>Ga0209755_10006822_pt1 | contig 12518 bp, 8 predicted proteins | sample TergutCo191P1_FD_187301 | JGI IMG/M metagenome (GOLD analysis project Ga0209755, IMG submission 187301) | Cornitermes sp. P1 segment gut microbial communities from Petit-Saut dam, French Guiana - Co191P1 (SPAdes) (version 2) | ecosystem: Host-associated > Arthropoda: Insects > Digestive system >... | reverse complement strand
ACTTCAACAACAAATTCATATACAGACTCAAGCGGTCTTTCGCCATATACGGCGTATTATTATAAAGTATCCGCGTCCAACACCGCTGATACAGGTTCGCAATCTGCTTTCTTCATGGCAAAAACATCGCTTGATACGCCCACAGGAGTAACTACGACAGGTATATCTGCAAACAGTGTTACAGTTAATTGGAATGCTGTATACGGCGCAACCAACTATTACATCTATCGCAGTGAAAGCTCTTCCGGTACATACACAAAGGTAGGCGAGACAAATTCAATCTCATTTACAGACTCGTGTCTGGCAGGTTATGAGTACTACTACAAAGTTGAAGCGCGCGACGGAGTTGAGTTTGGTTCTCAGTCTTCGCATGCTACGGTGACAACACCGTCAATACTAAGCGCGCCTCAAATAATGACAATTGCCGCAACCTCGCTCACAATCACAATATATTGGGATCCGTATACAGACAGCGCATCTGCAACAGGATATTATATTTACCGCAGTTCAAGTCTTAGCGGTACTTATACTCTGGCAGGAACTTCAACAGAAACAAAATTTAAAGATACCGGTCTTTCTATAGGTACGACATATTATTACAAGGTAGCCGCGTATAATAGCTTCGGGAAAAGCGCGCAGTCTTCGGCTGTTTTCCAACAAACACAGTCAAGTTCAACATACGAAATTGCAGCTGAAGGTATACCAAGAGCAGGAGATACAATAACCGTTACCTTTTACGGTACAGGATGGTTAACCACTGAGATTCAATGGGGCTATTGCGAGACCGCTACTGGTACATTTACCCCATTTACTACCAGTTATACCAATATCTCGGGTAGTAGTTCCATTACTATTCCACAATATGTAACAGTCGGTGGGCAGACTGTAAATTTAAAAGGGAAATACATAAGGGCATTTCGCCGTCATAACTCCGGCGATTGGTCTCAGGTTAATAATCCAAGTATAAGAAGTTTTGCGAGTAACTTTATCGGTCCTATTCAATAGAAAAGCCAGGCAGCTCCATTAGCGATTTAGGCTGTGGAAAAATAATTTAGACGGTGGGAAAGACCACAGGAGGTTTTCTTATGAAAACAAGCAGAAATTTTTTGTTGGGAATAGTAGCGGCGGCGCTGTTATTCGGAGTGTCGGTCGTTGGGTGTGATAAAGATGATGATGGAGAAGATCCGGTTGTAAGCCCTGTTGTTATTAATGGCTATTATGGTGTTACTTCTTATGGCGAGACTCTCGAAATCATAATAAAAGAAGTGACAGCCCAGAGCATAGCGGTTGCTTCCCGCATGGTGATATGGGGCGCCAATAATACTTATCAAATCAGAGTTAACGGCGTGGTAGTGAGCTCCGGAACTGCAACTAAGACAGGTGAATCCATATCATTCGTTCCAACTGATGGCAGTTCAGTTGATGTGAAGAGTTTTAGCAATGACGCTCTTGCTATTTCTGTAACACCACCGGATGGAATAGCCCCCATTAGCGCAACTACTATAGCAGCTAAGGATTATTACTATGCGATTGGCGGTCCTATTAATAAAACCCGTGAACAGCTGCAAGCGGATTTTGCCGGCAAGACACCTGATAAAATTTATAATGATTATTTCAAACTGGTTGACGGTTATGATTATGACGCGGGTACATGGGCTTTTATTTGTGAATTCGGCAAATACTATCAATGTCCCAATTCAGAGCTTTCGCGGGTTGCCAATGAGATGAACGCAGGAAATATTTCCGGCGTTGGTTATTACTCACACAGCAGTTATGGAAACATCGTATATTATGTTTCCAAAATACCGCCGGGGTTCTGAGAGAGCGCATAAGCTATTCCAAAAGCGCTGTAAAACAAAAGCATTACAGCATTTTTGGGATAGGTGGTGTCAGTTACCTCTTAAAAATGTAAAAAAAACTGTGAAAATCACTATCAGTTGTTATTCCAAAACCCAACATCTCTTGGCAAAACCGTTCCCCAAAAAGGATTGAGATTATGATCTCCATTGGTATACACTTCGTAACGCAGATTAATTTTTCCTATGTTGTTTATTTCGCGGCGGCTGTTCTCTTCTTTGATTTTTTCCGCAAACGCATCGCACCATGCTTTTGGAACGGCGGTGTCTTTGTCGCCCTGTTCAAGAAGGATCGCAGTGCCCGGCGCGAATTTATCAAGATATGTAAAGAAAGAAAAATCCGCGGCGGTGTAATCTTCTTTGAACTTTTCCGCGAATGCCGCGCCGTAACCGAAATGACCTGCGCTGTCAGGGTAGGGGATGCATACGGGCGCCCATAAAACTGTTGTAACAGGTTTTTGAATAATCGCTAAAAAGTGAAGAGCTACTTGTCCGCCGTTACTGTGACCCCAAATTACGCGCTTTTTAAATGTGTTGGGAAATGCGATTCTGTTTGCCTGCAGAACAGAATCATCGTAAATAAAAACAGGTTGTTCAAGGCTGTTGTAAATTTCAACCGCGTTTATCGTGGAATAAAATTGATGCAGCGAATACGGCAAAGGAGCGGGCGATGAAGAAGCATAGCTAAAAAAATCCGGGGCGATTACCGCCCATCCGCGCTGAAGATAACCTTTCGCCGGATTTTCCGTTCCCTTTCCAGTGTAGTAATTATTTGCGCGCTGGTGTCCCCTCAGCATTATCACTATTCCCTTGATGTCTTCATGTTTTATCGCGGGTATACTAAGCCTAGCGCTCACTGTTAAGTTCATGGAAGTGAATATGACATTATACGCGTGTTGAAGATCGTTTTTGAAGGCAAGCTTTTGAATTGTAATTGGACTTGTCTTGTACGGATACGTTTGCAGGCTTTTTAAAGAAAAATCGTTAACATTATTCTGAGCGCCAATATGTGCGGTAAAAAATGAGAAAAGCGCAAGATATATTATAAAAACTTTTCTCATTTATTTTACTCCTTCGTCGGCGAATCTCCTTTTATGTTCAGATTTTTCCAGTCGAGTTTTCTTGTAAGGAACATCACCACGCCGCAGATTATGAATGACGCGATTGACCCAATCAACAGCGCCCAGTCTTCAGCGTTAAGCGTCAGATAGAGAATCAGGTAAAGCAGAGCCATGACAAGTCCCATGTAGGCGCTTCTTGCCCATGTTTCAAGAAGGGATCGCGCGTATAAAGACATCATGCACGTCAGCGCGAGGGCGGCGATGAGGTACGCGATTGAAAAAGACAGATGTTCGGAGATTGATAAAAGCAATAAATAAAAAATTACATTCGCGAGTCCTGAAAGCAGATACTGAGCCGGATGTATCGATTTTCGTGAAAACACTTCCAAAAAGAACAAGGTTAAAAACGGAATGACTAAAAATAAAATCGCGTATTTTACCGCTCGTTCGTTTAGCGCGTAATGGTCAAGCGGCTTGAAAAAATCGACGCCGTAAAGTTCGCGCCGCAGATTTAATCTTCCTTCGTAATCGCCTTTTTCGCCTGTCCACCAGAAGAGAGGTATCGATCTGCTTAAATAACTTATTTCCCACTGAGCGTCGAAGCCGTTTTCAGATAACGTATAATCTGTGGGAAGCGAACCGCCCTGAAATGAAGGCGAAGGCCAATCGGACTTTATATTTGACTGTGTAATTTCGCCGATTGGAAGCATTCGTATTGACTTGCCGCCCTGTACGGCAAAACGGATATCAAACGTGTTAAATCCGTTTGTTTTTAACGGGCTTAGCGCGTTCATGCCGTTATCATTACCGGAGTCAAAAGCAAACTGTCTGCTGCCGGGTTTTAAAAATAATTCTTCTCCGTTCCAGTCCGCCTTTATCACTCTGCGAATTCCCTTTTGGCTTGTCAATCCGATGATTATTTCCGCCATTTCAGGATGCAAAGTCTGGTTTTCTTTCAATTCGCCTATCGCGCGTTCCAGCGAGAAGGAACCTGTAAGCGCCATTTCGCCTGAAAAAAGTGCGACAGAAAAAATACCGCGCCGTTTTTTTTCCGCGGATAAATTACCGGTAATATTTACATCCCTCGGCGTTATCCAAAGAGCTTTATTTTTAATTATGATATTGATTTTTTCGCCTTCTTTTTCTGTCGTAGTTCTGATTTCTTCGCGTTCTACTACAGGAATGCGGATAACAGGACCGTAAATATTTAACTGGCTCCCCCATGCTTCCATGATTGATTCTTCCGCAGTATCGGCGCGGTTGCTTCGCTCGTTAACAAGAGAACGAATCATCGAAATGGGAATGAGAAGAAGAAGAATTATAATGACAAGCATTATAATCTTAAATCCGCCGCTTGAGGTAAACCCCTGCATTCTTTTTTGTTTATCCTGTTCCATGTTATTAATATGTACGCTAAAACCGGTTTTGTCAATTAATTAATGCAAGTCATCTCTTCCACGACGCCATGAAAAATTTAACAACAGAAGGCAGCTTTGAGATTGACGATTTGCCGAGTAAATCGCACAGTGCGGCAAGTCCGCAGTAGATTTTTTGCGAGTACGGCTGCCACCACGGTTCGCGTTTTGCTCCCGGCAGGATGTCATCAATTATTACTTTTGCTTTTAGCATTTCGCAAAAACCTGTCTCGCCGTGTGTTTTTCCAATCCCCGAACTGCCAAAACCTCCCCACGGAGTCTGCGCAAGACCGTGAGACATCAGGTGATCGTTTATCATTATGGAGCCCGCGTTGATTAATGCCGCCATTTTTTTTGCTTTCTTTTTGTTACGTGACCATATTGAACCTCTGTCAGCGCGTACGGCGAGGAGTTTGCGATATTGACAGCTTCCAGATCGTCTTTAAAAGGAATTATGCCGATTACGGGTCCGAAGATTTCATCATCCATGATCGGCATTCCATGTTTTATGCATGTTAAAACTATCGCAGGAGCGAACAGGCTTTCATCCTGCAGGGTTCCGGCTGTATCTCCGTTTGCAGTTTTGAACGCTGGGCTTTGAGCCGCGATTTCCGCTCCTTTCGCGAGGCATGATTCAACCTGAGCGCGCACTTCGTCTTTTCCCTTTTTGGAAGCAAGAGGACCGAGGTCACAGGAAAAATCATTTCCCGGACGAAGCTCTTCTGTCTTGTGCATCATGTTTTTTAAAAAATCACTGTAAACATCCTGATGAACAATGACTCTCTGCACTCCGCCGCAGGATTGCCCGGCGTTTGAAAAACCTGCCCAGATAATTCCGGAAACTGCGCGGTCAATATCAGCATCCTTACAGACAATCGCGGCATCTGCGCCTCCCAGTTCCAGAGTCAGCGGAAGCAGCCGCTGAGAAGCCAGCGACATTAGTTCCTTGCCGACCGCCGTTGAACCTGTAAAAAATAATTTGTCTATTCCCGCGTTGATGAAAGCCGGACCCGCTTCTTTTCCCGGCATTTCAACATTTATAAAAAGCCCTTCGGGAAGATCCGCAGCTTCCAGAATTTCCGCAATAACGCGTCCTATAGCCGGAGTAAGAGAAGCGGTTTTTAAAAGAACAGCGTTTCCGGCAAGAAGCGCCATGATAACTTCTGAAAACGGAATCGCAAATGGATAGTTCCACGGAGAAATGATTGCGACCACTCCCCACGGTTCATAAATCATTCGGCTGCGTTTATAAGACATCAATATATTGCCGCCGCGTATTGAATGAGATTTACACATCCGTTTTCCGCAGCGCAGGTAATACGGAACAGCCATAAGAGCCGGAATTACTTCCGTTGCCAGAGCATCCAGTTCCAGCTTGCCGTTTTCCTGATGGATTATCTCAACGATTTTATCCCGTTTATCGGCAAGGCTTTGTCCGGCTTTTTTAATGCGCTTTGCCCTCTGGCTATACGAAAGCGCCGCCCAAATTTTCTGGGCTTTTCGCGAGCGTTCTACTAAACCGGAAATGTATAAACTCATGTTTTCACAGTATACACAAAAACCGGAATATTTTCAATTTTCCGCCTATGGGTTTAATTCTATATGCGAATAGCAATTTTCTTTATTTTTTTTCAAATTTTTTTGTTTTCAGTCAAGCGCCACGCATCCGCGCGCCATATATAGCTATCAAGTTTTTTCATGTCATGAAAAAAACTTGGCCGGCGGCAGATCGCTGCCGGAACTTAAAGAGGAGGATGTATATGAACAACCTCAATTCAATCTTAATCGAAGGTAATCTGGTCAGAGATCCATTACTTCGATCGACGTCGAAAGGGACGCAAATTTGTTCGATGAGCATTGCGTCAAACCGCTATTACAAGCATGATTCCAATGCCGCTTACGAAAAGGAGGTATCGTTTTTCGATGTGGAAACATGGGCAAAGCTGGCTGAAGTCTGCTATGCCAAAGGTAAAAAGGGACGCGGCGTGCGCGTTGTGGGGCGCTTGAAGCAAAACCGCTGGAATGACACTGACGGTAAATGGCACTCAAGGATCAGCATTGTCGCCGAGCATGTGGAGTTTCGTCCCGAATTCAGAAAGGAAGGAAGACCTCCTGTTGACAGCTTTGACGATGAAGATTATTCCGGCAATGAAAGCGCCGAACCGGAAATGGAAATGGCTGGGAGCAGACATGCGGAAAAGGAGCTTGAAGCAGTGGCATTTTAATCCTTGTGGATGTAAAAACCGTCCTTCCAGTTAAAACGGCTGGAATGGGGCAGGGGGGCGTTTTCGTTAATCGAGCGCATTAAATCCTTGTAGTTTGATTTTTTCAATACAGGACCGCAAAGGTCGATTATGAAACGCCCGAACCCTGCTTCTTTTAAAAATTGAATTTTATCGATAATGGAAAAATATTTTCTTGGATATACTTTTGTTCCTTCCGGGCTTGTAGAAAGCAAAAACTCTTCGTTTTTGTTATCTGCAAACGAGTTAAAGCCAAGCGCTTTGCTTAAATCCGCTCTTATATTGAATAACGGCGGCCATGCGAAAACCGTTATAAAAAAATGTTTTCGCAATTTTTTTTGGCTGCCTATTGTTTTTTCTAAATTTTGCCTGTTGTTTTCCAGGGGTGAAACGAAAGCGTCAACTCCTAAAGAAGACACAGATGAAAGCGACCACGAATTGAACATATAAAGCCACGGTCCTGCGATCAATCTCGCCTTGTCAAATTCTCTGAATAACGAAAAATGCCCGGGATTATTTACCACATATTGATAATAACCCCTCTCCATTAACTGTTCTATTTCTTCTGCCAATATTTCATTATCATAACCGTCTGCTCGCGACAGCGAAGCGATTGCTTGCGGGAAAAACGGATCCAAAGTTAAAATTATCTCAGACGGTTTAAACGGCAGGGGAGGTTTATTGTCAGATAACAAATATCTTGCGTTCTTTCTGGAAAGTTCAAGCATAACTCTTTGCGGGCGCGATGATTGTAATATGTAAAAGTCTTCAGGACGCGAAACCGACACATAAAGCCCTTCGGGAAAAAGATCGCCTTTTTTGGATTTCTTGCCAGTTTCTTCGCTGTGCGGCAACTGTATCTGCGGAAAGGGCGCCTTCTCTCTGCCGGGTCCTTTGCCTCCCGACACTTGAGTAAGCACTGGCGCATAACGCTTTCTCATTTCTTTTGTCTGTATCAAATACACATGATCGCCTGTAGAACCTTCGGGAACGGAAATCCAGTATCCACCCGTTTTCGCTTTCTCCGCAAAGGTAAGCTTCTGCGAAACTCTCCCCGAATCCCCGCTATGATGAATCCGCACAGAATCCCTCGCCGAAAGCGTTAAACCTCTAGGCGGCGTAACCAACGCGCATCTTTCTTCACCTGCGCCTTTCACTTTTTGAATAGTTCCTAAGCTGATCCCGGTTCCTCCATCCTGTTCAGGATTCAACCAGTCAAAATCTTGCCGCTCTTCTTCCCCTTCTTTTTCTTCTTTGTACCTCTGTGCCTCTGTGCCTTTGTGTGAACTCTTTTGGAATAAATACTGCGTTTTAGGACGCGCAAAATCATTCCTTAAAATTTCCTGTCCCTGCTCAATGCTCCGCCGTATCTCGTCTTCGTCGCCGTTTGAAACAGCGTCTACAACAAGCCGGTATGCCGAAACAACCGCTCCCACGTAAGACGCGCTTTTCATTCTGCCTTCGATCTTTAACGCCTTAATACCAGCCGAAGCCAAATCGGGAACGCGCTCTAAAAGCTGTAAATCATTTGGGCTGAAATAATACCCTTCTCCTTCAGATATATCCGCGCGATGATAAAGCCTTCTGCATGCCTGAGTACACATCCCCCTGTTAGCCGATTTTCCTCCAAGAAAACTTGAGAAAAGACAAATGCCCGAAACGCTTACACACAACGCTCCGTGAATAAAAACTTCAAGTTCAAGATTGGTTTCGGTTTTAATACTGCGCAGCTCTTCAAGAGAAAGCTCTCTCGCAAGCACAACGCGCGAAACGCCGTAACGCGAAAGAGCGTTGGCGCCTCTTGCGGACGCAATGTTCATCTGGGTTGACGCATGAAGCCGAAGAGATGGAAACTCCGCTTTCGCCATCGCGATAACGCCGAAGTCCTGCACAATCAGCGCGTCCGGTCCCTGATCCGCAAGATATTTTAAAAACTGGTACATTCTGTCCGCTTCACGCTGTTCAAAAACTGTATTTACAGTAACATAAACTTTTTTACCCATACGGCGCAGCGAACGCAGGGCGCATTCAAATTGAGCATACGTAAAATTGGCGCTCCTCAGCCTCGCGTTAAAATCTTTCAACCCCAGGTAAACAGCGTCCGCGCCTTCGCCGACGGCGGCGTCAAGAGCTTCGGGGGAACCGGCAGGAGCAAGAAGTTCGATACTCATTACCGGAAATGTATCATAGATGGCGTAAATATTCTATAAACGGCGTTGCGGTTCGTTATCCTAATGAACTTTCTGTTGATGATGCGATAACGAAACTAGCCATTGATAAAGCGCAGAAGCTGATACCTGAAGCTGCTGTGTAAGTTTTTCTAATAACTCAACCGAGACAAAATTGGCGCCAGTTTCAATAGAATTCTTTTTACCCCGCGTTTATTGGTCTCTGTGCGCCATCCGCGAATTGAAGGTTCGAGCGCGGGGAGTTTACATCAGAAAGTGTAAAAAATTAACATTTTTCAAAATATGAGCCAAATGTATAGTCATTTTAGTTAAAAAGATATATAATATTTAAATATCCGCTAAATAGAAAATATATTAAGCATAAGGAAGTGAATTATGAAAAAGAAATTGAGTTTAATCGCGCTTTTCGCAATGGTTGCAATCAGCGCACTATTGTTTTCCGGCTGCGATTGGCTGTTTGAAAATGATGACGGCGATGAAAATCACATCAACGGAAATGACATCAATAAAAATGACTTCGAACAAGTACAAGGAGAATTCTTAAATCTTCCGCAATTTAGTTTTCCCGATGATTTAACTTTTCCGCTAGTAATGCATTACGGAGCCAATCTTGGAATTTTCCCGCCTAAAGCAAGAGACTGGATAATAAATACAGCGTTTACAAAAGCGAAAATGGAAGGCGCGTCCATGTTAGATTCTTCCTTAAAAGCATGGTGGAGCGAAGATAATAACGCTATTTTATTTGAAGCGTCATATACCATAGCTCCTGGATATGTCGGAGCCGGAACAGAAAAAACATGGGGAACAGAAGCAAAATACGGCGGAGCGTCATCCATATTTAATACTTACGGTGAATACGCATATTACCAAACATTAAGATTCAGGTATGAATACGATCTGTATATGCAATACTCATTAAAAAATGATTCTGTTTTTGCGGAAATAATTGATTTCGCAAAAAAACTATGTGATGAAATAGAATATGATTGGCAAAATTACAGCGGATATACCGGCGCTAAAGCTGTACGGACTCCGGGTAAAAGATACGCCGTTTGCGATGGTTATGCAAAGGAAGTAACAGATAAAATACTAACATTAAATTCTGTTCAAACTGTACAAAGATGGACATCTCCGACTCATGCATGGAATGTTTTAAAATTCGTTGATGGAAGAACATTATATTTTGATTTAACATGGTTCGATAACGAAAGTATTAACCATGATACAGGCATAGTATATCAAACGGATAATTACGGCTGGTTTAATATCACTTTTCATGAACATCTTTTTCGCTTTTCTAATGTCTCGTACGGATCAAAGGCATTTGTCCATGACGTAGGAAAATTTCAAAGTGATAAATCAAGGTAATTGCGCCTACAAGAACGTGCCGTCAAATTTTGCATAAAATATATTTAGTATAGGGTGAGATATATGAAAAAGAAATTGAGTTTTATAGCGCTTTTCGCAATTCTCGTAATTAACACGCTATTGTTTTCCGGCTGCGATTTTTTATTCGGAAATGATGATCCCAATGATGGAAAACCCAACAACGGAAACGGTGGAAATGGGGGCAACGGCGGCAACGCCCCTTGCGCCCATACATGGGAATGGGTTATAACAACACCGCCGCCCGATGAAGGAGAGGACGCAGTAGAAAAGGACAGCATCGCTACTCAACGCTGCAAAAAGTGTGAAACAACCGGCAGAACAGTTACTATTCCTGCGGGAAGTGATGTCAATGAAATTTTGAGTGAATTTGAAGAAGATGCTTCAGAAAACGATGACGGAAACGTTAATTTTGATATTAGCGATGATGAACTTGAAAGTATTTTATCATCTACAGGGACGAATCCTGATGCTATAGTGGGACCTTTAATAACAACAAAGTGGGCGCAAAGGTATCCTTTTAATAATTTGTTCCCTCTAGCTCCCGGTAACGCGAAAGCTGACAGTAATGGGGTACTCATTACCGGTTGCGGATATACCGCAATGGTGCAAATAATGTCATATCATAAACATCCAATACGAGGAAGCGGTCAGGGTACGTCCATTAAAGGCTTTACCGTCCCATTTGTTGATTTAAGCAGTGTAGCCTATGATTGGGATAATATGCTCGATCATTACCGCAGTGACGGCAAAAACAGCACACCTCAGCAGCGTAACGCTGTAGCCGTATTATTCCAACATTATGGCATAGCATTAGGCATAACCGACAAATCTGAACCGAGTCTCATTGCCAATTTTGGATATGACAGAAGCCTTCAACAGCTTTACCGCAAATATTACACAGATGCCGAATGGGAAGCAATAATAAAGCAACAGTTGGATTTAAAGCTTCCGGTTTATTATTGGGGAACCGGCGATGGCAGCAGCCATGCTTTTGTTATTGACGGCTATGACAGCCAAGGCAGATTTCATATTAATTGGGGATGGCGCGGAGCGAGCGATGGATGGTATTATATTAACAATTTAAATCCACCTAGCATGGGCAGAAAGTGTTTTTATAATGACCAACATATCATTATCAATATAAAACCTGATCAAGGCAGTACAGGCAGTAATGTTTTTGCATTAAATAATTTTACAGTCAACGGAGGAACTACAGCGGTTCAAACTGTTCAAAACGAAATGCCTACGGTTAATATAAAAGTCAGAAGTTTCGGCATTTTCCCCGGCGGTCAAAGAGGAGCGGCACTGGTCGATAATGGCGGTAATATTGTTTCCGTTATTAGAAGTGAAAAATTCGACCCGTTAGGTATTACCTCAACCCGTACTTCGACTATGCGTTTTATTGTACCTAACACTGCACCGACGGGAGACTACCGATTAATGATTGTTACCAGAATGGAAGGTGGTCAATGGAAACTCGTTACAGCTTCCGATAAGGCAGCAGGAATACCCAACGCTATTCCCATCACTATTACCGCAGAAACCGGAACGCCGGGTGGCGGCTACGGTTTGTCACTTAGAGAATTTTCAACTGACAAAACATCAGTAGGGCGTAATGAAATGTTTACAGTTACGGTGAATCATAGAAACCGCGGCGAAGGGCAATTTCCCGGCGGTACGATAGGAGTAGTGTTAGTTGACAATGACGGTAATATCGTTGGTGAACCGCTCGGAACAAGAAGCAGAGGAACGTTAAGTTCTGGTTCACGCTGGACAAGCCCTGTAACCATAAATTGCATTATACCGTATTTCGGCATAGACCCCGGCAATTACCGCTTAAGAATTGCCGTAAAAACCGCAACCGGCGACTGGAGGATTTGCTCTCTTGCAGAAGAAGGTGTTCCCACTTCGATTGACTTTACTGTCACTTCCGGCGTTAGAAGCCCTTTCCTCGATTTTTTCAATGATGTTGCAGCTTACAGAACCGCAACCGGAAATATCGAAGTTACCGTTAATCAGAATTTAACAATCGATCAGCTTGTCAGTATCCCCACGCCAGCGGCAGCCGGAGCAACGCTCACTGTCCGCAGCGCAAACCCAAGCCAGCCTGTCACTCTTACACGAGGCGTTAGCGGCAACTTGTTTACAGTAACTAACGGCGCAACGCTTATTTTGAAGGACATCATTATAGACGGCGGAAACGGTGGTGATTTTGTTGAAAGCGGCGGCGGAACGCTTGTGCGCGTTAACTCAAGTTCGTTCGTAATGAATGATGGCGCAGTTTTGTGTAACAACACAAACACAACCACCACTCATCCAGGCGGCGGCGTGTTTACATCCGCCAATTCTTCATTCACCATGAACG
>Ga0209755_10006821_pt1 | contig 12519 bp, 9 predicted proteins | sample TergutCo191P1_FD_187301 | JGI IMG/M metagenome (GOLD analysis project Ga0209755, IMG submission 187301) | Cornitermes sp. P1 segment gut microbial communities from Petit-Saut dam, French Guiana - Co191P1 (SPAdes) (version 2) | ecosystem: Host-associated > Arthropoda: Insects > Digestive system >... | reverse complement strand
ACGCTTGTGAGTGCGGTAATGAACCTTCGGGTTCCGTGAAATGCGGGGAATTTCTTGACTAGTTGCAAGCCAGTCAGCTGCTCAGGAAGGACCCTGCACCATGGAGTAAGTAAGTAAGTAAGTATGAGAACACAATAATCACAAAGCAGAAAAGACCATAACAGTCAGTATCAACAGAAATACACTTACCAACTACAACAGAGCGACAAAGCATGTCACATCAAACACACCAGTACACACCATAATTTATGCTAATGCTAAATCCTCTATCTTTACAGAACAATACGACCAGTGTGGTACTAATGGTGAGGTAAATATCAGTCAGGAAAACACAACTATGGTAGTATGGATTTATGATGGTGTTTAATAGCAAAAAATAACTGCATGTTTCGGCCAATAGCAGCCATCTTCAGGTTATTACAATTTTGCTCAAAGAGTATCATATATATGCCTAAAATGTGAGGTGATTCTGAGATCTCATCATCGTTATGCATTACAATCAGTTTATATAGTGGGAAGTCTGATGGTCAGTGACTGGTAGGATGTAAGTTTTATGGGTAGGTATTAGGGGGGTTAGTTTGGGGGCTGTGATAATAGGTTGTGTTGTCTATGGTATTCAATTGGGTTGGGGGTGCATGGTTTATGGGTTAGTGTGTTTGACGTCTTCTGGGTTCTCTTTGGGGTTGTTGTTCTCAGTGGGGGTTTTTTTGGCCTCAGGTTTCCATTGTGTGTGTGTGTGTGCGCGTGAATGTGGCTTGGTGCGTTTGGTGTATCTACAGGAGAGAAAAAATTTTTTAACAAATGTGAAAGAATGTAGGGAGGGTAAACTAATATGGCATGTGTCTTTGTTTTAAGGTAGTGGGTAATTAGTACTTACATTGGAAGTGGTTATTCTGTTGTTCTCTGGGGTTCTTGTTTCTGGTGTGTAACTCATAATGATGATGAGATCTCGGCATCGCCTCGCAATATAGGCATATATATATATATGATACTCTTTGAGCAAAATTGTAATAACCTGAAGATGGTCGCTATTGGCTGAAACACGTAGTTATTTTTTGCTATTAAAAACCATCATAAATCCGTACTACCACAGTTGTGTTTTCCTGACTGATATTTACCTCACCATTAGTCTTTCTACACACAACGGGGATGACACACCTCAGAATGACCGATGTGGTAATTCAACAGAATAGTTGCAAGCTCCTGATGATGGATATATTAATGTCCGAAACATGTTAAGCACATAAGAAGTGAAATAAAATAGCAAGTGACATCAAGTTGGTCTTTTATTCTTCAGCTACCACAATGATGCACAGTCCAATAAACAAAAGATTCCAAATCATTACACCTGCATGTGCTTGTGTACCTTGGTTTACACCATATATTATTATATTATTATATAATTATTTGTATTTATTGTACCCTTCAGTTTCTTTTTTGATTCTGTAATTGCTGCTGTTTTGAATTGTTTCTCCTTGAATACACCATCCAGTTCCTCCTATTTGTGGGCTATTCCCCCTACATTCCAGGTTACATATGGATTATATTTTGCTTTTTTCATTTTTACTTAACTATTTTTTTGCCATAGTTCGTCATCAAGTTTCCAGTCCTATTGTCCTTACATCAAGTCTTGAAAGTAATTTTTAATTCCCTAGGCTGGGTTATTAGCCTACTACTAGGGGTCCAGTGGTGGGGTTGCTACCTTTCAGCCTCTGGACATATGTGTTCTGCAGCATTTGCTGTGTAAATGCTGGAACAGTGATACCACTGTGATTTGGTACCCAAAACCTCGTTAGTTAGGGCATGTTGCACCACAGGATGAGGTTTGGGTAGGAATGGTTCCTGAATACACTTCACTGACCCTTGCAGTGTGGATAAAAGTTATTGACAACTTCTGTGTGTAACATATCTTATTTTAAGAGGAATTCAGTGGGGTACTACCATAAAAATGTACATGGGTTTTTATGTACAGTACTCATTTTTCTTGTCAGATTTAAATGAAACTTGAACTTTTCTGGACACAGTTTTGGAGGAATGCTCAAATATTAATTCTCATGAAAATCTTTCCAGTGGGAGCTGAGTTTTTATGTGCCAACAGACAGCAGACCAACATAACAAACCTGATAGTCAATTTTCACAAATTTGCAAATGTGCCTAAAACTATTAAACCAAAATTTAGTAGGGTGGAGGGGGCTTCTTGAATGTTACAGCTTAGCACTTTTTGCACATGCAGAGTTATTTATTAGGGAAACATAGTTTTATGTTGCAGATTGAATTTTGAAATTGCTGGAGAGTTGTTTGGCAAGGTTTGGGGGTGCCATAACTATGGGCTTTTTTGTTACAAAATCAATTTTTTTTGTAGATTAAAGCCAGCTGGAATGTTATGTTGTTTTGATTCATAAATAGTTATTGATGTTTCTAAATACTGTAGTACTTCTCATCTTCAGAGTCAAGCATTTGACACAGTGTAACATCCAAGAAGATTTCAATCTTCATCCACACTGTCCTTTATTCTTTTAGTCTTTAAAGGCTTATTATTAATTGCTGATTTCCTGTAAACTGTTGTAAGTCTTCCTGTGCCATGCATGATGTGCTTTATTCTGCAAATGAAGTTTTCCTTTGCTTCTCATTTCTGTTATATTCCACTGACACCTTCCTGCTACAATGTATCATATACAATGTATTCCACAATGTGCCATCTGTTGTTTTACTCTCTGGGTTTTTTTTAATTCTATTTGATCAGTGTGATAGAAAAGAAAATGCAACAATACTTGAAATTGTAGCATAAAGGACAGACAACACTAGAATGGTCAAGAAGCCATTTTTTTTTCATTTACCTGATGATTCTTTCATGATACATAAACACACATTCTCATGAAATTGCAGGCAAAATTGTAATATATGTGATATTCAAATAACTCTCATTTGTGTAGGGCATTCGGATACTTTACTGAGTTTGATTGCAGTTCTTCAGGGTCTTCCAACTCTGGATCTGGTAGTGGTAGTGCATCGGACTCTGACAAATCATCTCCAGAGAAGAATAGTGAACCTACTCCCACTAAAAGTAGTCCCGGCAAGTCTCGGCAGTCTGCTTCTGATCTTAAGCAGGTAAAGAAGAGTGCCTCTTCAGCAACCAAACATAAAATAGAGGTAGGAGGCAACATTAAAATGATATGTGATGCTCTGTGCTACTCTCCTTTCTGTGACCATGGGGTTCATTTCCACAATTGGATGTGAATAATTTTCCTTTTATACACTCAGCACATAAACATGAGGTGTGATGTGAGGATAGTTACACTAGACAACAAAATTTAACTTTTTTTTTTTTGGCCCACGATTTTCAATAGGTGAACTTAGCAGTACTTTTTATGCTGAATTCAAATATATATACAGAATTTTTTATCAGGCATAGTTTCAAAGATACAGAGAACTCTATTTGTGCAAAATAGTACTTTATGTACTAATGAAACAGGCATAAACTTACCTCTTAAATTTAGAGGCTTATGACTTTCACCGGTAATTGGCTTCAGATACATCCCTCTTCAGTGTCCAGCAATAGTCTGCCAACATACTCGAGGTCCACTTGCCTTGGTACCGCTTTTCCACAGCCAAAATGTCTGGGTGAAATCTTTCACCGTGTTCATCACTGACTTCACCGAGATTTTCTGGGAAAAAATCCAAGTGGGACTCCAAAAAGTGTATTTTCAGACTCATATTGCATCCCATAGCTTTGTACAAAGTCAACAGGTTCTGCACAACATCCTTATAGTTCGCTGCTTTGTGATTTCCTAAGAAGTCCGTGCAAATCCTCTTAAAAGACAACCTTGCGTTACTTTCAGTCTCATTCAGGTCTTCATCAAACTGTTTGGCTTGCATCATTTCCCCGATCTGGTGTCCTATAAATATACCTTCCTTGATTTTTGCGTCACTCACATTTGGGAACTTACTTCTCAAATATTCGAATCCACGGCTGGTTTTATCCATACCTTTCACACAGTTTTTCATGAGGCCCAGCTTTATGTGCAAAGGGGGCAGAAAAATTTTCTCTGGAAGAACAAGAGGAGAATTGATGATATTTTTCTCCCCAGTGATGTTTGTTTAGGCCACAATTTATTTACGTAGTGATTCTTCTTGTCCCAGCTGTCCCACTCACACAGGAAACAGCAGTATTTTGTGTACCCGAGTTGCATTCCGAGTAACAGTGCCACAACCTTGAGATCACCACATAACTTCCACTTAAAATCATCATACTTAATCTTTCCCAACAGTAGCTTCATACTTTCATAACTTTCCTTTGTGTTGGCTGCATGAGCCAAAGGAATGGAGGGGAATTTATTTCCATTGTGGAGTAGAACCACCTTCAAGCTCACTTTTGACAAATCAGTGAGCAAGCGCCACTGATCTGGGTTAAATTTATGGCCAAGAACTTCCGTAATGGAACAAACATCATTGCAAAACACTACACCATCTTCCTGGGAGAAGAAATCCTTGACTTCTTCATGGTGCCCACGGTAAAAACACACCTTAGTATCCTGGCACAGAAGATTCCAGCCCTTTAACCTGGAGCCTAAAATTTCAGCTTGCTTCTTTGACAGGTTAAAATCGTGGAGGATATCATTCAGGTCCCCTTGAGTCAGCAGGTGTGGTTCATTGGAAGAACTGGCTCCTGCAAAAGTTGGATCACAATCCATATTGTTGTTAGCTAGGCCTACATCTTCATCACTTGACTCACTGTCACTCAGCATCATGTTTGCTGGACGCTTTGGCACAGGTAACTCCGCAGTGTGAGGTACTGGCCTCATCGCAGATGGTAAATCTGGATATTGAACAGTGTGTTTGGACTTCGCTGTTAAACCAGTGATACTAGTTAGGCAAAAGTAGCGATCTGAAGCATGGCCCATGGGCTCTCTACAAACCATAGGAATGTCTGAAGGCATATGGCTGAACCTTTTGCCCATTCCGTGAGACGCCTGGCACATGTCACGCAGTGAAAATGGGGAGTCCATCTCTTGTCTTGATCACCCACTTTGCAGCCGAAATAATGCTTGTAGCATTTCTTAATGAAGGGTGTGAAAGACTGTCTTCGGGATTTAAATGTCACCTCACTGCAGATGTAGCAGAATGCTTCCGATGAATTTACGCACTTTCTTGACATATTAATGGTGGAACAAACATTACGTACTTCTGAGACGACGACACACTGAGCTCTGGCCAGCAACCTGCAGGGGAGTGTTAGTCATGGGAGTGTGACACGTGACAGTTGGCTTGTAACATCATGTCCAGACTACCTCCTACAGGCTCCCAGTGACTCACATATGTAGGCATGTGCATAGTGTGATTCAACGCAAAAGGTGTGGGTGATAGAGAAATTCTGGAAACATATTCGAATTCAACATCCAAAAATACATCAGAAACAGGCATTTTTCCTCATGGGCCAAACTCTTTGTTGACCAGTGTTATTGTAACAGTAGTTTGAAAACATTAGTTTAAATTAATATGAGAAAATTTAGCAAGCAAGCAGGCTTAAGAAAAGAATCACAAGGACTGTTTACAAAAAACATATCAAGGTATCAATTCTGTTGTATCCAGAATTGTGGTTTTCAGTTTTATTTTTCAAATGAGGTTATGTAGGGCTTTTAGGTGATGGGAAGCATCTAGTGCCACTGCTGTCCACTGACAGGCATACTACGTGTACTTGGACAATACATTCATAATATCCCAGTTCTTTTGCCAGTGCTGGAAGACTACATTTGCTTTTCCTAATCATTGAACATGTCTCCGTTAGGCTTTTTGTGTCTAGAAGGTGATAATGGTATGGTTTTAAGTAAAGTGAAGGGTAATGTAGCCTTATCCTGTTTTTGATCACTGAAGAACACTGTTTCACTTTTCATTTGAATTTTGTATACGAGACAGTCATGACTTGAAACTTGGTACAACATGAACTGCTTGTGGCTTCCTACAGATCTTCATCCTAGCAGATTTCTGGCACCCAGTTTGTATTTTTTTCATTTAGCATACCCAGGTATTTTTGAATTTGTGTAGACTAAAGAAAATTTTATAGTGTGTGTGTCTTAAGTAACACAACTGAAAGAGATGACTGCTGTAAAGGCGGCATATTAATAAATGTGTGTTATGCCCTCTATACGATTGTTGATTTTTTTGGCAGTACATAATGTAAAAAATAGTCTTTGCTTTTTTTGTGACAAAACGGTCTGTAACTTTTATTTTGACACTTGTTTATTCTTTATTTGAAAGTGAAGTACACAGTGGTATTATGCAAATATCAATGATATTACTAGATCTTCCTCCATTGATAAAACAATAATGTGCTTCTATTTGTTTGAACGGAAAATGTAACCTCAAGAAAGAAAAGTTAAACTGATGGCTTTCATAATTAAAGTAATTTGGCATATTTTTTTCTAACACTTGGTGTGACTGGTCTGTTTTGTCCTATTAATGAGTCCATAAAAAAATGGTGCTTTGAAGTGGATTCTTAACTCAATATTAAACTTCATTCTGTATCTTAACTTCCCCTCTGTTGATATTGTGTTTATAGTTGTGATAATACATGAGTGTTATGTAGTATATCCTCATATCTTGTTGCTAGAAAACATTCATGTCATTAAAACACGGGGAGCCAGTATAGTGTAGCTGGTGTAACAACTAGACTATGGGCTCGACATTCATGGGTTCAGATGCCGGTAGGATCAAACAATTTTTCTCTTCTCTGAAGCATTCAGTCTGGCTCTGAGTCTCACCAAGCCTCCTATTTCATAGGTAAAGCAAAGCAATCCCATTACAGGCCCTGAGGGTTTGAGAATTCCCAGATTTCAGGACAGTTAGCACATGAAGGTGGTAAAGTTGTCAGCTGTAAGCAACGGCAACCTTTACCCCATAGAAAATATTCCTGGTACTCATTTTTGTCAGAGAATGAGTCAACTTCATGGCCATGGTGTGGCTGGAAAGATTATGTCAATGAAAAAATTCTAATGAGTCAAGCGTGAATCAATCCAGCAACCTTGTGCCTTGTAGTGAAGTGCCTCAACCTACTGCGCCACTTTGTGCTCCCCTATTTAATGGGTTTTGGGGTTATTTCATGGGGGTAAAGTGGCTGGGGTGTGAAGTTAACCATTCACCCCATCTAGTGCCAAGGGTAAAAATGAGTGTACCTGTCTCTCTGCTTCCTCTCTATGCCTTCATGGCTTAGAGAGGGAAAACTTTTACCTTTTGTTGCATGTCGTCCTGTGTCATGTGTAAGTTGGTTCCTGTCTCAGGGGTACATTCGACAAAATAACTTCGTGGTGGAATTTTTTGTAGTTTATCTGTTTCACAATGTATTATGTGATGTCACTTGGTGCTGGACCTTGTAGTAACATCCAATTGAACATATGTCTTGGATATATGCCTAACTGGACATTCAACCTTCGCAGTAATTTGTCTGATATGTACTCCAGTGCACGTAAGAGTCTCACCCTAGACAGACAGAATTCCTTGACATATAACCTTTTATTGACTATGTGTTCAGTTACTGTAATTTCAAGTGTGCATGATCCAGATAGCCAGGTGTTGCATTTTCTGAAAACTAACATATTGCTAATTTAAAACTTGGCTGCCAGTCCCTAAAATTCCTTGTTTCTGGCTGATAAATGTTAATGACAGTGGTTTTATTATTTTAATTTATTAAGCCCATGTGTGAGCATTTATATAGCCTGCTGCTGCATGTGGAGTTGTCATTGAAATTTGCAGTTTGCTTCTTTTGACCCGACATTTTCTTGTATATCAAGAAATATAAACACTAAGAAATTATACATCAATTGAAAACAGCTGCTTCTAGCTCATTACAGAATTGAGAAAGGCTGCCTCCCTGCCATCTGTGAAAGAGAAACAAAGTGTAGTGCCACAGATAATTGAAAATTTGTGGGCAGATAATTTACTGCCAATTGTGGACCACTTGAACAACTGCTGTACTACTGTACATGAAGGCCTATGTAGAATTCTGAAATATGGATCACCATAGAAAAATACTCTCTCACAGTGCTGGTGTGTACTGTAAGAGTTAAGGTATTGAGTAATATAACTTCAGCATCTTATATGCATTATGCAGCATGTTAGAAAGTGTGTACCAGTGAAGTGTCATTCTATTGAGTCACTTCACAGAGTTCTCTAATATTTTATTACATATGTGCTACTGCAACTTACTGCATGTTTATTCTAGCATAGGGCATCATTCTGCTATGACATCTTATTCATCCTCCTACTTCTGTTAATTATTCATTCACACCTCATGATTTGATGTTATAACATTTATAAGTATTATGTTATTGATAATCTCCAGTGTTGGGAGAACAATCCAGATGTTTATGGAATTCGGCGATCAGGTCGCTCGAGAAAAGAACCTGACAGACTAAAGGCAGCAGAGAGTGACTCAAGTGAAAGAGGAAGACGGAAAGTTGTCACAAAAAAGTCATCACAAAGGCAAGTAATTTTTATTAAGCAAGATGACAAGTAATTTGTATTAAATGAGACTGTACTGAGGAGGGTGTAGCAGGCTTGACAGGTGTGAGGAGAATGTGTTGAGATTTGTAGGCCCATTGTATTTTCTGTGTTTATGTTGGAAGTGAATAGAGACAGAAATTATAAAGCTATGTGTGTTGTAGTATCCATAAATGAGTAATGATCATTGTACAGTTGTTACAGCTATGAAAAATGAATTAGGTGTTAACAAAACTGTAGTTGTTTATTTTGAGAGATGTTAGATCTGGGTTATTTAAAAATAATTTTATGCCTTGAATGTATTTTCTAGAATTATTTACAATTCATTGCCTGCTACTTGTATCATTCAAGAGTTCTTTCAGTGATCTAAAGATTGGGAATTGCATTATAAGCAAAAGTTTTGTCTCTCTTCCTTTGACTGAATGCTTCAGGCAGACTTTATTTTAGTTCTCTGATTTCCTTGAAGGATAATGGTTTTAATAAAAAGAGTAAAATTCATCCTTCTGTGAAAGTGTAGGAAATCTTAAGAAATGTGTGTATTTGTGGGCATACGTGTGTGTGTGTGTGTGGTAATTCATCTGTATTAAAATTCTGTTAGTGATAACTTTTATTTTTAGCAGTAAAACAAGAATATGAACCTGTATCACTGTTACTGTCATGTTGTTTGTGAATAATATTCTTTATATTCTTTATTATTGCTTTTGGGTGTTCAGTACTTGCGCGTGCACGTGTGTGTGCGTGAATCCATGCGTGCATCAGAGGGTGGGTTAGTTTGACATGTACACAGGTGTATATACGGATACACACAGTTTGCATTATAAAAGCAAAAGCAATGTAAAAGCAATATGGAAGTCCATGTGCCATGTTTGTAAGCAGTATCATCCAGACACTTGTTTCTAAAACTTACTACACAGTCATCTCATTATATGTACCCTATATCAGGCACTTATCTCAGATCTTCTACTTTCTAGTGCTAAATGGTATTATTTTCTCAGAATGTGTGAATTTATTGGGTATGTTCTCAGTGACTTTTGGACATATAGCATATGTGGAAGTTCAAGCAGTCACAGGGCTGTCACCATGGGAGGCTTGGTTTAATCCCAGGCTTGTGTGTGTGTGTGTGTGTGTGTGTGTGTGCGCGCGCGTGCGCGCAAGGGGCAGTGGGACAGTTTTTATTTGAATACAATGGTTTTCCCATGTCATTTCTCCAATTCTGCATACTAATGTTTCATTCATCTTTCAGCAATACAATAAGACCTGAGAATTTTGTAGCATTATTAAATAAAACACTTTGGTGTGTCTGCTGTTCAGTCAATTTCTCTTACTGCCCCGTGAACAAGAATAATAAACAATGTATTATTATTTCCTAATCAATTCCAGTTCTTTGAAGATAGACATAAATTCCTATGTTCATACATTTTGCACTTCCAATAAAATTTATTTCCTTTTACTTACATTGGCAGAGGGCCATATGTAATATTTCTTCATCTTTAGAATACTGAACTGAACAAAATTGGTGTTTGACTTGGAGTGATGTCCTTTATGGCTTATACCTAGGCTGAGGTTCTAAAATTTTCATAGCAAGACAAAATTTTATGTAACTTTGTACATTTGAGAAATGACTAACATCTATTCCCATCACATAAAATCACCATCTCATTCGATATCTTCCGAGTAGCATGCATGTCTTTCAGTACATAAGCTGTGCAGTTAGTACAATATTATTTAGTAGCTGAATACACATACTGTACTCACTCACTCACTCACTCACTCCTGGGCGCTACAACCCATGTAGGGTCTTGACCTACTCTAGAAGTCGCCTCCAACCATCTCTGTCCTTGGCCTTGATCCTCCAATTTCTAACTCCCAGCCTCTCTGCATCCCTCATTGCTCCTTCCATCCATCTGAGGTTTGGCCTTCCCATTCGTCTTCTGCCCTCTGGCTTGTCCAAGGTGATTTTCTTACATGGTAGATTGTCTTGCATTCATACTATATGTCCTGCCCATCTAAGCCTGGTTATCTTAATTGTTGTTGCCAAATCAGTCTCATCATACAAACAGTACAGTTCTTCATTATATCTTGATCTCCATGTTACCCCTTCACAGATAGGTCCAAAGATTCCTCTTAGTATTTTTCTCTCAAAGACTCCAAGACATAGCTCATCTGCCTTGCTCAGACACTCCACCCCATACATCAGGACTGGTTTTATTAATGTCTTATATATAATCACTTTATGCTTTCTATTTATGTTTTTGGCTTTAGGTATATTCTCCAACCCAAATAACTTCTTTTGGCTAATGTAATTCTATTGTTAATTTCGGCAGAGGTATTATTATCAGCTGTAATTAATGTTCCCAAATACACAAAACTGTTGACTCTCTCAAAGGTCATATGTTTCACCTTAAAAACATTCTCAGCGTATTTCTTCTTGGTGCCACAAGTCATATACTTAGTTTTACCTTGGTTAATTTCCAATCCCATCCTTCTTGCAGCTCTATCCAATGCTATTGTAGCCTCTTGAAGAGATTTTGGGGATCTACGAATAATATCAGTATCATCTGACACATACTGTACATCATAGATAAATATTACATTAATATTGTCATGTCTTTTTACCCTATTTGACTTACTTAAATGATATTAATATCAATTATGAATACCTCAGATTCTCATGGTCTGTTTAAAATAACAGTATTTGGAGAAAGAATTATGATTGATCAGTTGGGGTATTTCTTCAAAACGCTTGCCAAATAATGTTTGCTTTTGTTAATTCACACATATACAAGGAGAGAGTGGAGCAGGAGGTGGAACTGTAGAGCATGTGTATTAAACCATGGGGTGTGGTTTCTCAAATTGTGGGGCACAATCTATTTTAAGTTCTCAACAGTTAAAATGTAGCAGGTGTATCCACGTGTAATTTTGACCATCCAGCAAATTAGTAAAATTGAATGCAGGTGAAAATATTTTACAATTTTGTGTGTTCAAGAGAGAGAGAGAGAGAGAGACAGATAGACAGACAGACTGAACAGATACATTATGCAGATAAAAGAAAAAGAGAATCAGTTATAACTTACTTCTTTTATGTGTAGTGTATTTCACAACTGGATATTTCTACCAGAGTTCAGGAATATTTTAGTTTACTGTAGGTACAGGGTAGTTTTTAGGTGTCTGCTGTCACTGCATCCAGATATGGCACTTCTTCATTATTCATGTCTGCACTTTTTGCTGACCAGCAGATGGATGGTACAGAGGAGTTCTTGAAGAAAATGAAAAAAATAAGGAAATGCATGTTTTATGTTTTCCTGGTTAGTTGCTGGCAAATTGGTTTGTCAGTGAATGAGGTCTTTCTACCATCGTCTCATATCCAGTCATCTGCAACATTCAAATACACATGGAAATGACATTCAGAAATAAAATTTTTAAGTCAACAGATGACTCTTGCAGTTAGTGATGTTTGAATTTTTTTGTTCCTTTTTAACTTCTCTGTGAAGTGTTCCATACAGGTGGATGTGTGCAAATAATGGCACCATTTAGCTGTAGCATGTTATTCTGGCTGAATTAGTGCAGTTATGATCTGAATGGTAGTATGTATGAGTTTTCTGAATGCTTCTTCACCCCAAATGCTGCACATTAATAGTTTGCTGTGTGTGACCACTACTGCAGCTTGTTAGTTTCATCTTCAGCAATTGTGACTGGGTGCTTGCATGTGATTTTTACACTTTCTTAAGTTAACTTCCAGTATTTTAAGTTTTTATATTGATTCGTCAGTCATTTAAAACTGTGGCCTCTGTCAAAATTTGAGAGAAGAATGGAAAAATGTTACAATTATCAGGAGTACTACTGAAAACCTATGTTAATCAAGTACTGTGAATATAATTTATTTATCAGGTTTTCGGTTGTTGATGTTTGTGGTGAGGAACATCTCAGTATTTATTTGCCACAGAACTCTTTCTGTGGAGAGTGTAAAACTAAGCAGACTAACCTGCTGCCAGTGGATTTAACTTCAAGCGTATCCCTTGCCAGCTG
>Ga0209755_10006820_pt1 | contig 12519 bp, 6 predicted proteins | sample TergutCo191P1_FD_187301 | JGI IMG/M metagenome (GOLD analysis project Ga0209755, IMG submission 187301) | Cornitermes sp. P1 segment gut microbial communities from Petit-Saut dam, French Guiana - Co191P1 (SPAdes) (version 2) | ecosystem: Host-associated > Arthropoda: Insects > Digestive system >... | reverse complement strand
CATAACCCAACCACCTCGTCCCTTTTTCCCATGTATATGCACACAACGGAAATATATACCACACAATATCCGAAAAAATTTCACCCCGGCGATTAAGGATATTATTTGGAAAAAAGGAAAATATAAGAGGAAAGGGTTGGAGGTACGCAATGAAACGGAAAATATACCTGTATACAGGCACAACATTGTTATTACTTGCCATCGGCTTCATTATTTATTCGATAAATAACCCACAAGCATCATTCCCATGGAACAACAGCATCACATACACATTTTATGCTTTTTATTTCATTGCCATAATAGTATGTTTTATTTTGGCATTAAAGAAGAAATAAATTTTATTCTTCGCCTAACTGTGCCTTTAATTGAGCGATAATGGCATCTTTTTCCTCTGATGCCCGCTCTGCCTGTTCCGCTCTGTTTTTTTCCTGCTCCGCTCTCTGCTTCATCAGTTCATAATCCCTCACTCTTTTGTTGTGAAGCATAATATCATCCTGCCTACGCAGATATTTTTGCCGTGTTACTTTATCTTCGCTCAACCTTACCAACGCAGAAACAGCCATGCCAACCTCCTCCTGTTCTTTGCATACGGATTCAAGAGCTGGAGCGAGAAAATAAGCAATTGAAAAAGGAGCTGCACCGGTCAAAAGAAGCAGTACAAATATTAAAAAAACGGAAGCGATACTCAGCAATCCATAACCCACCGATACAAAACGGTGAAATGGCTCAATAAGCAATATGATATAACAAGGCTGTGTGAAGTATTGGATATATCAAGACCCGGTTATTATGCATGGCTAACCCGGAAACCCGTCAAGAGAGTACGCGAAGATACGGCGACACGGCAGGAAATCATCCGCTCCCACGCGGCATCACCCACCTATGGCGTAGACAATATTCACGCAGACGTGCGTGAAAAAATAACTTGCGGACGCAATCGAGTACACCGATTAATGCGTGAAATGGGTATAAAATCACTACGCAAACGCAAATACAAAGCCACAACCAATAGCCATCATAACCATGCCGTAGCCCCCAATCTACTCAAGGGCCTTAAAGTAATCGCACCCAATCAGGTGTGGGTAGGTGACATCAGTTACATCCACACCGACGAAGGTTGGCTCTACCTGGCTATTGTGAAAGACCGTTTCACCCGTGAAATCGTAGGGTATGCCGCTTCCGACCGTATCACCACCAAGCTGGCCCAAAGTGCATTAATACAAGCCATCCTACGTTACAAGCCCAACAAAGGACCGTTTTTGTCAAGCGGGTAATTTGTCGAAACAAATTTGAATTTATTATATGCAATAAAAATCACCATCGAGAGTATGCTTCGATGGCGATTTTCGTTCAATATATTTACAATCTAAGTGTAAAGTTATGCTTGAAATAAGTGGAGTACATTATATTCATCACGCCATGCTCTAACCCCAATGTTATTCATTAACTGAACAAACGGCACCATTAAATGACCGTTCACAATTTGAGCAGGCAAATTATCATGTTGGCGAGAGAAGCCATGTACGGTGAATGTACGACTTCCCTCTGTTATTGTTATGATTGTTCTACCGTGTGTTATTGTCGCAGTTAGAGCTGATGCATCCCATGTCATCGTATAACCCAGCATTTCAAAAACTTCACGCACAGGGATTAACGTAGTTCCGCAAGATGTTAGAATAGGTGCTTGCCCTGTAAAATTAACAGCCCTTCCATTAAACATTGTGGTTAAAACAATCGGCTCGGGGTGAACAATCGGTTCTAATGGCACTTGCGCAGGCAATGGCGTAGGTCTTGGCGTTGGTGCAGGCCGTGGCGTAGGGGTTGGCAATGGGGCTGGTGTTGGTTGTGGGGTTGCCGTTGGCCCGGGTGATGGCGGCACAAGGTCTTGCGGCGGCTCGGGGGTGGGTGCAGGGGTTGGCGTTGGGGTCGGCTGTTGAATCGGCAGTGCATTTACCGAAACATGTATTGAAGTCATTAATGAAAGTCCTTGTGGATTAACAACGTCAAAAGGAAGCATAACCGTTCCATGCACCGTAAAAGACTGCGCATGTGTTAATGTTGGGTTATAATTCAAATTCGCCATCTGCCATTGAACACTCACCCATCTGCCGCCGTCTGATGTGTGAATAAACACAGACCAAGGCAAACCCAATGCTTGAACTGTCGCAGGCGTTCCGCTACTTAAATTGAAAATAGAAGCGGGGTGCATAATTCCTTGAAATGTGGAATCATTGCGGTCACTGCCATTACCGTTCCCGTTTACATCGACGACATTTACAAAGCCGGATGTTAAATTTGCATTGCGCAAAACAACACCCGCCGCATTGCTTGGCGTACCGTCCGGTGTGGGGATGAATGATAGCGAAATCGAGCTTGCGCCCAAACCCGCACCTTGCAACACGTTGAAAGTTACATATGCTACCGTTCCGGTACCATACCAATTTATAGTGTTTGTATTCATCAACGAAATCCATTGCGTTCCCGGTGATGCAGTCAATTCAAAATGTGGATTTAACGGCATTGCAGCCACCGGAGCCGTTACGCCTGTAATTTGTAATACATTTGGGTTGTAAGTAACAACCAACCCAACAACGGCAAATCCCGGATTATTGCTAACATGGATAGGAACGGTAATCGCTTCCCCTCGCCGTGCAGTTGCAATACTTTCTATTGAAAAAGACAGATTACCAAATACTGTCGTTGCAAACACAGCACTCGGATTTACAATTACTGTAAGATTTGCGGTGCTTGTTACAAGCGATGCTGTAGGGATAGTTATGGCTATCTGAGCGGTACTTGCCGCTGTCGGCGTTCCGCTGATGGCGATTGTTACTTGAGTCGCGCTGTTTCTTGTAGCTGTTTGAGTCATTCCCGCAGGAAGGTTTGTTATCCATGTAGTCGGTGCAGATAATGTTGTAGCAAATGTATCATTTGCCAACGTGATTACCACGTTACCTCCTGCGTTGCCGATGGAAACATTACCTGCTGTCGCGCTTGGTGCAGGTGCGGCTACCGTCGTAGCAAATACAGCCTGCGGGTTAGCCGTTACAGCGACACTAGCTGTGCTTGTTACAAGCGATGCCGCAGGGATTGTAATGGCTATCGGGGCGGTACTTGCTACAGTAGGCGTTCCGCTGATTGCAATGGTTACTTGGGTTGCGCTATTTCTAACAACGGTTTGCGTCATTCCGACAGGAAGGTTAGTTATCCATGTGGTTGGTGCAGATAAGGTTGCGGCAAAAGTATCATTCGCTAACGTGATTACCACACTTCCTCCTGTGTTGCCGATAGTGACGTTACTCATTGTTGCATCTGGAACTGGCGGTTGAGTAATATCTCTGTGCAGAGTTATAGCTGTTGCAGTGGCTGTAATTGCATATCCAGCAACACCTGAAATCGCAACAGTAATCGTATCGCCGTTATTCCAAGTGCCTGATACAGCTACTGTACGGGTGTTGCCAGAGCCTGTTACTGTTCCTGCGGTTACAGTTCTGCTAACTGCTGTTGTATTTGTTATTGTAATGTTTCCGGAAGCGATTGTCGCGCTTACTGCATCGCTGAACGTCAACACTAACTGTGTCGTATTCGTTGTTCCTGCTACTCCATCGGGAGTAACTGCTGTTAGATTCCTAGCAGTTGCTACCGGTCCAGTCTGTGTAAACGCAATCGTTCTTTCTGCCGCCGCATTAGCAGCGTTGAACACTGCATTATGATTTCTGTCGGTAGTTGTAGCGGAAGCAGTAAATACTACGGTCAATTCCGTACCTTGTGCGTTTCTTGTGACGGAAGCGGGAGCTACAGTTATCCATGCCGGCAATGCCGCCGTCAATTCGCCCACGAACCAATCTCTCAATCCCGCTGTTTCTGTTGCGGGGAGCAAATTAAGGTTTGTTCCGCTAAGAGTATAGATAACGGTATGATTTCCGCCAGCTGTTGGGAAAGCATGAGTGCGTTGTGCTACATTACTGATAACTGCACTTGTTAAAGCAGGGGTTAGTATAGGCCCGGCTTGCGTAAAAGCAACTGACCTTTCTGCCGCCGCATTAGTGGAGTTGAATACCACGTTATGATTTCTGTCAGCGGTTGCGGCGGAAGCAGTAAACATTACGGTCAATTCCGTACCTGCCGCATTTCTTGTGACGGCGGTATTTGCTACCATTATCCACGCAGGCAGTGCTACAGTTAATTCACCTACGAACCAATCTCTTAACGCTTGAGTTCCTGATGCGGGAAGTTGGTTAAGGTTTGTGCCTCCAAGAGTATAGACAACGATATGGCTTCCGCCTGCCGTCGGGAAAGCGTGAGTGCGTTGTGCTATAATACCAATTACTGCACTTGTTACTTCAGGTGTGAGAATCGGTCCAACTTGCATAAAGGCAACGGTTCTTTCTACCGCCGGGTTTGCCGCTCCAAATATTGCATTATGATTTCTGTCGGGGGCGGTGTTCACACTAGCAGTGTATATTACTGTTATGGTGGTTCCGTCACCGCTTCGGGTCACGTCTGTATTTGCAACCGTTATCCATGCAGGCAAAGCAACGGTTAATTCACCCACGAACCAATCTCTTAAATCTTGCGTCCCTGTTGCGGGAAGCAGATTAAGATTTGTTCCGGTAAGAGTATACACAACCGTATGATTCCCTCCTGCCAGAGGGAAAGCGTGTGTGCGTTGTGCTACAGTAGAAATCACGGCACCTGTTATTACAGGAGCAACAGCAGGCACTTCTTGCGAAAATGCCACGGTTCTTTCTGAGGCAACATTACTTGCCGTAAATATCGCTGTATGATTTCTGGCTGCGGCGGCATTAGCTCCAGCAGTGTATATTACGGTTACTGTTGTACCATTATCGCTTCTTGTTACGGCTGTATTGGCTATCGTAATCCATGCAGGCAGAGTTGCCGTCAATTCGCCAACAAACCAATCTCTCAATGCCTGTGTGCCCGAAGCAGGAAGCAGATTAAGATTTGTCCCTGTTAAAGTGTACACAACTGTGTGGCTTCCGCCAGCCTGTGGGAAGGCATGAGTGCGTTGCGCTACAGTGGAGATGACTGCACCTGTTATGATGATAGTTTTATCAGCAGATTGTGAAAACGCAACAGTTCTTTCAGCCGCAGTATTCCCTGCGGTAAATACTACACTGTGATTTCTCGCCACACCGGGGTTGGTAACAGCAACAAATGCAACTGTTATTTCCGTACCTGTCCCATTTCTTGTGACAGCAGTAGGTGCTATTGTGAGCCACGCAGGTAATGTCGCTGTCAATTCGCCAACAAACCAATCCCTCAATCCCACTGTTCCTGATGCAGGAAGCAGATTAAGGTTTGTGCCTGTTAGAGTGTACACAACAGTGTGGCTTCCACCAGCGTGAGGAAAAGCATGGGTGCGTTGTGCTATATTAGAAATGACAGCACCCGTTATGCTAATTGTTGTGTCAGCCGCCTGTGTGAACGACACTGTTCTTTCAGCCGCTAAGTTTGCCGCACTGAATGCAGCGTTGTGGTTTCTTGCAACACCGGGGTTAGCAACTGCTGTGTAAATAACAGTGATAGATGTTCCGTCTGCATTTCTTGTAACTGCGGTATTAGCTACCATAATCCATGCCGGCAGGGTAGCGGTAAGTTCACCCATAAACCAATCCCTTAGTGCCTGTGTCCCTGTTCCCGGCAATAGGTTAAGATTTGTTCCTGTCAAAGTGTACACAACTGTATGAGTTCCACCTACTTGTGGGAATGTGTGTGCACGTTGTGCTACAGTAGCAATGGTTGCGTTCGTTATGTTGATAGTCGTATCAGGCAACTGCGAAAATGCTACTGTTCTATTTGTGGCTACAGGGGCGGGGGCATCAAATACCACACTGTGATTTCTTGTTGTGCCGGGATTTGCTACAGCGTTGAATGCCACTGTTACCGTCGTGCCATCTGCGTTTCTCGTAACGGCAGTATTTCCAACCGTCAACCATGATGGCAATGTGGCGGTCAACTCGTCCATGAACCAATCTCTTAACTGCTGTGACCCACTTGTAGGGAGCAGATTGAGATTTGTTCCTGTTAGGGTATATACGACGGCATGGCTACCGCCTGCCTGTGGAAATTCATGTGTACGTTGTGCTACGGTTGCAATGGTTGCACTCGTAATTGTTATGGTTGTGTCTGCGGCTTGTGAAAATACAACAGTTCTTTCAGCCGCTACATTCCCTGCGTCAAATACCGCGCTGTGATTTCTTACTGCACCGGGATTTGCTACTGCCGAATATACAACAGTTATCGTTACCCCATCAACCGTTCGTGTGACTGCGGTTGGGGCAATCATTATCCAAGCTGGTAAAGTAGCGGTAAGTTCACTGACAAACCAATCCCTAAGAGCTTGTACCCCCGATGTAGGGAGCAAATTTAGGTTTGACCCTGTTAATGTATACACAACAGTATGGTTTCCACCAACCTGCGGAAATTCATGAGTTCGTTGTGCGACATTAGCAATAGTAGCGGCTGTTATGACAATGGTTGTGTCAGCTTCTTGTGTAAAAGCAACGGTTCTTTCTGCGGCTGTATTGCCTGCATCAAATACCGCATTGTGATTTCTTGCAGCACCGAGATTGGAAGCTGCATTAAATACCACCGTTAATTCCGTTCCAGTCGCATTTCTTGTAACGGCATTATTTGCAACCGTCAACCACAGAGGCAACGTAGCTGTCAATTCAGCTACAAACCAATCCCTTAGCTGTTGAGTTCCGCTTGTAGGGAGCATATTAAGATTTGAACCAGCAAGGGTGTACACAACGGTATGATTACCGCCAGTTTGCGGGAAAGAGTGTGTCCTTTGAGTAGCGTTGGCAATAACTGCACTCGTCACATCGGCATCTGCATCGTCAGGAACGATTCTTACAGAGCTATTTGTGAATGTTGGTATGAAATCAACAAAGTTGTAATCTAAATTTGAATGAGGCCCAGGCACAACGTTTAGTGTAAAATTCGCTATTTGCTGATTTCCTGTTCCGGGGGTAGCGGTGTCCAGAACTCTAAAACGAAATGTTCCAAGGGCACCAATATTAAAAAAGCCCGACATCGGTGTACACATCCATCCAATATCGAATGGGTTTGGAAGCGCACCCACATTCAATAGAGGGTTTTGCAAATCAGCAGGAACCCCCCAAGTGGGCATTGCTACCAATTCCAATCGTGGGTCATGTCCAAATTCAAACTCCAAAACGACAAATCCGTCATTAGTAGCCAAATAAATTTGCAAATATACATAATCTCCGGGAGATACTTCAAGTGCGCCAGGTGCAACCTGTGTTCCGTCCGGTCCCGACAATATGCGCACTTCAATTTCATATGTTCCCGTTCTAAATGGAGTAAAAGTGGCTGTGCGACCACCCGCTCCAGTAAGCAAAGGGCGCGGGTGCCTGATGTTTACCGGATGTCCACCAAGATACTCCCTAAGTAATCGGACATCGGTTTCGTCAATTCTACCGTCACCGTTAATATCCGCTGCGACCCTATCTATTCCAATATCATTGCCGGTTATATATTGTCTAAGCCAAAAAACATCGGATAAATTTACTGACCCGCCAAAAGTTGTTGCCATGCTTGTACTCGCAACGATGTAATTGTTTTCCAAAAAGGTAACATCGCCAGCGGCAAACACTACTGAAGCATTACTAAAGACTATTACAAAGGCAATCACAAGAGCAAGTAACCTTTTTTTCAATGTGACTCTCATTTTGCTATTCTCCTCCTCAAAGTGTGCGCCTTTCGCTCCCTCCATATACAGGAGAAGCCATAAGCCTCACGATTTATTTTACCGTTTAGAAAACTGACGAACCCGCAACACATATACGATTCAGCTTTTCGGATTATGTCATTAACACCACAACCTTGATTTATGATAAATTACAATAGTTTTGCAAAAGGTAACGCATGAACGTAACTTCTGAATATCATTTTCAGTCTACCTTTGTGTTACAAGTGGCTCGTAATCATCAAAATCGTTTATATAATTGTACAATTTTAATGATTATGACCCACTAGGGCATACCCGATAATCGCCATGACAGTATTCAACAGCCTATCAAATATGCCCTAACACAATTCCTCAATACGGAGTTTTAGTGTATTGAGTTAATTTGTTTATGGGTTAAAATGATTTAGTTTTCGGCAAGGTCGTTCTCTGGCTTTAGATATTCAATAAAATCAAATTATCGAAGTCCTCTTGCGCCGTAGGAACTTCCACTCTACGCCAGTTTGCCATAATCCTCACATTTTCACCAACCATAACAAATGTGGTGTAAGGACTATAGACATCAGCGAAAACAACCTCAACATCCGAACTCCAGTATGCAAATTCATAACCAGGGTTTATTCCTGCATTTATTGCCACGACAATTCCTTCCTCGGCTTCAACGTGGCTTATTTCGTAATCAATTGCATTTCCGCCGTTGCTCATCACCACAATCTAAGCTGAAGGTGTTACAACTGTTACCAATTCAGGCGGCGCAATTATTGCGGGTTCATCATTAACGTCAGGTAGCAAATCAGGAACTTGCACTTCATCAATTACTTCAGCACCCACAATAGTGACTAATCCGTTTTCAACCGTAGTAGCAAATGTCGCTATCATACCCACATCCATGACAACTTCGTAAGTCAGCGTGAACGGCGAAACCCCAACTTCTGCGCTATCAATTACCCTAAATCGAATTGTGGCAAGAGGTCCTGTTCCGTACACGTTATTAAGTCCTACCGGCTCAAAGAGGAGTGGTATGCGCCCCCCGCCGAACATTGGGCGAGCAAAAGTAAACTGAGCATTGAATCCTGCTGTTACCCCAACTGCTTCAAATCTTGTGGTGTCGTAATGCAACATCAACTGCAACAATGCCAATCCGGGGTTTTCGTCTAGCGAAATCAACACATCTACATATTCGCCGGCTACAGAGTAACCTCCATGCACTGAAAGTCGAACATTGTCCATGTGGAAAGGTGCAAACATTGCGCCAAATGGTGTGACGTTGTTTTGCGGCCCAAGCGTAACGGGGTGACCTCCTAAATACTGCCTAAGCCTAAATACGTCAGCCAAGTTTACAAATCCATCACCGGTAACGTCTGCTGCGATTCTGCATACCACAACGGGGTGATGTGCTAAATATTGCCTGAGTCTTAACACGTCACCGAGGTTTACGAAGCCGTTGCCGTCTACATCGCCAAATCGGACGGTACTTACATTTACGTTTGCCGTTGAAACAACAGGCAAAACCCTAACAACATCAAGACTAGAGTTGAAGGATTGGTCTACAGTAACTGTTACGGGTACGGAACCAGCCGCACCTGGTCTTACCCTGAACTGTAGCGTGATTAACGTCCCATTTGCATAGCTATTGGCGAGAACATTATTCTCAAAGTTAAGTGCCATTGGATTTGCGTTGATGTTTACATTGCGAGTCATAACAGGCAGGATACTCCCTACTTGATACGTTGGCAAAAACTCCAACCTACTGGCATCATATTCCACCAATAATCCAAGAACAGCTGTGCCGGGGTTGTCAGCTATCATAATGTGCATTGTGGCCACGCCACCAACAACTGCATTTGCGTTTGCAACAGAAATTCTTGCCGGCGGTATGGGTTCCGGTTCAGGAACTACTCTTACAGTCGCATATGCCATAATAAGACTGGCTGCATTAGGTGTTCTTGCTTCAATCCGAGCAACACCGGGATTTACACCCACCACATTACCATTTGCATCTACTCTTGCAATGTTTGTGTTGGAACTACTCCATACAACGGTTCTATTCGTAGTAGTTGCAGGCACGACAGTGGCAAAAAGTTGAGTGGATTGTGCTTCGTACAGTGTAAACTCTGTCCTGTCGAGTAAAATTCCCGTTGCCGCAGTAGTCACGGTGAATGTTCTAATTCCCGAACGACGCTCCTGCCATTGCCAGTTAACATCTTGCCACCTCACCACGGCGGTAACTGTAGCATTGCCATTTCCAATTGCTTCAGCGAACCAAGTACCGCCACTATTCCGCACAGCTACTATACTTGAGTCGCTACTTTCAAAGAATACTTCGTAAGAACCCGGGGTGCGATTGGCAGGTAATACCGAAGCAGTAAGTGCCGATGTGCCTCCAACCGCTAAAGGCGTTGTTCCGCCTGTTTGGGAGATACTTGTTGGGAATTGGGTTTGAACAGTAACTGTCCATGTAATCTCCCGACTATGATGTTGCCAATTTGAATCCCACCAATTTAGCGTAGCAGTGATTATGGTACTTCCGTTCGCAGTCCCATGTACCGTTGCGATATTTTGATTATTGGAATTTTGAGTTACCGAAGCAACATTCCAGTTAGAGCTATGCCAAGATACGGTGTGTGCTGTCTGGATATTTGTAGGAGTTACGCTTACAGAAAAATCTTGGCTCACCCCTCTGTTAATCGTTGTTGTCTGAGACCAAGGATTTGAGCGTGAAATGCCCGTCGGATACATCGCACCGATAACGATATTAGCCGAACGCCAATGTCCCCCACTTGAGGTTGCCGTAACAGTATTTGAAAAAATGCCGAAAGTAGCTTGACCTACAACCGGACGCACTCGTCCTGTAAAATTTTGTGGAGTCGTAGCAGTTGAGCTAATGGCTACAGACAGATTTTCAAAAGCAAACATATGGGCAAACTGCCAATTTATACTCCATGTTATCGTGTCGAGTGTTCCAGCAGGTGACGGAGTAAAACTTCCTGTTACAGTCGTCCATCCTGTGTTAGTAGGAGCAGATATAGTTGCATTATTTAGCGATACTACTCCCCTAATTCGGTGGTGCATAGGGAATATCGGGAAACCACCATTTATATTAGTATTTGTTGTACCATTTGCATTTAACGGACGAACCATACCCGCATTGAGTAATGCAATAGGTGGGGTATCGCGCAATTCAGCTAATGTACGCTGTGTGCCGAAAGTGTTAATTGAGCCACCGCCGCCGCTATTGGTGCTTCTGCTACCAGCCATCGTGCGGTAATTGCCTGTTCCTGATGCACTTCCTCGACCCAAAAGACCTCCAACAAAGGCTTCGCAAGTGCTGATACCGCCAGCCCTAGACGTTGACGTTATAGTTCCAGTTGCATAACTATTTTGGATAGTCAGAGAGCCTGCTTCTTGCCTTCCCACTAAACCGCCAGCATGAGTGCGAACATGATTCCCCAAACCCGTTGACCAAGCCTCCGCACGGACTATTCCGTTAAAATAACTATTTCGTATTGTAACTGTTCCGCCATTGACATGACCGATAAACCCTCCAGCATTGAACCAGGCATTGTTACTCTGACTACCTGTATTTTCCCGCCTAATTGAAACCGTACCTCGCACGAATGAATTTTCAATGACTACGGTTCCTCCTGTAGTACGCGCTATAAATCCTCCGGCAGATTGACTGGCAGTCGAATTATTAGAATTAAGGTTTACGCCCATGAGTCCCAAATTTCGGATTCTTACATGACCTGCGCTAACAGTATCAAACAACCCCATACGACCATCAGTTAAAGGTGGGCGCAAATTAGTAATAATAAATCCATTTCCGTCCAGTATAAAATCTCCGACTGTGGCGTTATTAACATTCACTGGAGCCCAATTGTTTGGCAGAGGAATGTCACTTTGCAAGCGGATAGTTCTGCCTGCCGCACCGCTTGTCAATGCTGCTCTTAGTTGAACATAAGTACTTACATTCGTTACTGCGCTAAACGGTTCAATTCCGATAAACCCATCATTTTGGTATCCAACGCTACCCATCCATGCTAACTGGCCATCTTCAATTGGCCAATACTCAGTAACGTATTCACCTTCCCAAACATCAGCAGCGTCTTGGCTGTGGGCTACATCTCCGTCAAAGACAAAGTATTGCTCGTACTCATTTTGGTAGCCTTCTCTATAATCATTTTCGTAAGCAAATACTAGCGTAGCATTGCCGAAAATCATCAAAAATGACAGTAGAAGTGCAATAACACGCCTTCTTGTTGGTTTCTTCATTTTGAAGTCCTCCTATAATTTTTTTGGCGAGGTATTTTTTGATAGTCGCATCAAATCCCTGCAATCACTGTGATAACAAAACTTTTACTCATTTTGCCGCATTGCATAAGCGACCACCCCCTCTATTGAAATACAAGTTTTTACTTTGCTATAGCACAAACCTTCATATGGATATTGGTTTTGGATGCAAGGAACTTCCACCCTACGCCAATTCGCCACAATCCTCACATTTTCACCAACCATAACAAATGTGGTGTAAGGACTATAGACATCAGCGAAAACAACCTCAACATCCGAACTCCAGTACGCAAACTCATAACCGGGATTTATGCCAGCGTCTATCGTCACGACGATTCCTTCCTCAGCTTCAACGTGGCTTATTTCGTAATCAATTGCATTTCCGCCGTTGCTCATCACCACAATCTAAGCTGAAGGTGTTACAACTGTTTCCAATTCAGGCGGCGCAATTATTGCGGGTTCATCATTAACGTCAGGTAGCAAATCAGGAA
>Ga0209755_10006819_pt1 | contig 12520 bp, 2 predicted proteins | sample TergutCo191P1_FD_187301 | JGI IMG/M metagenome (GOLD analysis project Ga0209755, IMG submission 187301) | Cornitermes sp. P1 segment gut microbial communities from Petit-Saut dam, French Guiana - Co191P1 (SPAdes) (version 2) | ecosystem: Host-associated > Arthropoda: Insects > Digestive system >... | reverse complement strand
GTGCTTAACAATGCTCTCAGCCAAATTCTTATTCACGCCGGAAACATAGCCCAGCAATGCGATGCTTGCGCTGTTCACATCAACACCGACTTTGTTCACGCAGCTTTCCACAACTTCATCCAAGCGCTTTTGCAATTCCTTTTGATTAACATCGTGCTGGTACTGCCCAACACCAATCGCCTTGGCTTCTACCTTTACCAATTCAGCCAAAGGATCTTGCAGGCGGCGGCCTATGGAAATTGCGCCTCTTGTGGTCACGTCTTCTTTTGGGAACTCCTTGATCGCAAGCTCGCTTGCGCTGTAAACAGAAGCTCCGGATTCATTTACAATAACTGCGACAGGGCGTTCTCCACGCTTGTTTTTTAGCTTCACGGAAATCTCTTTTACAAAATCATCCGTTTCGCGGCTTGCAGTGCCATTGCCAATGGAAATCAAATCTATATCGTATTGCTCAACTAATGCAGCCAAATATGCCGCAGATTTTGCAACCTCTTTTTGCGGGTCCAGCGGATATATAACGCCGTGATCCAGGAATTTGCCGTTGAGATCCAGCACCGCAACCTTTACGCCGCTTCTGAAACCAGGGTCCAAAGCCAAAACGGATTTGTGGCCTGCGGGCGGCGCAAGCAGAATGTCTGCTAAATTTTTTGTGAAAACCTTAAACGCTTCCAGCTCCGCGACTTCTTTCAGCGAGAGCCTAACCTCGCTTTCCAAGCTCGGCTTCAACAAGCGCTCCCAGGAGTCTTTGCACATGGCTTCCAAATACGGTTTCCAAACGCCATCCCTTTTTATCACCTTTTCGCAAAGGTAACCTACAAGAGCCTCATCCGGAACCTCTATGGCCAAACGCAAAATCTTTTCTTTTTCGCCACGCCGCATGGCGAGCATTCTGTGGCTGGGAATTGCGCCCAGAGGCTCTGAGAAATCGTAGTAGTTTTTGAACTTGCTCTCTTTGCCTTCAAATTCCTTTTTAACCTTGGAAACCATTTTACCCTGCTTTTCAAGCTGGGTACGCAGATATTGGCGGAACTCTGTGTTGTCTGCAACGTCTTCTGCCAGAATATCCAAAGCGAATTTGATTGCGGCCACAGGGTCTGCAACGCCTTTTTCCACGGAGAGGAACGGCATGGCTATGGTTTCTGCGGAGTTGGATGTTTCTTCCTGTTCCCAAATAATTTTTGCGAGCGGTTCCATGCCTTTGTCTTTTGCGATGGTGGCACGTGTGCTGCGTTTTGGCTTGTATGGAGCGTAAATGTCTTCCAGCAGGTTTTTGTCCCGGCAGGCATCTATTTGCGCCTTTAGCTCGGGAGTCAGCTTGCCAAGCTCTTCTATGGTTTTCAAAACCGTTTCTTTGCGCTCCGAGAGTTCCGTCAGGGACTCTTTTCTGTGCTGTATGTCGCGCAGCTGGATTTCGTCCAGGTTATCGGTTTGGTCTTTGCGGTAGCGAGCGATAAAAGGCACCGTTCCGCCTTCTTCCATTAGCTTAAGAGCCGCCTTTATGCGGTGCTCTTCGATTTTCAATTCTTCGGCTATAATGCTTGAGAATACCATAATACTGTTTCCTTTTTATGCAATGGTTTAATATAGAAAACTGTTTTCTACATTAAACCAATGCAAGATCCAGACAAGGCTGAGAAAATATGCGCCGTTTTTAGCGTGTTTTTTCTGTGTTTGGGCATGATTTCAAGAGCCGTTATTTATGCCGGAGGGCAGGATTTGTGGCTGGAAGAGGCCATGCTCTGGGATAGCCTTAAACCCTTGATAGGCGGCCTTGATATTTCCGAGCTTGCTCTGAGATTTTTTCCGCTGCTTGCTGGAATTGCCACGCTTTTGCTTGCGTATATTTTTGCCAAAAAAGAGTTCGGCGGCAGATTTGCCTGCATATTTTTGTTCCTGCTGGTTAGCTCAGATTCCCTGCTGTTCTATTCCGTGAATTTTTCCCTGTATGGACTGGAGGCTCTTCTAATAGTCTTGTGCCTGTGCGTCTGGTCTCACAGCAAAAGAGATAAAAATGCCCTGATTGCCTTGATAACGCTGGCAAGCATTTTTTGCGTAATTACCAACTACAAAGAACATGAAGCCGATTATTGGCTTAACATCAACTCAGCCGCCGGGCCTATACATGGCATTGCGATATTCGTTATCTGGTTCAGCGATTTTTTCATTCAAATGCTTGGGCGGCACTTCATAGATTTTCATTATTTTGTCTTTGGGCCTTTTGTTTGGATAAACGCATTGATTTTTGTTTTGGCTTTGGGTTTTGGCAGCTTCTTTTTGCATAAAGAAAAAAAGTATTTGCTTCTCCCGGTTTTTATTCCGGCAGTTATTCTGATTTTGCTTTACCTTTTGAAAATAGCGCCGCTGGGAATGCCTTATAACGATTTTATGCGTATTATGCGAAACTGGGCTCAAATGCAGGTTGTGGGTTCAAAATATCTGGTTTTCATCATGCCGCTGATTTTTATTCCGGTTGCGCTTTGCATCCATAAAGTTTTTTTAAAAGTAGGAAACCCTGTTCTAATCGGAATTCTGATAATCTTTGCTTTTCTTGCGCTTTCAAGCAATGCGATAAGAGCGCACAAGGGAATAGGCGCGCCGGAGAGTTCTGAGATTTTATTGTTAATCAATGAGAACGCTACCTCAAAAAGCCTGGTTTACGCAGACAGCTCTTCACGACCTATTTTTGAATATTACATGAGCAGAAGTCCGCTCAAAGACAATCCGAATTTGAATTATTTTTATGTAAAAAAAGACGGCTATATGTATTTAAACGATCATTTCATAGGAAAATATCATAGGCGGCCTGATGAGCTTTTTGATGTAATGAAAAATTTCAAAACCGAAAACGCATTTTTCTTTTTCTCATTCGGAGATTTTTCTTCCGTAGGTGAGTCAAATGCCGTTGTTGAGCATGTCCAAAAAAACTATGCAGGCAAAAGCAGAGGATTTCAGAGCAAGCATGCCGGAGCAGCGTGGGTGAAATTTTAAACGTCCAATTTATCCAGAACCTTATACGCATTATCCTCAATAAATCTGCGGCGAGGCTCAACCTCATCACCCATAAGCATTGAGAAAATCTGGTCTGCTTTGATTGCGTCTTCTATGTAGCACTGCTTTAAAACACGAGTTTCGGGCGCCATTGTTGTGCTTGCGAGCTGGTCCGGGTTCATTTCGCCAAGACCTTTGTAACGCTGCAAATCCGCTTTTTTTCCGGCATCTTTTATGAGGCGCATAGCTTCGTCTTTGTCTTCGTCTGAGAAGTGGTAAGATTCCTGTTTACCCACTTTTATGCGGTAAAGCGGAGGCGTTGCCAAATAGACATGGCCGCCGTCAACCAGCGGGCGCATATAGCGGTAGAAGAATGTCAAAAGCAAAGTTTGAATATGAGAGCCATCAACATCGGCATCGGTCATTATTATTATTTTGTGGTAGCGCAATTTATCTATTTTAAAGTCGTCTCTTATTCCTGTGCCAATGGATTGAATCATCGTTTTTATTTCATCGTTGCTGAAAACCTGAACATCGTTCGCTTTTTCAACATTCAAAATTTTTCCCTTGAGAGCTAGAATCGCTTGGTATTCCCTTGTGCGGCCCTGCTTTGCGGAACCACCTGCGGAATCACCCTCAACCAAAAAGAGCTCGCATTTTGACGGGTCTCTGCTGGAACAATCGGAGAGCTTGCCGGGCAAACCACCGCCCTCTAAAATTCCCTTTCTGCTAACCGCCGCTTTTGCCTTGTGCGCCGCTACCCTGCCCTCTGCTGTGTTGTAAATTTTTTCTGCTATAACCTTTGTTATGCCAGGATTTTCCGGCAAAAAATCGTCTAACGCTTTGAATATGGCGGCTTCCATGCCACCTTTAGCTTCGGAGTTTCCGAGCTTTCTTTTGGTCTGCCCTTCAAATTGCGGCTGCGGAATTTTAATGGCAATAACCGCCGTCAAACCTTCCAGAACATCTGCTCCGGTAATTTCAACATCTTTTTTGGGCTTTGCGATTTTGCTCATAGCGTGTTTTATCAAAACTCTTGTCAAACCGGTTTTGAAACCTGTTAAATGAGTTCCGCCATCCACAGTGTTCACATTGTTCACAAAACTGAACAGGTTGTCTTGGTAGCTCTCCGTATAGCGAAGCGCAATTTCCACAGGATAATTTCCTGCCATTGTTGAAAATACCAGCGGTTTTGGGAAAAGAGATTTGCGATTCTGGTCTATGTATTCTATAAAAGAGCCAAGGCCGCCCGGGTAGCAAAACTCTTCTCTTTTAAGAGGCTCGCCTTCAGGCTCCTGCGCTATTGTGCGCTCATCGCTAACGACCAATGTCAAGCCTTTGTTCAAAAACGCGAATTCTCTCGCTCTTGTGGCTATTGTTTCGTAGTTGTACTCGGTTTCTGAGAATATGTCTCTGTCCGGGTAAAATTCTATTGTTGTGCCGTGTTCGCCTGCCGGAGCGGTTCCTATTTCGTATTGAGGCGCAACCGGATTCCCTCTTGTGAATTCCTGGCGAATTATTTTGCCGTTCCTTGTGACTGTGGCTATGAGTTTTGAGCTTAGAGCATTTACGCAGCTTACGCCTACGCCGTGCAAGCCTGCGGAGACTTTGTAGGCATTTGCGTCAAATTTGCCGCCTGCGTGGAGCTTTGTCATAACCACTTGAAGCGTTCCAACTTTTTCTTTCGGGTGAATATCCGTTGGTATTCCACGTCCGTTGTCCACAACTTTTATGCCGTTATCCGGCGTTATTGAAATTTCTATTCTATCGCAGTATCCGGCCAAAGCCTCGTCCACCGAGTTGTCCACAACTTCCCAAACCAAGTGATGCAAACCTCTGCCATCCGTGCTGCCTATATACATGGCCGGGCGAACCCGAACCGCTTCCAAACCTTCCAAAACGGTAATATTTGAGCCGCTATAATCGTTTTCCAGATTTTCCATAGGGTATTAATATAGAAAAAACGCTGATTCACTAGGAGAGAATCAGCGTTTGTTTGAACAGGTTTTTATTTTACCAACTTAAATGTCTTTCCACCTGCATTCACCATATACATTCCTTTGGGCAAATGAGCTATGGACACGGCTTCGTTCGGCGCAACCGTGCGGCTCAGCAATACGCTGCCTTTTAGGCTATAGATGCTGACCTGCACTGAGCGCATAGCCTGAACATGCAAGTTGTCTCCGTTGACCGATATGCTGATGTTGGCATTCGCAAAGCTTGGCTTGCCGATTGAAACTTGAGTTTCCGTACCTTCGCTTAACGCTTCGCTGGGCAAAGAAGCTTGAGAGTCTTCTGTTTCGGCAATGCGCTGACGGAAGTTGTATGTCATGCCTACTCCTAAGCCATCAAACACATTATTCGTTGTCCATTCGCCACCGTTCATGGAGTATTCATAGCCGGCAATCGCTGTGAGCGTTATGCTGGTAGCGGTTTTGGAGGCAACAGTCGGAGCGGCTGGTGCGGAGGGAGCAGTTTTCTTGCCGACTTCCGGTGTTGCCTCGGATTCTATGCCATCGCCTTGATTCTCTGCGATAACCTTAACCGTAATGGTTTTGCCAAGATCAGCCGCATCAATTTTGTATGAACTCTCATTGCCAACCACATCTCCGTCTATCATCCACTCATAGCTCAATGTTCCGTAAGCGTTTAAGCCCGTTGTGTTTACCGTGAGAGTAGCGCCCACAGCAGCTTCGCCGTCTATGGATACTACGCCGGCAAGTTCAGGATAAGTAGCTTCATCCGTAGCGGAAGATTCAACCTCGCCATCCTGGTCAGCAGCGGTTACCGTGACCGTGATGGTTTTGCCAAAATCACCTGCCGCAATCATGTATGTAGCATCATTTCCTACTACTTCACCATTTGCTTTCCATTCATAGCTCAATGCGCCGTAAGCATTTTCCAAGCCGGTTTCATCCACTTCAAGTGTCTGGCCTGCCACTACATCGCCAACTATAGCTACTACGCCACCAAGAGCAGGGTAAACTACAGCGTCTGTCTCTAAAGATACTACCGAGCCGGCCTGTCCTTCAGCGGTTACTGTAACCGTGATGGTTTTGCCAAAATCGCCTGCAGCAACTATGTAGGTTTCGCCTGTGCCTTTAGACACTCCGCCAACTTTCCATTCATAGCTCAAATCACCGTAGGCATTCTCAAGGCGTTCTGTGGTTGCAAGAGTCTGGCCTACCACTACGTCGCCTTCGATAGCTACAGTGCCTACGAGAGCAGGATAGAGAACGGCTGCTGTTGGGTCAGATACTACCGAGCCGGTCTGGTCTGCGGCGGTTATCGTAACCGTGATGGTCTTGCCAAAATCACCAGCTACAATCGTGTAGGTTGCGTTTGAGCCTTTGGACTCTCCGTCAACTTTCCATTCATAGCTAAGTGCGCTGTAAACATCTGCCAAGCCTTTTATGTCTGCTGAAAGTGTCTGGTCTATTACCGCATCGCCAACTATAGCTACTACGCCACCAAGAGCAGGATAAGCTACAGCCGAGGTCGCAGAAGATACTACCGAGCCAGTCTGGTCTGCGGCGGTTATCGTAACCGTGATGGTTGCGCCAAAGTCTTTTTCTGCAATTGTATATGTTGCGCTTGTGCCTTTAGACAGTCCATCAACTTTCCAATCATAGCTCAGTGCGCTGTAAACATCTTCCAAGCCATCTATGTTTGCTGAAAGCGTCTGGCCTACCACTGCATCGCCTGTGATAGCTACTATGCCACCAAGCGCAGGATAAACTACAGCCGAGGTCGCAGAAGATACTACCGAGCCAGTCTGGTCAGCAGCGGTTACCGTAACCGTGATGGTTTTGTCAAAATCGCCTGCTGCAATTTCATAGGTTGCGCTTGAGCCTTTAGACTCTCCGCCAACTTTCCAATCATAGCTAAGTGCGCCGTAAGCATCTGCAAGGTCATTTCTGATTGTAAGCTCTTGGCCTACAACTGCATTGCCAACTATAGATATTGTGCCGCCAAGTGCAGGGTAAACTACAGCCGATGTCGCAGAGGACACTGAGCCTGCCTGATCTGCAACGGTAACCGTAACCGTGATGATTTCGCCAAAATCGCCTGCTGCAACTGTGTAAGTCGCGCCTGTGCCTTTGGACTCGCCGCCAACTTTCCATTCATATATAGCCGCACCGTAGGCATTCTCAAGTTGCGCTGTGGCCCTAATGGTCTGGCCTACTACAGGGTTCGTATTGTCTATAGCTACTGTGCCTGTGAAAGCAGGATAGAGAACTTTTGTTGTTGGGTCAGATACTACCGAGCCGTCTTGATCTTCGGCGGTTATCGTAACCGTGATGGTCTTGCCAAAGTCTTCTGCTGCAATTTCGTATAAATTCTCATTGCCACCGACAACATCATCGCCTGCTTTCCACTCATAGCTCAATGCGCCGTAAACATCTGCCAAGCCTTTTATGTCTGCTGAAAGCGTCTGACCTACTACAGCATCACCAACTATAGCTATTGTGCCGCCAAGAGCAGGGTAAACTACAGCTGATGTCTGAGCAGATACAAAACCGTCTTGATTTGCGGCGGTTATTGTAACCGTGATGATTGCGCCAAAGTCTTCTGCTGCGATTGCGTAGGTTGCGCTTGTGCCTTTAGAATCTCTGCCAACTACCCAATCATAGCTCAATGCGCCGTAAGCATCTGCAAGGCTTTCCGTAATCGAAAGTGTCTGGCCTACCACTGCATCGCCTGCGATAGCTATTGTGCCGCTAAGATCAGGATAAGTGACCTCTGAGGTTCCGGCAGATGCCGAACCGGTCTGGTATGCAGCGGTTATTGTAACCGTGATGGTTTTGCCAAAGTCTTCTGCTGCGATTGTATATGTTGCGCTTGAGCCTTTAGACTCATCGCCAACTACCCACTCATAGCTCAATGCACCATAAGCATTTGCAAGGTTATTTCTGATTGCAAGCTCTTGGCCTACCACTGCATTGCCAACTATAGATATTGTGCCGCTAAGAGCAGGATAAACTACAGCTTCTGTCGCAGAAGACACTGAGCCAGCCTGATTTGCTGCGGTTACTGTAACCGTGATGATTGCGCCAAAGTCTTCTGCTGCAATTTCATAGGTCGCATCTGAGCCTTTGGACTCATCACCAACTTTCCAATCATAGCTTAATGCGCCGTGAACATCTGCCAAGCCATCTTCATCCACTTCAAGTGTCTGGCCTACTACTGCATCGCCAACTATAGCTATTGTGCCGCCAAGTGCAGGGTAGCTAACAATTCCTGTTGCTTCGCTTTCCACTTCTCCGAAATACTTGTCTGCGCTAATCACAACAGTGATGGTTTCGCCTAAGTCTTCTGTAGCAATTTTGTAGGTTGCGCTTGTGCCTTTAGACTCTCCGCCAACTTTCCAATCATAGGATAAAGTTGCGCCGCTGGGACCGTTTTCAAGCGAAGCGGTCAATACATCGTTAATGCGAGGAGCATTGACATTGCCACTGGATGCTATGGTTGCAACTCCGGTGATATCAGGATACTTCACGGCTTCCAGAGTGATGCCAAGGGATTCTTTTTCTACGCTAGAAGTAATGGTTAGCGCAATCTGGCTGCCCAGATCATCTTCGGTTACCGTGTAGGTGTTTCCTGTAGAGCCACCGCTCCATGCATAGGTCAATGTGCCGGTATTGTTGCTGTTCTCAAGCCCTGCGGTTAGAACATCGCCAACACAAGGTGTTTCGTTGCCGTTGCTGTTAGCGATAACTATATCGCCGGAGAGCGGAGGCGCAACATCTGTTGTTATAGTCTCAGGCACACTTTCGCCTGATTCTTCGGTGTAATCATCACCTGCAACACGCTGGATAAAGCTGTATTCAGTTTCAGGAGTTAAGCCGGAGAACACGTTGTTGGTTGTCCATGCGCCACCATTCATTGAATATTCATAGCCAGCAGCAAGAGTGATGCTAACATGCGTTTTGGTAACAAGCACTGGTGCGTCAGGAGCAGATGGGCCGAGTTTTTTCAATACTGCGGCTGTTGCTGCGCTTGTGCGAGTGTCGGTTTCCATAGTGGAGCCGATTGCGACTGTTATAGTTTTGCCTAAGTCAGCGTTTTGGACTGTATAGGTTTGTGCTGTTCCAACAGCGCTTCCGCCTGCGTTCCAAGCATAGGTTAAGTTACCGGTGTTGTTGCCTCCGGTAAGCGTAGCGGTAAGCACATCGCCTATGCGTGGCGCAGCATTGCTTATTCCTGCCGTGCCGTTAAGCGCAGTGTTGTAGCTGGTTAAGCGGAATGCGAGGTTGTTGCCTACATCTCTTAAGCTAGCGTTGGTAGGAGCAACAAGCGTGAAGCGACCTGCAAATCCTGCGCCGTTCTGCACTGCAAGTAAGCCTTGCGTTGCTGTGCCGGAGAAATTGATTGCGTATGTTCTAGTGGTATTCAGCACATTGCTGCCTTCACGAACAACGCCTAAAGCACCCATTGCAGTCTGTATTCTGCCGTTTATGGTGGGATTGCCACCGAGAATGACTGTGCCTTCGTTGGTTATGGAAGGATTGTTGTTGTTGTTACTGCCACCCACTAAAGTACCGCCTGTAATAGTTAATGTGCCTCTATTACGAATCGGTAGCGTATAAGAGCCACCCCAGCCGCCATGACTAATGCTTAAGTCGCTGGTTACAGAAACTCCGCTTCCAATGATTATTCCTTCTGCTATTGTATTATTGATCTGAATGTTTAAGCCACCTGTAAGCGAAATTTCACCCCAGCTGCCCCCAACATTATCCAGAGTAAAGTTACCGCCAAAGCTTTGATTTGAACCAAACTGCAGTTTAACATCCGCTCCTTTAGCATCATTCCGAACAGTCTCAATTACTGTTTGAGGTGCTCCTCTAGCGATCATGGAGCCTCCTCTTTCTGCTGTTAATTGCTGGATGTTACTATGTTCTCCCGGAGAAAAGACATAAGTAATAGCCGCAACGCCATCTGTTCCGCGAACAGATGCTGTCTGAGCGCTTAAAATGCCTTCTTGGTTAGCGTAAGAAACTGTTACTGTGATTTTCCTGCCCACATCGTTAGCAACTGGCGTATATGTACCCGTGGTTGAAACCGTAATGCCGTTAACTTTCCAATCGTAGCTGGGAGTGCCCGTACCGTTGCCATCATGCGAAACCGTCAAAGCCGTGTTAACTTGCGGAGCATCGCCACTTGCAATGGCTATAGAACCGGTAAGTATCGTTTTTTGGACTGATGCTGTTGGAGCACTTAAAATATCTCCCGTTTTAGTAACTTCGCCGGTAAGAGCAGAGACTTTAACAGAAATTTGTTTGCCAAGATCCTCAAAAGCTACCGTATATTCCGTAAAGTCTATTCCAGAAGCATTTGCTATCTCAGTACCATCTGCATACCAAGTATATGTAATCTCCGATGGTTTTTCTTCGTTGTCATTAGCATAGTTAGCGACAAGTTTAGTGCCAACTCGTAGTGGAACATCACCGTTTTCAATGGTTACAGAACCTAAAAGTACACCATCGCCGGCATCTGTAGTTTCTTTCTCTAACACATCACTTCTCGGAGAAGCTTCTGTGTCCGCAGTTGCCGCTACTCTTTGATAGAAGTTGTATGAAGTTGATGGAGCCAAGCCGGAGAATACATTGCTGGACTGCCAGACTAAGCCTTCATCATCTCTTGAGTATTCATAACCATTAATCGCTACCAGTGTTACGCTGTTATAAGTTACATCGGTTGCATCGTTAGCAACTGTAGGAGCATCTGGTGCTGATGGACCAACTTTTTTCTTCACATTGGCAGTAGCTGCGCTTACAATTGTACCACTCCGATCGCAGGAACTGATTGTAACTGTTATTTGTTCATTGAAGTCAGCAGTTTGTACCGTATAGGTTTCTCCGACGCCCACTTGCGTAGCACCTCTTTTCCATACATAGCTACGTAAAGTTCCGGCATTGGTAGTGCCTGTAATAGAGGCAGTCAATACTTCGCCGATGCGAGGTGATGCGTTGTCAATGGTTGCCGTGCCGGTTATTGCCGTACCTGTAGAGCCAGCACACAAATAAATGTCATTGCCGATTGAACTTAAAGCATACTGACCTGTAGAGCCTGTACCTGTTAACGAGAATCTATTGGCAAGAGATGCTCCGTTAAACACTGCAACTCCACCAGCCACAGGAGTATTGAATCTAAGCTGAATATCTGTTGTGGGATTAAAATCTGACCTAGCGGTTATTGTATTCACCCGAGAATTTATTATACCGGCTATAGTTGGGTTGCTACCTAGAATTATGGATGCATTTGGGCTTTCGTTGCTAATCGCATTGCCTGCACTTGTGATAGTACCACCGGTTACAGTTAGAGAAGCCGTAACAGTGTTGTTCTCAAAGGTAACGCCACTTCTAGACGCTGTAGTGCTGCCATTAAGATGCCCACCAGTGACTTCTACCGAGCTGCCATTACCTAAGCGAATAGCAGCATTAGTACCAGTAGTATTATTGCCATAAGTAAGAGTCAAATTGCTTCTTAAAGTAATACCTGCTCCCGTGCGTATCCAGCCTTCATTGTTATTATCTTGAACGCTAACTGTGCCAGTTATAGTGATTATACCCCACTCCGACCCCTCAAACGTCATTTGAAGGATTCTTCCTGTGGCAAAATTTATAACTGCATTTCTACCAGCCACGTGACCTTTTATGTGATTTATCATCGTTTGTATATTACCATCACCAAGCGAAGTTCCACACGTAGTTGTAGTGCCGTGCGCTACATTTCCCCAATCTTGATTACCAGTAAGACAATAATATACAGGAGGCGCCTCTGTCGTGGTTACAGCAAACAGCGCACTCTCTCCGGAGGTTAAATAAGTAGCATCTTCCGCATAGCGGCGATAAACTAAGTATTCTGTCACTTGAGTTAAACCGCTAATCGTAGAAACTCCTTTCGCAAGCCATGTTATTGCATCGGCTGTCCCAGCTTTTTTATAGCCGTAATCATATTGCGCATCGGAATTCAGCACTATGGAATTAGGCGTTACATTTACATCGCTTGAAGTAAGCGCAGCTGGCGGTGTGCGCCCTGGTATCTTTACCACAGCTGCAGTCGGCAAGCTTGTAACCGTGCTACTGAATCTTTCTTCAGCTTCAATCGTAACAGAAATTGTTTTGCCAACATCTTCTGGCAGAACCACGTAGTAATTTTCTGCTCCTTTTTGAACTTCACCACCTACATACCATACATACGAAAGCTTAAAAGTAAATATTTCCTCTCCATCTTCATCCTCAAGAGTTGCAATCAACACATCATCAACCTGTGGCGGATTGTTGGGAAGATCAATTATAGCATAGCCGCAAAGAACCACTGAACAATTAGCATCACCTGTTGATTCTTCTAATACATTGCTCAATTCCGAAGCTTCGGTATCTATAGTCTCCTTTTGTCTCTGATAGAATGAATACAGCGTATTTGGAGATAATCCGGCAAACACAGGGCTGTCTTGCCAAACAGTACCGCCCTCTGAATATTCATACCCTTCGACAGTTGTTAAAGTTACGGAATTATGTGTTGCCAC
>Ga0209755_10006818_pt1 | contig 12521 bp, 11 predicted proteins | sample TergutCo191P1_FD_187301 | JGI IMG/M metagenome (GOLD analysis project Ga0209755, IMG submission 187301) | Cornitermes sp. P1 segment gut microbial communities from Petit-Saut dam, French Guiana - Co191P1 (SPAdes) (version 2) | ecosystem: Host-associated > Arthropoda: Insects > Digestive system... | reverse complement strand
CTCCACACACACACATACACACATTGAAAAATTCTGTGTGCATGCCTTTTGTGCACTACAAAATAATTTGCTTAATTTTCTGTTTATATTATGAGGTAAGACTTGGTTGAGGCGTGAAGGAAATCAGTGATAATTTCTGTATTATCATTATGTCTTACCTTTATTATTAAATTGATGATTAAATAACGTGAACTGTGCAAGAATATTTATAATCTAACCACAATGACATATGCCACTCTTATTGTTCTTGGAGAGGGTGTACAAGGTTTTTATCATTAGATTGATCTAGTCCTGCATATCGTACGAGGATCACTGCAACTTCCACTTTACACATGTGGAATGAAAATGTGGTGCAACAATTTGCTTGTATGTGTAGTTGCCATTTTTTGTGTCAAGGTTTAAATTTATTTATTTATTTATTTATTGACAAATGTATACTGTACCCTATTAACTTGCTCATAAACTTCCAGATGTATGTTTACAAAATCTTCCGTTCTGTAGAATGTGAAGTTGAGTTTAGGTGCAGTATCTGAAAATATTTCTCTTCAGAAATCGGAGGGTTTATGTCATTTTCTTTATCACTAATCCTTTCACACTTCTGGCTAGGTGGAGTACAAAAAAGTAAATCAGTCCCATTACAGGCCCGAGGTGCCCAGAGGGTACCAGGAAGTTAGGGTTCCCAGATTACATGACAGTGGCCCAGAATGGTGGTAAAGTTGTCAGCCTTATGCACCGGCCATTTTTACCCCCAGGGCCATAGTGCAATTGGAAGGATTATGTCAATGAAAAATTCCAATGACACCATCCGGAATTGAACCAGTGACCTTCTGATTTGTAGCACAGCACCTTAACCACTGTGCTACCGCGGTCCCCCAGGTGCAGTACACCTTTAAAATTTGCAGGTTATGTTCAAATGTTGCTCATCTTGGACTGATATAGAATTCATTAGGGGCATCACTTGCTATTGACACATTTATGCAGCATAGTAGGGAACAGTATACGATACTGATATGTTTTTTGCTTGTATCAAGTTTTGATATGCATTCAGCATGATAGATTGTGTAATTCTGTATTGCCATAAAAGCACGTATATTTCTTGAGGAGTGCTGAAAAATTGGGGTTCTGTCCCCTGCATGGAATTTGGGGACACATGTCACTGTTCGCTGCATAATAACCCAGAAGAATGCAGTTCACGTGCCAATCACTTACTAGGAAGGAAGGAACTGATCATTAACCATGTTAAATTTGTAATCCAAATAAAATTGATATGTTTTAGATGTAATCTAATTAAATATATTGTAAATGTATAAACCCCAAAACAAAACATTTTACTGTAGATATCAGGATTCAGGATCTAGAGACATTACTACAATTAATCAGGTTATTATTATATGTAAGGACTCCAGAGCAGAACAATCGTCTAGTTTATCAATTCATTCTTACACTCTTCTTAATACTTACAAGACAGCAGAGTATAATACAAATGGAATCTATAGTGACGTTAAATTCAGTTATTGGGGTATATTTGATTTTATCCACGTGATTTGCTGTTTTGAATTAGTTGTTTTCATAGCAGTGAAGATTCATATTGAGGTCATCTGGGTTATATGACAGCTTTTAGTCTGGTCGGTGCATAGCAACATTGTGGAGAAATGTACTACTCCATGTTCAGCTACTCTGAACATAGTGTGAATTTCCAGCTGGTGATAAAAACCTTGTTACAACTTTTGGACTGCAGTATATTGTATTACAGGCTACAGTGTAACCATGTTTGTGTTGCACATGTGTTGCTACAAGCATGGTATTTGGCCGTACACAGGGTGGACAAGTCTTCGCAGGATATTTTAGTTGTTCTGCTTAATTCGTAGTGGTCAATTATAGTTCCTCTAGTTTGCCCAGTGATGGTGACATTGAAGTTACATATTTTAACAACTATAAATATCACATATTTGGTGCAATTCACATCATGTAGAGCATTTTAAATCTTTTTGGGTCCAGATATTTGTGAAACAGAAGTAGTTCCTCCCTAGACTCTTCAGCTATTATTAAGAGTGATGGTGCCTTCAGGAACTGAGAACTTTTAATGATCAAGATTTCTTGATGCCAAGTTTCAATTTAAGAGACTGTGATAACATATAAGTCAAGATGATAGGTGCTATGTAATCAGTGCAATATCTCTTGTCTGTGTAGCGCAGTGTTTCCCATCAGTGGTTCCACAGAACAGAAAAAATTGCAAATATCCCACAAAGTAATATGGGAATGTTTATCTGGCAATTCGCAGTACTGGGTTAATCACTATGCAACACCAATTGCCTCTGTTTTGTTTTTATCCATGTTTAAGGGTGTATTTAGTTGTATTGTGTCTATTTCATATTTTCACAGAGCTTCCTCACCATTGGTGACAGAGAGGCTCCCTGCTATCAATCTGTTGTGAACTGTAAACATTTTCATAGGTAAGGGTTACTCAGGATGTGAAAAATTATTTACCATTCCACCATGGGAAAAAGTTGGGAAACACTGACGTAGAGGTACAAAAATTATTGTCCCATAATCCTCTGTTGTTAATGTCATTGTTGGTTTCCAGAATTCTGTAATTGTCCTACAGTCTATTCTGAAATTAAGTTTTACTCAACAGTTAAAGTTCTTATGTCCACACATCTGTGAACAGGGAGATGTGAAGAATATTTAGTGGTGCAGATAAAAAATAACTTGGGCCAGATATATTTCCTATACACTGAACTTTCTCATTCAGAAGATGTGCATATACACTCTGTGTATGTGGCCATGTCAGCTTTAAAGAGCTGTGATTATGGTATGTTATGTGCTTTTATTTCTGGATAGTTCCAAACTTCTGTTCTATTCAAAATACTGGACTATGGCAAGGGTCCACAAAGTTTCCAAAAATCTAGAAGCCACTTATAAATTGTAAGTACCTGAAGGGTGATATGAAGCAGGTTTCATGCTGTGGACCCAAAAGTAGTAGGGACCACTGTACAAAATGTTGCCATTGTAACCTGGTGCACATGATTGTGTGCCTCAGATTATCGACATTACACATGGACTCATACTAAATATGGCTATGTGTGCTGTCATCCGTTTGTCTTATACTCTTGCCCGTGTCAATGCTGCAGTATACAAACAGGAAATGGTTCTGTAATGCACTGAAAAGTTCAAGTGTTATGTCAGTTTTGTTCAAGCATTGATAAGCCATGCCAGAAGTACATTGCAGAACTGTGGAAGCCATCTTTTGCAGCTTTAAACATGATGTTAGCAGTGTTGCCAGTCTTGCAATAATTAGACTAAGCATTCAACTTGCTCAATGTGTTGCTAGCACTGCATTTGATTTCATGATGCCATTTGTGAAAGTTTACGTTCAAAATATATAGTATTTTCTGGTAGACCCTGTATCATATTTATTACCTTAGAGCAGCACAATTATAAGTACAAATCTTATAGCAAAGTGACATCTTTGCAGTTGTATATGTACCCAGAAACCTGGCTTTTTATATAATTTGCCGTCATCAGTATTCTTCCAGTCCTCATTCCCACAAATAACGCACATTAAAAAATCTAAAGTAAAAGTAAAATTGTCCCTTTTAATGCCATGAAGGCATATAGGAGTATAGGTACATCTCCACTCATTCTTCAGCTCATTGCTAGATGTAGGTGAGTGGTCAGCTTCATGCCCCAGCCACCTTACTCCCAAGAAAAGAACCTGGGAACCAGGGCCAGTTGTAACATTTTGGAGGAAAGAAAAATCTTTATCCTGAAAGGAATGAGACCTGGACTTGTTAAGCACCTTTCCCTTTCATTATGCCAACTACACTGGAAGTAAAACTGCAGAGAAGTATTAAGATGGATGAATACATATGTATACATGAGGCTGATAAGAGTGTAGAAGTTCCATAAAAACCCAAATTGTAAGACTAGACCAGTTTCCATGTCACAGTTTTGTTGAGAAAGGGATCTTGCATCTGACAGAAACCTGCCAGAATCATACATTCAAGCTGTTGGATTAATTCCATGAAACAGCAGAGCACTCTGTCATTCCACATCTGTTTTTAATAACTGAAGTATCTGAGAATTGTTGAGAGGAGTAGCAAGTGTTAAAAACACTGCTGCATCTCAGAATTCAACCACGATACGCAAAACAAGATTGATGCACATACAGGATATTTCTCTGTGCACTTCTGCAGCTCCGTATTACAAGAGATAGATTTGCTGCATAATATGGGCAAGAAGGTATTTTATTAATACAGGTTTATCACTTTTTTTGATAACATATGGAAGTGTAAATTACTTGATGTAAAAGAGGACTTGGGTCACAAAGGTTAGTTGTAACATTCTTTATTGTGTAACACACTTACACTCTCACAAAATGTTGAAAATTATGACCAGCTTACTGCATACAATGTAAGCATGACAAAAATTTGTACGGGTTCACAGATATGAGTGAAATGGTCATCGTCTATTATTTGTCCAAAAATTGGCAAATGTGAGTGAGAAAGCTATCATGGTGAAATTTGTTGTGTGTTAAATATTCTGGGTTGAATAACAGAGACTTTTATCTAAAAGGAAGTTTTTGCTTTTCTGAATGTGTGCCATCATGTTTGAGTAGTACCTCCAATGAGGAGAAGGAACGGGTATTATGTAACTTCCAAAACTAAATCATCGGATTTTGATAGAGCAGTAAAACACGAGTTCTGTGCAGGAATATAAATCTGGCCAGATTTTCAGTTGAAGTTTATGCAACATGGAATTTGTGGCCATAAAGATTTAGTGGATGGGTACACTGCTGTGTGATGAAACTGGTAAAACAAATTATTTTGCACTGTTGATGAAATTGTAAGGTTAATACTCATATATTGTGGTTTGCATTTGAGTTAATGTGTTACTGTTGTTGACACTGCAGCTGTTCTGCATTGATTAGCAGTACTTTGTCGAGCTGTTGAATTAATCAGTATGTATCTTTTAAAGCATCTGTGCATCACTGCTACTGAGAACAGAATTATAAAATACTTCCTGTAGTAAAGGTAGGGAATGGTTCATTAATAAAAGAAATTTTTTCAGGTAAATGGAGTGGGTATGGTTAAATAAAGATAGACCAACTTGATGTCACTTGCTTTATTATTTCACTATTTACTGCTCAACATGTTTTGAATGTTAGTACACCCATCTTCAGGAGCTTGCAACTTATTGTGGATTTATTTCATGTGTTGTATTGGCTGTGGTTCGATGTGTGTTGGTGTTACGGTGTGGTTCGGCTGGGGTGGTGTGGTATCCTTATGCAGGCTGAAGCACTAGCGCACTAGAGCAATACAACACATGAAATAAATCCACAATAAGTCACAAACTCCTGAAGATGGATGTACTAACATTCGAAACGTGTTGAGCAGTAAATAGTGAAATAATAAAGCAAGTGACATCAAGTTGGTCTATCTTTATTCAACTATCAAAATGATGCACAGTCCATTAAACTTAAGGAGTGGGTATGGGTTAACTTATTATCTGTACCATTCTTATGTAGACATAGAGCAATGAATTCTGTTGTTCTCATAGTGCTGAATATTCCTATTGCAGTTCTCACAGAATGCATTCTTAACCATAGCACTAGATGAAGGTGCATGGCCAGCTTCACCGTTTGGCTGCTATACCCCCAAGGAAAGATACCCCAATACCCACAGAATGGGAGGCTGGTTTGTCCTGACTTAGGAGAGGAGTAAAGTTTCATTTTCCCTGTCAGGAATTAGACCATGATTCCTCAGTTCAGCCTGCACCCTAATGACTATACCAGCTCATTTGTCCTGGCTGCAGTTCCTATACTTTTACAGTGGAATGACAAGACAAATATTACACATGAAAACGATGGTTTCAGAACTGAGAGTTCCTACAAACACAGTTAGTGGTTTATGTCCATTGTTGTTTTACATCAGATCAATACAAGAACATTTACTTACTTTATTGCAGTATTTATTGTTTTTAGAGGTCCCTTGTCCCTAACAACGTTCTTGTCGTAAAGGATCCAAACGGCACATGTTTTATGTGTCTAAAACTTGTGTTTGATAAAAGTGAATGTGGGACAGGCTGGGCTGTGGCACCTTGTAGTTGGGTATATGGATGTGACAGTTTCTGAAGTGAGTATAAAACTGTGTTGTACGATTTCAAAAGACTGCAATCTTGAGACCTGTAGAAACCCCAGATTTCACAAATATTGACTGTAGCAACGGGGTACGACAAGTTAAAGAAGGAAATTGTATAAGCAGCTATAGTTCTAACACTTTCCTAGAATTATAATGAAGTGACAGCTTTTACATGAGTTTGCACTGGGATGCTACATGCACTGCCCATTGCTTTTAGCATTTAAGTTATCGAAGCATTTTAATGAACCTTAATTATTCCATATACTCATTTTTTCACCCCATTGCTCAGACAAATACAACCAGATTTGATCTGAAAGAGATGAAAATTATATATCAAGCAGCAATCCAGAGATGAGATGGATATCTTATTTAAATACATGAGTACATAACTTTAAGTTCTTTAATTTATTTGATATTTTTCTAAAAGAAAAAGAATAAAAAGAGGCAGAATGTAATGAGGCTTCTATTTGAAGGTAAATCATATAGCCTATTGCAATTTAAATAGGATTGTATTAAAAAAATATATATAAAAAATACCTAAACTTTAAATTCTGGAAAGCAACAAGCAATAACAAAATAACAGTATGCATAAATGGTCCTGTTCTCTGGAGGATATTTTTCAGCAGTAATGGAACTAATGCCAATTCAGCTGTACTTTCCACCACTGTCCTAATCTGCTGCTTTAACTACTTGCTAACAATAATGACTGGGCAGCACACAACATTAATACACTGTGTGCATTTAATGGTGATATTAATGAGAATAACTTTTTTAGTAATGTAAGACATTTAAGTTAGTATTCTTCAGAAGTAGTTCAAGAGCTTTGCTGAATGCAATTGGAATGATGACTTTTTCTTTTATATGTATAACTTCTAGTATTAATGTTTCTCACAAAATAATATTTATGATGACCTGATCATAATACCTTAATTTGGAAGTTGTACCCAGAACACTGAGCAAAGCCCTCAGTGCTCACTTTTCCCTTAACCCACACCTTAGTCATAATTGTACTTCACTGTCATAATATCAGTAACTATATTTGTCTTCTCTTCATAACCCATGCTAAATATATTACTGTCCATAACACCCAAATCATTGTTTCACCTTAGCAGCATTATAAGATGAGCATTTTGTATGAAGCTACCAATTTTTTTAAAAATAAGCAAAGTTTGTGTCACCTTAGATCCAAAATGAGCATCACAGTGAGTAGATTTAGCATTTATTACCTTCATAGTTTCTCCAAACTGACATAGTAATTTCCAAGTTACTGTATATATTATCTATTGCTTTGTATCCCAGCCAAGGCAAACACTTCCATGGCAAGAAAACAGAACTGTTCATTCTGCTCAATATTTCATGTGACCACACCATTCTGTTCATAGACATAGACCGCAGCACTTCAGTAGGCCTAGCATAAGGATACATAACTTTCTGGCTTAAAGGTAATAATAGTCACATGAATGTATTTTAGTTACATTATATTCTTCCTTACAACATACTGCAAATCTGCCATGTCAAAAGGCTTTTAATGTCTTAATTATCAGTATTAATTATAGGTTGCAATGCTGATCACATTTTCGTTCAATGTTATGTTGAAAGAAGTGAAATTACATGAAGAGGTATTGATGTGAATTGCACCCACAGGATTTTTATTAACAATTTCAACAGTTGAAACATTGTGTTTTCTGGGTTCATTGCCAGACATAATGTTTTAAAGGCTAGTGGATGTACTGTTTGGCCCATCAATGTTCACAGTTAAGATTTGTTTTTAAATCATGACCAGTACAATACCACACACTATGCAGCGTTTACATGTACAGAACAACCATTACAGTGGATATCTTCTTTTCCCTGTGACCACAAACTGAAATTGTTCTCAGTTTTGATTACTGATGTTTCAACTGTTAACATTGTAGCTAGTATTAATTATCTTATGTGTCCAGATGTTTCTGTTCTGTACAAACATGTACAAATAAACACATTGATAGAAATATCACTGCTAAGAATTATAGAATTCATGATAAATTTAATGTCTGTAACATGTTTCCATCCACATCCATAATAGTTTCAATATTTTGTGCACTCAGACCACTGGTGCCTCAGTCAACTTGACACCTAGCTACAAGAGTATTTTTTTTCCTAACCAGACTAATGGCAATGCAGTTGATGACATCACTGCTGCATAGCGGCCAACATTGCCGACCACTGTGTAGTGCTTAGTCCAGTGATAAAAATACCCTTTATACATACTGAATGACAGCATCTCTTCCCAGCAGGATAAGGATATTTCTGTTTATCAAATCATGTCAGAACTCTCCCCACACCACTCTTTCCCTAAAGGTAAAATAGCTTTTGGAAGTTTAAACTATGGTAAATTTTAATATTATCCCCCACTGGCACCAAACCATCTTTCCTAAGTTTAACCTGCTTTCAGAGTTATACCCAAGCAAGATGTAGCCTACAGGGATTCATAATGGGTATTGGTTTGGCATGTGGTTTCACACAGTGTCAAGTTGTGTAGGGTATGAACTACTGAAGATAGTAATCACTAACACAGTGCAGCAGTTACACAATATAAGTATACACTGAGTGATTCATATATAATGAAACCCATAGAGGTGTACTATGCGTGATTTCAGGCTTCCACCATGAAGTATATGAGAACTGTGCTCTTCTGGGTTATTACACAGCAGGTAGTGGTAATTTTTTACCAACATTGTGGGACAACCAATCAGTCCCATCTTCAGGGGTCAAGAATCCAAAAGAAAGCCTGTTGACCCAGTACAAAGTTAATATAGGGAAGAGTGTGGGCCATGAAAAGTCTAATTGGCATGGTGCCAACCAATATGGTTAATGCAAGTGGTTGGGAGGCAGGGGAGTGTGGTAGTGCAAGCTTGAAGAGAGACAGTCCATGACAGAAGAAATTCTAACAAGTGTGATAGAGAGACAGAACACTCACATGAGCAATGTGGGAGGAATGATAAGAAGGAAAATGCAATATTTGATTAATAAACAGATAATCCAAAACAAAATAACAGAAGGCGGAAGACATAGCCCAGTGCTACTCCATGGTAAAGGTACCATGTGCAGAGCTGTGACACACCAGGACCCAATTGTGGAGTAAAGGACAGGGACAAAGTAAGAGAGGAAGGAGATTAGGAGACTAGAACAAATATGTAAAAATCAGTAAAATATATGGTAATAATTATAGAAATAAAAACAAAATTAAAGGTGGGGGTAAAAGTCATTGTCCAACACTACTCCATGGTAAAATTGCCCCGTGCAGAGCCAGGAGACAAAAGAAAACATAATAATGTGGACTGAAGGACAGGGAAAAAACTAAAAGAGGTAGGAATGAGAACAGTGAATAATTCAGTAACACTGCAATTGACACGGGGGATGTAGTCTCTCAGTACTAAACTGTAGTGAAGAGGGATGGGAGAAGAAGTGCCTGTGTAGTACAGGAAGGGCAGAAAAGGAACCTATATGAAATAGCAGGCAACAAAGAAAAGGGGGAAAGAAGAAGAGGGAGAAGAAATTTGTAAATAATCAGGGAAAGGGAAGGGGGGGAAGCAAAATAACAGTAGAAATGGAAGTGACATGGGAGAAAAGAAAGGAGATGCAAGGAACAAGGGTGAGGAAAGCTGTCCGGGCCCAGGAAGGAAGAATATTTGGCAGGGGGTCTTACTGTAGAACAGAATTGGGGATTAGTAACTGCTGTTACAGCGTGGGAAAGGAGGATAGATGTAAGCGCCCCTAAAAGAGACATAAGTTAGTCACTGCTCCTGAGGGGGCCATCTACTCTCAGGAGGTAAAGGACAGGTGTCCACGACCCACTCAAAGTCAGGCTGTCCTCTGTGTTCGTATTGTTAGGTGAAGCTCCAACTCAATCACCATCCTGATAAGTCCATATAGCCAGGTACAGCAGAGAGGATCGGGGTGTCTTGGAATTTTATGAGATGATTGGGGTTGAACCCATGTTATGCCACCGCCGATTTGTCTGGATGTCCAAGCCATATGTGCCGCTGGTGCTCTTTCAGTTTGGTCTCCATATTGGGACAAAAGGCTTTCTTTTGGATTCTTGACCCCTAAGATGGGACCAGTTGGTTGTCCAGAAACATTGGTAATAAGTTATCTCTAACTGTTGTGTAATAAAAGTAAGAATGCAATTCTTATGACACCCAGTTGGTATTGTGGACATAGTTGGCATGTTGCATCCACCAAACTGTTTCCTGTACAGTGTGGGCTGCTAACCCAGTAGGTTCATACAAGAAAACCACACTCCCGTAGTATGACGTGATGCAGCTACTGTATGACAGTGCAAGATGAGCAGGAAATTAATTTTGCCACAACCTGGCAGTTTGTGAATGACTCAAAGCTGGACTCAGTATTAAATGCCTGGGAAAGTACAAGTAGTTGGAATGTAATCAGAGTCACTGTCCACAATCTGTAGCTAAATGTCTGGATTTTGTTCTATATGAATTACCCTGTACAAGTACATCATTATTCCACATATTCTGTCACCCGTTTTTCTCCCCCTCCTACTTGCCTTTTGACTACACAGGCTGCTGAGTTTGAACAGAAGTCATGATTTTTCCCTCTGCCACTCCATGTCTTTCTAGTTAACATCTGTAGTTTCTTACAGTCAATCGAAAGCCTCGTAGTCTCTCTTATTATTCCTCATCCTGCTGCAATAATTCTAACTTATATGGCATATAATATTGCTTACTTAGACCTATAAATGAGCTCTCTTGTGATATGGCAAGTCTTCCCAGTATTCCGTAACTTTGGTCGGCTGTTAGGAGCAGAGCAGCAGGCACAAATTTTACTTCTCAATTTATATGTACCCTTTCTACTGGGTACCTCCCATTCCTGTTATCTACATCCACACACTGCATCTTACACAAGATCCTCAGTCCTTGTATCTGGTGCTGTCAGGTCTTGATCCTTGGCAATTAAGGTTCTAAGTAACCATTTTCTGCCATCATGTAGCATGCATCACCCTCTTTGTCAGAATTACTGTTACTTCATTGACTGAGAAAAGCCGACTACTGTATTTGCATTTTATAACTTATTCACATATATCATTTTTAAACATTTTTACTTGTATACAGGACATGTTATTATAACAGATTTCATTTGGTAGTAATATGTGTCATTATTTATGTGAGTGGAACCTATGAAAACTAGTCAGTTAGTGTTAGTGGGTCCCTGTCACCACGGTATGGCGCGTCCTCAGGTTGCGGATAGAGGAATGGCCTCCGATAAGGAGGGTAGCTGCAAATAAATTGAATAAGAAGTCGCGGACAGCCGACGAGGGGTGGTCCTCCAGCTTGGGGGTTGGGCGAGGTACTAACAACCCCTCCCTGTAAAACAGCCATGTTAGAAACATTCACAGGCGGGATGCTTGCTCTGGAGACAAAACAATCCTGAGGTAAACTATTCCCCCACTCATTTATTTATGTGAGTGGAACCTATGTAAACTAGTCAGTAGATAAACCTGTTTCTGTGTACACAGTTGCTCTTAGGATGGTAGAGACCAACCAAACATGCTGGCAATATGAATACAGAGTCTAAGAAATTTGTACTATCTATTCATAAGAAGGGGGATAAAACCGATTGTAATAATTATAGGAGCATATCACTTTTACCAACCACTTACAAAATTTTATCCAACATCCTGCTCTCAAGGTTAATTCCATATGTGAAGGAAATTATTGGGGACCATCAATGTGGCTTTCGACGCAACAAGTCGACTATTGATCAGATATTTTGCATTCACCAAATACTTGAGAAAAAATGGGAATACAATGAAGAAGTCCATCAGCTCTTCATAGACTTAAGAAAGCTTATGATTCAGTTAGGAGGGAGATCTTATATAAGATTCTCATTGAGTTTGGGATCCCTAGGAAACTTGTAGGGTTAATAAAGATGAGTCTGACTGAAACATATAGCAGAATCCGTGTAGGCAAGAATGTGTCTGATAGGTTTCCTATTGGGAATGGTTTGAAACAGGGAGATGCCCTATCACCAATGCTTTTTAACTTTGCTTTAGAGTATGCCATTAGCAGGTTTCAGGTAAACCAGGATGGCTTGAAACTAAATGGTACATATCAGCCTCTGGCTTATGCCGATGATGTTAATATACTGGGAGGAAGCATACATACTCTAAAGGAAAATGCAGAAGCTTTAGTAGCTACTACTAGGGAGATTGGACTAGAAGTAAGTGCTGATAAAACTAAGTACATGGTCATGTCTTGAGATCAGAATGCAGGACGAATTCAGAGTGTGATGGATAATAGTACCCTTGAGAGGGTGGAAGAGTTTAAATATTTGGGAACAGCTTTAACAAATCAAAATTCCATTGCAGAAGAAATTAAG
>Ga0209755_10006817_pt1 | contig 12523 bp, 12 predicted proteins | sample TergutCo191P1_FD_187301 | JGI IMG/M metagenome (GOLD analysis project Ga0209755, IMG submission 187301) | Cornitermes sp. P1 segment gut microbial communities from Petit-Saut dam, French Guiana - Co191P1 (SPAdes) (version 2) | ecosystem: Host-associated > Arthropoda: Insects > Digestive system... | reverse complement strand
TTAGTGCCCAGAACGAGACCAAGAGTCCCTCCTGCGAAATCCGTGCCTTCTTCCCATCTCGCCGTTGTTAAATGTTATAACAGTCGATGAGATTATTCGAAGGCCCTCTAATGGACGAGGTGGTTTGAGCTCTGTGCATAAACAAATTGTAAGAATGATAACCGTGAATTTTGAATCGATAAAGGATGTGAGAGGAAGCTTTTGTGACCTCTTTAATGTAATATCTCAATATTTGTCCGGGGAAACTGGGGAAAACCATGAAGACCCTATCAGGGTAGCCTTGTGGCAGTATACTACGATGTTGATGGAAGTGGAATAGTGCAGATTCGTGTTCATACCTTTTTTATTTGATTTTAGCTGTTTCAGCGTATCAGGAACGCCTAATTAATCATTCGTTCCGGTCTTAAGCAGTCTCGTTAAATAGCTTGTTTATTTTTTGTTTTGTATGCATCAGATTTTTCTTTTACTGCTGTAACTGTGCTTTCGACCGAGCGGTTAGACAGTAGTAATGCGTCTTACTCACATTCCTGAGGTAACCGTTTCGAATTTCAACTGCGTCTTTGAATTTAACGGTTTTAATTGATCTTCTAAGTTCCTATAGGCGGACTCTGGGCGGTGCCCGTAGAAAGCCGAGACAGACTTTTCTAGTACCCATCTTTATTCATCCATAAATACTCCTTTATCAACTTTACGTCACCGTGGTCTTAATGCAGCCAACTGCAATGACCGAATAAGAAAATTGATACATTTGTCTTGCATCACTTGTCAGTGTAATGATTAGTTGGTGTATTGGTCACTGGTATCTGGGAAGTTCTGAGTTCCGGTATAATTGGAGACAGACTTTATGCATGGGCTTTCGTGATTTTAGTTAGACCCTACCAGAAAATATTGGCGTGATTGGTTCAAGCCCCCTCATCCTGTAATCCGATAACCCACTGAGCAGAATATGCTTTGTTGCACGGACAGTGCACAAATAATTCGAGGAGTGATTGTAAATGTACTTTGTCGCAGAAAGGCTGTTTTGCTTTTGCAGTTAGGTGCTATGATAATGTGGCTCGCGATGCGAAGAAAGCAAGACTGGTTGACAAACGCGGGCGAGTTAGCAGCCCGCCAGTTCCATCTCTTGTGTCGTCATCCGGCATGATGCTGCCGGCATGTCTATTTTCTTCCTTACCCCACCATGTCTCCTTTTTCATCTTAATGTGCATCTCCCGCCCCCTCGTAAGTTTCATTCACGGTGATCCTCCATTCAGCACCAGCCGCAGCACAGTAGCCTGTTCGGTGTTATAGAGCTAGCAAGTGTGCTACGATTGTGCTACCAGCCGTAGTGAAAACATTTCTCTTCCATGGCACGTATGGTAACAGCTTGAACAGCTAGTACAGTGTACAGCAGGTATTTTATAGTATGTGAATGGTATGGTTCTCACATGTCATGTGGACAGTGGTGCGAACGAAGGGGAGTGGAGATGGATGAGACAAAACCGTTACAGTGCATCGTGTCGCCTGTGCAAGAAGAAAAAAGAGGTAACGCTTGTATTTATGCGTCCGTATATTTCATTTGTTTCTGTGCGTCCCTCCCTCCCGTACCTCTGCAGCAGCATGACATCTCTTTCGATGCATTCTATATTCAGCTACGTGCTGGACGATCCGGGTTCAATTCTCGACAGTGGGCAGTGTATTTTTTTCGTATCCAAAACGTCCAGAGCGACTCGGGTTCTCACCCCCCCCCCCCCCTTTGTAGTGGGTTCTGGGGCGTGTTTCCCCAGGGATAAGCGGTCAGAGTGTATAGCTGACCACTCACATTCTTCTAGTGCCCAGCTTTACGAATAACTGGAACCGTACACCTTTTCTCCCGCTAACAGGATACTTTCATGCCGTGCAAAGTGACATCTTTGACTGTGTCTGTATTTTGTAGCGTACGTATAATATGCCACTGTGTCATTACTTGAGATTTTAAGAGCTCTGAAAGTTGTTCGTTTAGAGGTACGCTTTGAGGGTGTGAAGTGCTGTTTAATTGTGGGTTTTTCTAAAGGCGGTGCTGCAACTTCATTTTCCGCTAATTTGGCAGTTTTTGACAAGCTAAGTATCTGTGATTATCAGATTTTTCAGGACTGGCACTATATACCTTGGAATTGACTGACTTGTTAGTTGGTTGACTGAATGATTCGTTGATCACCTGGATAACAGTAATCACAAAGATCCTTTCTTGCTTTGTTGGTTGGTTATGCGGGTTGGTATCTGCGTTGTGTGTGTCAAGCTGGCTGGGAAATTAAGTGAATGTTTGTAGTAATTTGTTGAGTGCTGTCACGATTTGTACAGCGACACCGGATTACAGGTGTACGTATGTTTGGTTAAGGCTTTCCGATCATAACGCCTTGACAACGCACTTGCTGTGTTTTGTTTCTGCCAGCCGGCGTGATCCTGTTGCCTTGACAATGGACAGGTTGCGCAGTTGATATGATCGAACGAACAAGGTCACCCACTGCCTGCCTGTGAAAATACGATTAGATTCGTCTCATCATGGTGTAGCCTCCTTAATTAGTTCAACACATCGTCATTACCACTAATAATCATCTTGGCTGACCTTTCTTGTGCTCTTAGGCGTATCCCTTCATTTAAATCGAATATTGACATTTGTTAACGTCGATTTTCCTTGTTTTACTTTCGAGTCATTTTTTCTTTCACAGCCTCGCAACCATTGGGTCCACACCCCCACTCCACCCCACCCCACCCCACCCCACCCCCCAAAGTCTTCTTAGAAACTTGCCACGATAAGCATTCTACGATACAGATGTTCACGGTTCAGCTAGGATTCCGTCAGTGCGATACATTAGTCCAGCTATCAATAATATTTTTACAGGCGATGATCCAAAAATACGGACGAGTTGACAGGAATGGGTCGAGTACAAAAATATGTGTGTAGTACAAGGCCTAGTGCTCGCTGCTACTGGCTACTTGCTGAAGTGGCTGATACTGTAGATCTGAAACGTGCTTCAGGCGCAGTAGTCACGGATGTTCAAGAGAGTTTACTCGCTTCGAGAAATACCTCTGGCCCTTTTTGTGACAACAATCTTGGGAATTAGTGTTATGAAATATAGTTTTTCCATATGCTCTGTAATATGTGACGTTCATATAGTTTGTAGTATCTGCATTTCTACTAAATACGGTATATTCTACGTATTTTCCTGCGTGTAAAGCAAAGTTCTGTTATAAAACATGTTCAAATACTCGAATTAGTAAAATACATCACTCTTAAGACTTTTTGTTCGTTGGTAAGCCAATATTTTTCATGGATACTTACTGTGTTGGGTTTGGAGTCGTTACAAACCACGCCGATATACAGAAAGCCGGAAGTTCCGTGCACTTTATCGGCAAGGCTGTATCGACCTATAACGTCTAAAATTTTGCTGTGAGTCCAGTCTGGTTTGCTTAAAATTTACAACGCTCTGTAAATATGGGTGTTTAAAATATTCAGTGAACTTGTCTGTATAAGTGAACAGACCTGGATGAGTTAAACGCTTACGTCGGGCTTGCCCAGCGTCGTATAATGAAAACCATATATATTATATGTGTAAATAGTAAAATTTGGCTACTCTTTTGCCGCAGCAAACCGCTGTTGATTGTTACAACTCCTAGAGCGTTATCTTTTCGCCTTCACCATATTTATATGATATTTAAAAACCCACGAATTCACACATAATACCGCCTGCTTATGGCCCATATGCTTAGTGGCCGCCAGCCTGTCGCGGCGGAGGCGTAGGTGCATTCCAGGCCAGTGCATGTAAGATTTATGATGAACACAGCGACACTGAAAGAAGGTTTTCTGGGAGTACTTTAGTAATCCCTTGTCAGTATCTTTACACCAATGGCCCATTGACATTCACTCATCTACCACCGACAGTGTGGTTAAATAACACAATTAACGAACATTAACATACTCTAAGTTGTCAGTGGGCGCAACAGACACATTCTAAACTTCTCCACAAAATGATTTAAATTTCATTACGTGAAGTGTCTGGACATTTTAGACGCGATATTAAAGCAGATAGTGACTACCAGCCTCGTCATGTCCGTCCGTCCATCCATCTGTCCGCGTGGAACAATGCGAACGCAAACTGACGAGTTCATTTTTAGGATTATTAATAAAATATGTTGACACATTCCGATTTTGGTTACAATCAGACATGCCAGACACTTTACCTAAATATCCATGCACATTTGTGTGATGGGTCTTTATAGTGGACACAGACTGTGTTCTCTGTGAGGTGCGAATTGAGGCCGAAGAAACAAATGACGATCTAAACATTAGCCTTTTATAAGAAAGGTGCAGTACCTAGATATCTCGTCTTCTGTGGGATAAGTACAGGAAACACGATATTTTGCCGTGTACGAGAAAAGAGCGGGATTTAAAGAAGGGCTAGAGATACCGAAGAAACGTTTGACCATCTAAGCATATACCACACGAAAAAGAAGAGAAAGTGGTGATGTTTTTCAGATTGCATTGAAAGTATTGATGAACATTGGGAATGTCAGGCGCAATAGGAGAGGGAAGGTGCCAGGAGTGTTAAGGTTTTTCGGACGTGTCCTAACCTCACACGAAACTTCGGTGGACCGGACAGGCCGGTTGTAGGAGAGAGTTTTCTTGTTTGTGAGAGAGATATGTGTAACCTGTAATGCACAGCACGAGCCATTACCAGTGGAACTATTAATAATGGTGATTCTGTAACAAATTTCTCTTGACGTTCGGGTGACCGTGCATCGTGATAAATTCTTATAATAACACCAACTATATGCACTAATTTCTCAAATTTATTTTTGGACAGTTGTCAGCAAACCTGTATGACATATACCATTGCTATGTGTACGGTGAAAAACTGGTAATGGACAGAGGAACTGTCCGAAACATGTAGAGTTTTATTCCAAAAATAAATTTGAGAAATTAGTGCATCTAGTTGGTTTTATTATAAGAAAATTCTCTTGCTAAAGTGTAATACTTCATTGTTAGTTCCAAGCAGGAGACTTCTGGTTTATCGTGCTCCTATCATGTCTGTATTGCTGCTCGCTACCGAATACTGTCTTCTGGTGATCTGTAACCCTCTTATATCGAGAGAATACAACTGCGCATGTCAGAGCTTTATTTCTTGTCGCGTCTTAATGTTTAGGCCTTTGGTTTACGTAATGCACGAATATGTCTGCAATTATTGTTGGTGTTAATTTCTGTCATAAACGGACGTGGAGGGGAAGAGAATAGAAAAATAATCTGTAACAGAAGAAGGAAGAGAAATCGGACTAAAACTGAAGGAATAAGAAAATAAGAGGGAGAGAGAAAAAGAAAGCATGAACTTTGAAAAAGATGGGTACCTTATTTTGTGGGTCTGATAGTGATAAATAGGTCTGCTTAGGAATATTGTACCTTAGTAAAACAATTGTTCCGCGGTAGGTCATAATAGTATCATTTCTGGCTTTTGCTTTTGAAGGAAGAGAATTTCTTTTATAGAAATCTGTTAGTCAATTCCCTGACTAAATTTCAGACATACTTTTATGGACATTCCTCTTTCGACAACATTTCATGAATCTCAGTGCAAACAGTATGAGGTACAATTGAGGAGGGGTTTTTTTTGTTCAAATCAAAACGCAACTAAGTTATGATGTTTTTATTATTATACTGATGGCATGTTTCGGCCTTGACAATGGGCCATCTTCAGGTCACAAGACATATATTTGAGGATACTATACAGTGTGATTTATAAAATGAGGCATGATAAGCTATAAGCTTATCATATCTCCTTTATATATCGCAACGGGGATGACGCATATAAAGACAGTGCGAGTAGTTTTTCTCTTACCCCAGCGATCTGGGCACTTCACCAAATCACTGTAAAGCTTGCTGTCACTTTACTAGATTTTCCATTTTGGAAACACGAGCAATATGTAGCAAGAACGATCCTTTGTAGCTTAACGAGGTTTCAATTAGAGACCTGCAGTAGTTGTGGTATGGAGGGATAGGTTCGGTACCTACGGGATGGAGACCTGAAGTAAGGTTTTTTCTCGTCGGGAGCAATATAATGTTGCTCCCGGCACAGCTCCAGAACTGGCCGAGAGGCCTTACCTACCTCCAATTCATTGGGGTATCAGAGCTGTTCTTCCGGACGAAAGACTGCTCGAAACCAGCCACTTGCTTCCATCTCGTTCTGGGCTTAATGTATGGAGCCATACCTCCCTTCCTTCTCAGGTCTTCATGGCGTGCTGCTTAATTAAGCAGGGGACTGACTTTACCCTATAAATTCGCTTTATTACTACTCCCCGAAGAAGGCGCTATAGGTTATGGGATCAGTCCATCCTCCATGCCAGTGCCTGGTCACCCATTTTTTTATTGTGAAGGGATTCGGGTGGCGATGCTGACTGCTCATGTTCAGCTTATTTTTGGTACAGAATTTGTGGAGGTTCGATATCACGCTGTGTACATCCATTAATTGCTTGGTGCCTGGTTGTAAAGTCACTATGAGAAGCTGTATTTTGTTTTGAATTTGAACTTGCTACTTAGCTTGAACTCGAAATTGCTATGGATGACGTCACAGAGAGGAACTTGACTCCGAGGGAAGGTAAAAGGTAAAGCAATCCGTTGCAGGCCTGGACAGACCCAGAGCTTTCCAAAATTTTGAGGCTCCCAGATTCCCACACAGTCGGCACATGAAGGTGATAAGTTTGTCAGCCATATGCAACGGCCGCCTTTACCCGCAAGAAATATTCTTGGTACTCATTTCTGTTAGAGGCGGAATCGACCCCAGGGCCATAGTGCTGCCTGAAGGATTACGTGTATGTCATTGACGTTATTGGGAGTCGAACCCGCAACCGCTTGTAGCTGCACCATCGTATGTCGAGGAAACAAGTACTTACATGAAATAACGTTATCTCCAGTGCAGGCAAGGTATGTAAGGATACGAACTGGATTGAACTGGCTCAGGTTATGTTCTAATGGCTGCCATTTATGGTGACGATATTGAATGTTTGGGATATATAATGTATATCTGCTTACAGCCCGATAAAGGTCGTACCATGAGATTGGTCGCATGGTTAGGTACAGTGAAAGAATAAATCCATATTTATGGACCCAGGGTGTTGGATCACAAGTAGCACTGTTAGTTGCTCTTTGCTTTCGTACAAACTTGGCAGGTAGCTACAGGAAGGCCTAATGTAAACAGGGCTATGGAATTGCCATAACTGTGAGGACTGCTGTTCTATCCTGTTTAGTTGTTAACAGTAGAGGATGTGTATATTAATGTTCCTGGAATTTTATATTTGATTGTTGAGTGACCAGCAGGAAGGTAATTATTTATTAGTTGTTTCCAGTCGCAGTTGAAATGTGTGATTATGATAGTAATATATATCATTTGTATTCAACAATCAAGTACACCTACAAAAATTATATTTGTCAGAGAGTGGTCACTCTGTGCCGAATCTGCCTCACACAGCGGTTAATGCGGCGGCCACTGCAATTGAAGCTTGGGCTGGTTCTCCGTTGTTGCCAAATCTGCACTGCAGAAGGTAACGCTGCGAACCAAGGCGGCGGGAAACAGTAATACCTATAAGTAAAAGCAGCAGCGTTCAGAGTAACTATTTATTTAGGTGTTAACACTTCCGGCAATTTTTTTTTAACTCTTGTCTTGCAACTGAGAAAACGCAACAGATGGAACTAATTAGGCGCTGTGGGACGAGTAATGCAGTCTGATGGGGAGCAGAGCCTAGCCCTTACTACCTGGGTGCCGTGTATGGCAACGCTGCATTTTACTTAAGGCTGCAGTTGCTGTGGCTGCGGCTGGAGTGTGCTGTATTATGTGGTGAGGTAATCGATCACAGTGCAGTCGGTTTTCGAGTGTACGGCACAGTGTGCGTGAGAGGAAGGGTATTTATGTCTGTCCGGATTCAAACCTTGACACACTCAGACACGAAACTCCTAAAGTTTCAGGAGTTCTGTCATATCCAGAAAGACTCCAATCTTTATCATCACCGCTACGAGAACCTCCGATCTCGCGCGGAAACTTTTAATTGCCTGTATCATATTTTTCCAGAAAAAATAAAAGCTGCTGGTACTGAAGGCACTATATGGGCGATAATTTTTAAGTTTTAAGATAGAAACGTAAGATTGCATTTGGTACTCTATTTTTATTTAACCTATCATCATATATTCAATTTTAGAAACACTGAATTGTTTTGTGTAGTTTATGAAAACAATACAATGGTGAACTGTATGGTTTCGTACAGCCAGAATGAACTTTAATTTTCATATTGCGGTCTTCTTAGTTGTGACGTTTAGTCTGCTAGTTGGATACACCGAATATAGATGGGGTTATGCTCCACCTGTACCGACCACCGGACTATACAGCGTCATAACCGAGAGGGCCAAAATAGGGGGCCGAAACGCGGTGAGATTACAAAGTCCTGGTCACCACCAGTCTGACTGAATGTAACTTTTTTGGGCAGAACTCTTTATTTTGCAAAGCGCCTTTAACTTGTTGACGTGTCTGAGTGTTGATTGGTAGACCAACATTGCTTCAGATTCTCCTTTCCGTACCAATTTTATCACGCATAATATGCAGCTCTAGAGATCAATTTGGACGTCGAGTTGGTTTTGTCTCCTCCACACTGTGGTAGATTCAGCACCCCTGTCTTTCGCAAGATCATTTTCCAAAGCCTAAGGATGATGGATTTCAGTTGTTGAGAATTCCAGGAGGTGGGTCTGCTGGTAATGATGTATTTTTAAGTTAGAAGAGCAGGTACCTGCCGGAGCTGGTGACACTTAATTAGCTGCTGCAAGAAGTTGCGGTAATATATTAACCCTGGCTGATACTAATAAGGGAGCGAGGTACATACGGCGTTCTGTATGGTCTGAGATTAGTGCAAGACCATGACGTGGGCAGGTTTATCCGCCTATTGTTACAGAAATAGAATGTGCTTAGGATTGTGTAACACTCCACTTATGCAGTAGTAATGATACTGAAAACAGGGAAGGTTAGTTGTCTCTCTGCACACCGTGCAGGCATACGTGGGAAGAAGAGTTACGGCTTCACACATTCCTCCCATTTGTTGATGAGTGGTTCACTTGACACCCCGATACCCATTCAGTAGGAGGCTGGGTGCACCTAGGAGCTGGTCTCGACGTTGTTGGAGATAGGAAACTCTGTCACCCTTGCCGGGAATCGAACACCGGTAATTCAGCCCGTAGTCTAGACACTATACTGATTACGCTATCCCGACGGCATTTTACCGTGTTGGGCACATATTTTTACTTCATTTTTGAGGATAGTCTTAATTGTGAAGTGCGAGTGACACCGTCAGATGCCTTCGGATTTGGATTTTTTTGAAGAGATAATTTTACGTAAATCTCTACCGAACGTGCATGAATAATATTTGTGTTCAGTATTGTAAAATTCTCGGTGTAGCGACTCGCTACGGGCTGGACGGCCCAGGGTGGGGGGGGAGTTTTTCGGGATTCTTCCGGGCCGGCCCCGAGGCTCATCCAACCTCCTGTACAATGGTTACCCCCCTTTTTTCCAGGGGCAAAGTGTTCGCGGCGTGGCGGTGACTACCCACTCCCATTCTAGGCTAACTCTTCCCCCAAATATACTTGCTTGGCATGTAACGGAACAGCCTTCGCGCTTTACGTTTACTTTTCTGTTGTGTCAGCAGGTCTCAGACCTTTGATTTTGCATAGTAGCTGTCACTTCTGCCATATTTATTGACAGAGCTTGAATGTGGAGTAAGTTGCATGAATCGCAATGCTTATATTTTGTAACATGAATTTATGAATATTAAAGGCAGAGTTCCTAGTTCAGACCTAATGTTTGTCTGGTTTTTTGTAGGTCTGAACTAGGTTAATTCAAATTAAATCTGCTAAGAGTAAGCAATAATCTGAAGAGAAGAGACCACTGGAATGACTGTGGGTGTGGGGTGTTTCTGGTGCTTCGGGTTCCTTCCAAGGCGGGAAGTATGATGACTAGATGAGGGATTTTTTCAGTCTCAAGAAGGAGTTTGTTCCGTAGGGTAGGTTAATAGGTTAGCTGGTTAGATGGCATTCTGTACTTCACTTAATGGTTTCCCGTGCTAAGATTAGAAACGCAAGTTTACATTCTTGAAGAAGTCTGCGGTGTGTTCGTATTGCTGCTTGGACTGATAAGTGCGGTCGGCCACTGGTGCGCTGACATTAAAACAATGAATTGCTGTCGAGCACACACAACCGTCTTAAGTCTCTTGTGTCTGTAAAACCTCGCGCCAATAAGGTGGTTTGTGGACACGTGTGAACGTGTCGGAGGATGTAATGTCTTGTTTGCCCGATTCAGGTTTCAAAACAAACCAAATTTTGGTGATGAGATTGTTTTCCTCGAGGAAATCTGAATTCAGTGGAAGTATTGGGATGTTCATGCCTCTTTACAAGACTGCTGATACCGTTGCATGTAAACAAACGATACCGTACCTGTACGTACAACCGACTTCCTGAAGATGAACCCTCGGATTCGAAACATGTAGAAGACATCGTAAAAATTAAAATATTAATTTAACAAATGTGCTTTTTTTTTGTTTATATTGTACGATGTTCAGCGATGTAGGTAACTAAAGAACTACGATTCCAATATTCTGGGTCGTGACGCCGTATGGGTGCGTAGATGTCACCTTTTCGGAGAACGCTGCTCAGCGGCAAGTTCGTGCGTGCTAAACACCTGCCACACTGATCGGCCTTACGTCACAGAAGAACGTAATGTTGACTCTTACCGCCGAAGAACCCTTAATGTGAAGAACAAGCTTATTGTACGTTATAATAATTAAAATTTCTCAGGCTAGTTGTCCTGGTTAAGGAATTACTGCTTTTCCACATATATATCATGACATTGAATCTATAATTATCTATACTGTGTCGTGTCTGTTATCTCACACATGTTTGCGGATTTGGAGACTAAATCGATTTGTATTGTGTGTATTGCTTAACTTCTTTTGCGTCATGTGTACATTTCGCTCTTTATCGAGCGTTTTCCTACTCGTGTAATGAATGAAGTAGAGAAACAAGTGTAACGTTACTTGCTTCTTTAGATTAGATAGTATTTTAAACGGAACCGCTTGTGGTTTAATTTTACATTATGTCCTATGTGAAGGATTAGAGTGACTTTTCATTTTCAGTTACAAAATGGACGTCCAACGAATGGTTTGGTTCCCCATTTTCAGTGTGTTTAGATTGTATATAGGCCTGCATGTAAGTCGGCACATTTTGTTTCTTCATTCAGTTGGTTTGGTGGCAGACATTAAGGGCTCTAATAGCCACCAGAGTCGTCGCGCTTATGAACCGTCGAATTCGTGGTTTAATTCCCGGCAGGGGCCAAGTATTTTTTTTTTCTCCTCTACAACGTGCAGACCGGCTGTGGGGCCCACCTAGCCTGCTGGCATTTGGAACGGACCATTTGTCTAGTGACGAGGTGACAGTTGCCACTCGTACTACTTTCTGATCATTGAATTCTTTTTCTAACAGAAGGAGCATACTTTGTCCCTTACGTGCTGGGTTCTAGGTGCCACAGTAATTGCTGGTATTGCCATTGTTCGTGGTGGTGGTGGTGGTGGTGGTCGTCATCATCATCGCCAGTGGCCAGTACATTCGTCTGTTTACTAGATTTAACGGCTTTATCTTGCATTATTATTTCTAGAAGACTTGCGTTTACGTACAATATTTAATCCAACTTATTGCCCATAGAACCATAAATAACCATTTGTTATTCTTTAATGTTCCAGCTGCATGCTTCGCCCTCTACAGGCCATCCTCAGGGAGGTCACTTATACGAGGGGGTGCTGATATGTCCTTAGCCCGACTTACTTCACGATGTTGTAGGACTGAGTCGGTAGTATCGTTGTAAAGAGGGGTCTATTCATGTGCCGAATTGCAAGTCTTTTCTTGTTACAGAGGCTGAAAGGAAGCATGTCAGGCGACGCGCGCGATTTCAACAACATAGAGACGCGAGCTGTCATCAAGTTTTTTTTCTTCTGCAAGGCAAGACGCCGAAGGAAATTCGCACCATTCTGGCAGAAACATTAGGGGAACATGCACAATCATACGCCACCGTCAACAACTGGGTGGCCGGGTTTAAACGTTGTTATTTTTCCACCTGTGATGCCCCTCGTCCTGGACGACACAAAACAGTGACCACCCCCGGAGATAATTGATCATATTGACGAGCTAATCTTGGAAGACCGCCGGATTTCGGCTAAATCAATAGCTGAGCAACTGGGCATCTCACGTGAGCGGGTTGGGTGCATCATTTATGGAGATTTGGACATGCGGAAGCTCTCCGAGAAGTGGGTCTCGAAATGCCTGAAAGCGGATCAAAAACGTCAACGGTGCCAGCTGTCTCAGCAAATTTTGGAATCTTTTCGGACCGATCCAAATGATTTCCTGTCGCGATTGGTGACCATGGACGAAACCTGGTTATTTCACTATGACCCGGAGACAAAGCAACAATCAATGGAGTGGCGTCATAGCGGCTCA
>Ga0209755_10006816_pt1 | contig 12524 bp, 12 predicted proteins | sample TergutCo191P1_FD_187301 | JGI IMG/M metagenome (GOLD analysis project Ga0209755, IMG submission 187301) | Cornitermes sp. P1 segment gut microbial communities from Petit-Saut dam, French Guiana - Co191P1 (SPAdes) (version 2) | ecosystem: Host-associated > Arthropoda: Insects > Digestive system... | reverse complement strand
CCTTGTCTATCGGAGTTACCCCACTGAAAAATTTTATTCTTATTGCTGTGTATGTGGTTATTTATGCCGCATACATTATAATCGATGCGAAGTATTCTTCAACGCCATGATAATTGTATCTGGATTTATGAAACCTCTCGATTTTTCAACTATCCTCATACCTATTGCCTCTTTGAAAATTATTGCCTTTGCGTCGGCGGCCTTATCGCCGCTACATATTAGCAATTCTCTAACCTTACCACGCTTTGCGCTATTAGAATTTATTGCCCTATTTGCTTGTATTCTTGAAATTTTGTAAGCGGAATAGAGCGTGTCGAAAAAGTTATCATCCTCATCAGTATTCTTGGGATCAGAATTACTGGCAACGATATATGCACCTCTATCGCTCATATTGCCAATAAATGATGCGAGTTCTGCCTGTACTGTATCGCAAAAAACCGTCTTGGGCATATGACGTAAAGTTGGCGGTTGTTGATAGTGGACGATATGGAGGGTCAAAATATGCAAATGTTTTGTCGTCAATAAATTCTGCGGCAAGTTTATAATCCCCACACACAATTGTAGTACCCTGTAATTTTTGCGAAACCATTCGGATATTGTTTTCGTCAAAAATGCAAGGGGTTTTATAACTGCCTTGCGGGACATTAAAGCCTCCTTTGGAATTAACTCTATAAAGCCCGTTAAAACAAGTACGGTTTAGAAATATAAAGAGTGCAGCAAGTTCTAACGGCTTATCTTCATTCATCTTCAAAGCATTAAACTGTTCTCTTTTTTCATAATAGATATCTTTTCGAGTATCTGCATCAGCAGGCAAATATTCCTTTTCATACTCTAATAAAACTTGACCTAATTCATAAACCGAATCTCTAATGGTTATGTATGTGTGTATCAATTCCCTGTTAATGTCACTGATATAAACTTCGTCAAGATTGAAATTATTAAGCACATCAAAAAGAACAGCACCACCGCCAATAAACGGCTCGGCGTACTTGTTTATCCTTCTGCCCAAGGAGGCAGGATATTTTTTTCTGATTTCGCCTAAGATTTGGCTTTTTCCGCCAGCCCATTTTACAAATGGTTTGGCAGCACCTGATAATACTTTCGACACGCTACTAGCCTCCTTAGAAGTATGATTGATTGCCTAGATTATAGTATAACCCTGCCAGATAATCTCCGCAACCACAATTTGCCCCTACACCAAACATGAAAATATATGAAATAAAATGAAAATTTATCTTTACATATGAAAATATATGAAATATAATGCAATCAAATGAAAGTTGCTCAGCTTCATCTACAAACAAACCAGTTGGTTGACAAAGTAAACCAACTGAAATTCAAGGAGGCAATACCATGGACAAATTTTTTACCGTAGACGACATTGCAAAAATGACGTCATTTACCACACGCACCATCCGAAACTACCTAAAAGACGGGCTGCTTACCGGGCGCAAAATTGGTGGTCAGTGGCGGTTTACGCAGGAAGATTTCATTAACTTTATCAACCAGGGCAATATTTCTGCAATGATGGTGTCTGAAAACAAACAAACAGTGCTGGATTTTGTAGAGGGCGTTTATTCCGACTACACCGGCGAAATTCAGACATGCACCATAGTGGATATCTACCGCCCTGCCGCAGAAGTTGCGGAACTAAGGGACAAACTAATGGTTACACTCAGCCTAGACGCAGAAAAAAACAACACCAGCGGGTTCATGAAATTTTCCTATGAATATGAAGAGGCCGAGGGCAAAGGACGTTTTACATTATTTGGCTCACCTGCGTACATTGCCGCCGCAATGAAAATTTTACAGGAGGCCACACAATGAGAGATTTATACAACGCCGTAAAGGCAGAGCTTGCAAAAATAGACTTTAACGCCATTTGGCCGGGATTTGCGCCTATAAATTTTGCCATTATCGACGGCGATACAGCTTATTTGGAAGGACGGGAAGTACCACGTGGCGACAACCTTTGGGGCTGTACTGTAAGAGAGTTTGAGGGCAAACTGCTGGCTATCTGGACTTTATCAGAGCGTGACACGGGCGACGCCCAAATACTTGCCGGCAATATCGTACACGAAATGTTTCACGGCTTTCAGGTTACGCAAAACTACCCAATGAAAGAGGGCGGCTGTGAGTTTGCAATGATGTTCTTCCCGGACAACTTAACGGCATACAGGCTCAAAGCCGCCGAAGCCAACTTGCTTGCCAACGCATATATCAACAGCGACCGTAACGCCTTAGATGCTTTCTTTAGCCTGCGCCAGTCCCGCTGGGAAATACTTGGCGATACCATTCTTGCAGAATTTGCAAACGAAGAACACGAGGGCATGGCAGAATATGCAGGACTTTGTGCATTGCAGCAGCTTTCGCCCGAAAAGTTTGAAAAATATGTAGCAGAAACTCACTTGCAACTATTGCAAAACCCGACAGAAACATTGTTTGCGGTCAGGCGTTTTGCATATTCCACAGGTGCAATACTATATTTGGCACTGAAAAAGTTGGGCGTGGATTTCTATCACATCTTTACTGACGCTAAACCATTGTCGGTTGCCATTTCTACCGAAGACAGTGTTGCAACTGCGTTTGACAAACACGTTGCAATAAAACAAGCCAAGTTTGACGACTTTTTGGCAGGAGAAACAAAAACGATAGAGAAAAATGCCCGATTCCTAAGTTTTGACCCTATGAATATGTGGCGCATAGGCGACCAAATTTTCTGCCAGTGGGGCATTGGTTTTGCTGATGAAGTTGTAAAAGAGCCGCTTATACTAAACATGGAACCGGGTAGCCAACGGCAGGTAGTGAGTATTGTAAAGAGGAAATAGAGAAAGCAGTTGGTCGCAAATTGCGACCAACTGCTGTTTACATGCACCTTATTTTACGCAATGACTCTCGCCTTTTGCAAGCCGCAATTTCACCGCTTCGCTGCTTGGCAATATCAAGTTTATTTCGCAGTCGCAATCTGCTGTAATTTCAACTTGCAACATATCGGCAGCGGTATCCCATTCAAAATTCACACTGCCGTATGGGAAGCGCAAGCCACGCACACTACCCTTAGGGAAATCTTTCGGCAGGGCAGGCAGAATTTTTATGGTGTCTTTAGATACAAAAAGCAGCATCTCTTGCACGGCATTTACAATACCCATGTTGGCGTCAAGCTGAGTTGGGGCTTGCTTACCATTGCCAAGGTTCATGGAAAGCCCCATGCGCCGCCAGTCGTTGTGCAGGGTGGTAAGGTTGTCTACCAAACAGGCACGAGAAAGATTGTCCAGGCACTCCATTACCTTATCACTACGGCCAAAACGGGCGTATATGCTTGCCATATGAGAGAACGACCAGCCCGTTTGCGCCCCCAAAATGCGCAAATCCACGGCACGCTCAAAAGCCTGTACCATGTCAGGGTCGCTCACGCCGCTTACATATTCTGTGCTGGGGAACAGTGGATAAATGTGCGAAATATGCCTGTGGTCGTAGCGGTCTGTAAAGATATCGCCCATCCATTCTTTTACTGCGCCGTCCTCGTTCACCTCGTATGGCGGGATGCGGTCAAGCATGTCCTGCCACTTGGCTACTTTTTCTGTATACATATTCTTGGTATTGGCGATATCCAGCATATTGGTTAGCAGCTCTTTTAGCACAGCGATATCCATTGTGGCGTTAATGGTGGTGGGGCAAAGGTGGCCAATTGCATAACATTCCGGCGAGGTGTAGAAACTTTGCGGGGTATTTTCAGGAGAAACGGAAGGGTAAATTTTTATTGTGCCATCAGGATTTTGGGTAACAAAATTTTCGTAGAAAAGTAATGCCTGCTCCATGAAAGGCAATATTTTGCCCGTAAGCAATTCATCGTCACGGGTAAACAAATAATAGTTATAGAAATGTTGGCTTAACCAGCCTGCCGCACCGGTCCAGTTCATTATCACAGGCACAATTTGGTTGGGCTTTCCCATACCGGGCGAAGTACCTGCCGGCACATAAATTCCGCCCAGCCCAAACAGCTTGCGGGCGTTGTCCTTAAAGGTGTCGATAAAGCCATGATAATAGTCTATTACAGGCTTAAAGGCGTATTCCAAACCGCCGCAAAGGGTATGCCAATACATCATTTGCAAGTTTTCGTTAGCCATGTTGTGCGCCCACATTAGGTTATAACCGCCACCCCACAAGCCGTATAACGGGAATGGCAAGTTGCGTGTGCCGCAAATTAGCAGATAACGGCCAAACCGCCAAAGTTTTTCCACAAGGGCGGGAGAGTGCGGGTTGGATGTTAGACCATTTTTGTAAATATCCAAGAGAAGTTCCTCGGTAAATAGCTCATTGTCATTGCCCGTAAGCCGCACATCGCATGAGTTGAAAATTGCCTCATGAGCTTTTGCATGACCGGCAAGGTAAAAGTCATAGTCTTTGTCCAAGTTGGCAAGTTCCGCTTTCAGGCGTAGAAACGCCTCTGCCCTTTCGGTTTTTACAAAAAACTTTACAAATACGGTTACACCCGGGCTATTTTCGATACAAAATATATGTCCTTTTTCTACTTTTACCGTGCCGCTGTGCACAATTCTTGCTACAGCACCAAAATCTGTACCGTCATCATTGGTAGCCGCATAAAAAATATAGTCACCGTCGGTGTAGTTTTGAAATGTATCACTAACTTCTTCGCTTTTACGCTTGGTATCATCACGGCCTGTGTCGTGTAGTTGCAGGAATATTTTTGTAGAAATATTGCGAGTACCTTCATATTTCATGCAAAGCATGTCGTGAGTGCGTGACACAAAAGTCCTTCGCTTAAAGCTGTCGCTACCCTCATCCCACGCCACTGTAATTTCAGCCTTCTCCATATCCAGCGTACGATAGTAATTTGAAAACGGTGCAAGTGTTTCTGTATGAATTTTCACATCGCAAAGCGGGCATGGCTTGAACACCCGCCCTTCGTATCCCGCAGCCTTTAGCATGTTTGCAGAAACCCAGTTGGCTTCCATCCATTTGCCCTCATCCATTAGGCGGCGTGTTTCGGTAAGAGAACTGCTAATGTCGGGCAACTCCGGGCTGTTGCCCCAGTGGTAAAGCTCTGCATGGCTTACAAAAATTGTTTCGTCTGCCACATTGCCGTAAACAGATGCGCCGGTTTCGCCATTGCCGCAGTGGAAAGCCTCACGCCACATTTCGCCATGCCAAGCTGCCGGGCGCATGTTGGTGATGGTGTTTCGGTTGAAATTTTTCACGGTTCTACCTCTTTTCGTTTATTCGTCCGGTGACGGAGTATGTGTACGCTGTGAAATGTTTGAGCCAAAATGTATTGAGCCTTTGTGCTAAGTATAGCATTTTTTACCCACACATCAATACTATTCTAAAATTTCAACCAACTCGATTTTCGAGTCAGTTGGTCGCAATTTGCGACCAACTAATTTTACTTCCCAAAAAATCCCACCAGTTGATTTTATTTCTCCCAAATTTGTTTGGCATTGCAACCAAACAAACAAAAATACTGTCTATATTTACAAGACGGAAAGACTTGGAGGTAAAAATGTTAAAAGGAAAAACAGCGTTAATAACAGGAGCATCAAGGGGCATAGGCAAAGCCATTGCAATTGATATGGCAAAGAATGGTGCAAATATTGCTCTTAATTACATTGGGGAGCCCAATGAAGCAGAAGCCGTTCGCAAACAAATTCTTCATGAAAATGTTAAATGCGAAATATACGAATGTGATATTTCAAATTTCAATGCATCAAAAAAAATGGTTGATAATATACTCGAAGATTTTTCACAGGTTGATATTTTAGTAAACAATGCAGGGATAGCCCGAGACAACCCCATTTTGCGAATTAGCGAAAAAGACTATGACGATGTAATGGACGTTAACCTAAAGGGCTCTTTCAATATGGTAAAACATCTTTACCCGTCATTTATGAAAATTCGTTCCGGCACAATCATTAACATTGCAAGTGTTTGCGGGCTTAGAGGTTGGCAGTGGCAGGCAAGTTATGCAGCTTCAAAAGGCGGACTTATATCTTTGACAAAAACCGTGGCAAAAGAACTTGCAGGGCGTGGTGTGACTTGCAATGCCATTGCACCCGGCTTAATTGAAACGGATATGACAGCAGGGTTAAAAGGTGATAAAAAGAATGATTTTGTAGACTCAATCCCGCTTTTGCGAGCAGGACAGCCCACAGATGTTTCAAAACTTGCTGTGTTTTTGGCAAGCGACTGGGCATCGTACATTACAGGCGAGGTTATAAAGGTTGACGGGGGGCTGTGTATCTGATGAAAGTTGGAATACCAAGAGCGTTGCAATACTATTTTTATGAAAACTTGTGGCTAAATTTTTTCAAGAACATAGGCGTCGAAACAGTTGTCAGCCCTGCAACTAATAAAGAAATTGTAGAAATGGGCGTAAATAATTCCATAGACGAGGCCTGCTTTTCCTCAAAAATATTCATTGGCCATGTAGAATATCTGCTGGATAAATGCGACATGATTTTTGTGCCTCGGATAGAAAATTCTGCAATCCGTGAGGAATACTGCACAAGAATTTTTGGGTTGTACGACCTTGTTAAAAACACATTCCCGGGCGTGAAACTATTACACGCAGAGGTCAATTATCTTTACCGCAAAAAGGAGTCTAACGCATTTGTAGAAATTGGGGCTGCTTTGGGGAAAAGCAAAGAAGAGTCTTTGGAAGCATACAAAGATGCCCTATCAACTGCTGAAAGTGTGAAAGAAACAAAAATTTTACAGCAAGAGGAATTGCTAAACAGTGATGGCGCAAAAGTTTTAATTTTTTCCCACGCCTACAATACTTATGATGCCTGTATAGGGAAAGAAATAACTGACTTCTTTGCCGCCAACAACATCAAAGTTGCATATGCCGATGTGATAAACGAAAAAGAAGCACAGGCATTAACCAAGCAATCTTACGGCAAAAAGGTTTATTGGAAAGTAAGTGCGCAGCTTATTGGCGGTATCGAAAAATATAAAGACCAAGTAGACGGAATAATTCTAATATCAACCTTCCCATGCGGTCCTGATTCCATTTTTAATGAGCTTCTCATTCGGCTGATAAAAGACAAGCCCATTTTATCGCTTATTATTGACGAGCAAGATGCCGGTGCAGGTATACAAACACGGTTGGAAAGTTTTACAGATATTATTATGGCTAAAAGGCAGAGGGGTGAGTAGCAATGAAAACTATCGAAAAAATAGCATGTGCACCCCAAATAGGAGATTATCACATTATAGCGGATATATTGCTACAACGGTGCTTGAATTACAAAACCATGTGTTGCCCCCCAATGACCAAACGGACGCTTGAAATTGGCAGCAGGCATAGCCCTGATATGATATGTACGCCATTCAAAACAACGCTTGGCAATTTTATAGAAGCCGCCGAGCAAAGTGCAAATGTATTTGTTATGCCCGGTGTTGGATGCCGTTTAGGTTTCTATGACATATTGCAAAAACAGATTTTGGATGATTTGGGTTATGATTGCGAAATGATTACGCTTTTTGAATACATCCCCACTGTAAAAAGGCTTTTTACGTCTTTAAGCAGTATAAACCCCGACTTGACCCAAGAGCAATTTGATTCTGTTTTTGAAATAGTTGTGAAAATTACAGTTGATATGGATAACCTTGCAGACTTTATGCGAAGGAATATGGCATTTGAAGTAAACAAGGGCGAATATGAAAAATGTTATCAAGCGTATTTGCAAGAGGTAAAGAACGTACAAAACGTAGCTGAAGCTGAAAATATTGGCACAAAATACAAAGATAAAATGGAGTCTATCGCTATAAACAAGCCGGATAGGCCTATAAGAATTGGGATTATTGGAGAAATATATGTTGTTGTCGAGCCGTTCTCGAACTGTAACATGGAAAAATGGCTTGCAGAACATGGCGTTGAAATTATCCGTCCTTTTGACTTGTCGCAAATGGCAGTTGCTATTTTCACTATAGACGAGCAAGTAAAAAACAGCGGTGGTTACGTTGATTACAATATTGGAAGCACTGCCAACGATGCAATTGCCCAAGCATATCAAATGATACAGGACGGTATTGACGGCATCATTCATGTAAAGCCGTCATCCTGTTCACCCGAAATAACTGCCATGACAATTTTGCAAAATATATCTACAGATTATAATGTTCCTTTTATGTACATGACATTTGATACAGAAACAAGCGAAGCAGGCGTTCACACAAGGCTGGAGGCATTCCACGATATGATTGTAATGAAAAGGAGGCAAGAAAATGCATAAAGCATACCTGGGCATTGACATTGGTTCAATTTCTACAAAAGGTGTCGTTATTGATGAAAACAACAATGTTTTGGCAGACAGCTACCTATGGACTTCGGGCAACCCAATTGCCGCTGTTAAAAATGTAGTGAATGAAATTTCTCAAAAGCTCGACAAAAAGTACACTGTAGTGAATGTGGGTACAACCGGCTCTGCAAGAAAACTAATAGGTGTGGCTCTGGGCGCACGGGTTGTAAAAAATGAAATAACCGCCCATGCGGTTGGTACACTTGCCGTTGTACCAGATGTCAAAACTATTCTTGAGATAGGTGGGCAAGACTCAAAAATTATTTTGATAAACAATGGCGTTGTAATTGACTATGCCATGAATACCTTGTGTGCCGCCGGCACAGGCTCGTTTTTAAGCAGCCAAGCAAAACGCCTTGATTTAGACTTGGAGGATTTTGCAGAACTTGCGCTAACAAGCCAAAACCCAGCCAAAATTGCCGCAAGGTGTACGGTTTTTGCCGAAAGTGACCTTGTGCATAAAGCACAAATAGGCCACAGTAAGGCAGATATAGTAGCCGGGCTTTGCCGGGCAGTTGTATTAAATTATCTAAACAATGTAGGCAAAGGTAAGGCAATAAAGTCACCTGTTGTTTTCCAGGGTGGGGTGAGTAAAAATGCCGCCGTTATAAAGGAGTTTGAAAAGGAACTTAAAATGCCTGTTTATGTAGACCCAAATGGGCATCTTATGGGGGCACTTGGTGTGGCCGTTCTATGCAAGGCCGAAAATGAAGAAACACCTTTTGACTTTAGCATTACAGACATAGACTTTGTAACAAAAGGGGTTGAATGTACAAACTGCCCCAATAATTGCGAAATAATTTGTGTTTACAAAAATGAAATTCTGCTTGACGCATGGGGAAACAAGTGCGAAAAAGGCAAACAACTATAATTTTAACATCTTGAGTGACTACATCGCTCCCCGTAGCGAAGGAAGCGTAGCGGGGATTTATTCCCTGCGGAGTGGCGGGGTTGTAGGGGCAGAGCCCCTATTTAGAAGGAGGCAATAATCATGGTATTTGAAAAAATCAGAACTGTAATTGCAGAACAGCTAGGTATTTCCGAGGAGCAAATCACGCCCGAAACATCTTTGCTAAATGACATTGGTGCAGACTCACTTGACATTTTTCAGATAATATCTGATTTGGAAGACGAGTTTGGCGTTGAATTTTCGGCCGACGTAGTTGAAAATATGCGAACCGTTGACGATGCGGTTGAGTATATCAAAACAAACGCAAGCAAGTAGCATTTAGCAATATGGAGGTACAGCATGATAAAAACAAAACTTTGTGAACTTTTGGGAATTAAATATCCTATCATTCAAGGTGGTATGGCTTGGATTTCAGATGCACACTTGGCCTCGGCAGTTTCAAATGCCGGAGGGCTTGGCATAATTGCCGCCGGTAACGCCACTGCCAATTGGGTTCAAGAACAAATTCAACTGGCTAAAACGCTTACAGCAAAGCCTTTTGGGGTCAATATCATGCTTATGAACCCACATTCTGCTGACATTGCAAAGGTAGTTGCTAACGAAAAAATAGCTGCGGTAACAACCGGCGCAGGCGACCCATCAATATTTATGGAGTCATGGCTTGAAAACGGAATTAAAGTTATGCCTTTAGTTCCGTCATCTGCATTTGCAAAACGATTTACTAAAAAAGGTGCAACCGCCGTGATTGCCGAGGGTAGCGAAGCCGGTGGGCATATTGGCGACCTTACAACCATGGCACTAATTCCGCAGGTAGTAGATGCGGTAGATATTCCGGTTATAGCGGCGGGTGGCATTGGTGATGGACGTGGTATTGCCGCCGCTTTAATGTTGGGGGCAGTTGGTGTGCAGGTTGGCACACGGTTTTTGGTTGCAAAAGAATGTGCAATCCATCAAAACTATAAAAATAAAATTTTGAAAGCGAATGACATATCTACAATTGCTACAGGCAAGCGACTTGGGCATCCTGTTCGTGCATTAAAAACGCCATTTACAAGGACTTTTTCTTCAAAAGAGTATGACATCGCTATCTCAAATGATGAACTAATGGCTTTAGGAGTGGGCGCATTAAAACTTGCTGTTGATGGAGATGAGCAAAATGGTTGCTTTATGGCCGGCCAAATTGCAGGACTTGTGCATGAAGAGCAAACCGCCGCAGAGATAATTGCTGAAATGCTTACTCAAGCAGGCACAGTGTTAAGGGAAACCGCAAAATTTGTACTTTATGACAAGGGGGCCTGTTGAAAGTAATGGATAAAAATGAAATAAAAAATATACTTCCGCACCGTGAGCCAATGCTTTTGCTTGATAATGTTGTTTTGCAAGATGGTATCTCTATAGGGAGTTACACTGTCCGTGGTGATGAATTTTTTCTGCAAGGGCATTTTCCCGGAAACCCTGTTGTCCCCGGAGTTATTCTTTGCGAAATGATGGCTCAATCTTCTTGCCTGCTTGTTGATTTGGATAATGCACCGGGTGAAAAATATACGCCATATTTTACAGGCCTAAACAAAGTTAGATTCAAAAACAAAGTAATACCCAGAGATACCATAACATTCCGTTGCTGTTTAATTAACAAAAAAAAGCCCTTCTACTTTGTTAAAGGTGAGGGCTTTGTCAATGAAACATTATGCGTATCAGGTGAACTGTCTTTTGCCATAATAAGCGAAAGTTAAATTTTTCGGGTCGGTTGGTCGCAATTTGCGACCAACTGATTTTACTTCCTGACAAGTAGGTTTATGTAATTGTATCCAACCTTCCACTATGCTAAAATAAACTTCATATCCTACATAACGGAGCGTGATAACATGCAAAACTGGTTTGAAATTAAAAAACTGCCCAATAACATATATGCCATATTAGAACCCCACCATTTCCAAGAAGTTATTTCCTACCTAATAATTGGCAGCCACACCGCACTGCTTTTAGACACAGGTGCCGGCATTGGCAATATCACCGAGCCTGTGCGCAGTATATGGAACGGTGAAATTATTGCAATAAACTCACATACCCATTTCGACCATATTGGCGACAACCACCGCTTTGGCCATGTGCTTGTTTTCAACCACCCTCATGCAATTGCCAGGTTGCAACGTGGCTACACTGCGGCAGAACTTGCGCCACATACCGAGCCGAAACTTTTTGCCCCGGGTTATTTCGCCAAGTTTAACTCTACGGCATACACTATTCCCCCCTGCAACCCACTTCCGATACAAAACGACCACACTATTGACCTTGGCGGGCGGAAAATTAGCGTAATTCACACCCCCGGTCATTCTCCTGACAGCATTGTACTGCTGGATGAAACCACCGGTTCGCTTTTTACAGGAGACACCTATTATCCCGGGCCACTATACGCTCATTACAAAGGCAACTTTTACGGCGAAAGCAATATTTCAGACTATGTAAACAGCATGGCAAAACTGGCCGCACTAAAAAATGTAAAAACCGTCCACCCCGGCCACAATATTCCCATGGTAGAATTTACAGCCATAAAAAATGCCGCCCAAGCACTACAATACCTGTACAGCGGCAAGGCTACAAACCGAAAGATTTTAACAGACCTAACCATAGCGTCACTGCCAAGCCGTGGCCAAAAAGTGGATGGATATATTGTCCCCTCCCCCCTTTATATGTATGAGTTCGACAATCTTGGCGTGAAAATTATTGCAGAGTAGCATTCGCATTTACCGCAAATGCAATAATTTTCAAATAGGAAATAGTATAAAACGAAAATCAAAGATTTGTAAAAGCATATGTCATTATGCTTACATTTGTTGTGTTTTTGTCGAAACTCCAGTAAAATTGGAACTATCTTGTGTGTATTGGCGTTATCATATATGCAAGTAACCATTTATGCTTGAGGAGGCTATAATGATGAAACACAGTTCGAAAAATGTAGCAAGAAAGGTGATAAGTCTTGCACTGGCAGTTATCATGGCCATTTCGTGCATTGGCTTTATGCCCATTTTAGTAGAAGCATCCGGCGCAACAGCAGTACAAGTTACAGCAGGTGCAAACCACACGCTGGTTCGTCTTAATAATGGCGAAGTTTGGGCGTGGGGCAGTAACGTCAGAGGACAACTGGGGGTTAATAATAATTTTGCCCAAGTCAACAATGCACCTATACGTGTACCCCTGCCGGGTAATGCAACATACATTGCGGCAGGCCACAACAGCAGCTACGCCATTGTTAACGGCCAAGTATGGGCGTGGGGGTGTAACCTGCATGGGCA
>Ga0209755_10006815_pt1 | contig 12525 bp, 5 predicted proteins | sample TergutCo191P1_FD_187301 | JGI IMG/M metagenome (GOLD analysis project Ga0209755, IMG submission 187301) | Cornitermes sp. P1 segment gut microbial communities from Petit-Saut dam, French Guiana - Co191P1 (SPAdes) (version 2) | ecosystem: Host-associated > Arthropoda: Insects > Digestive system >... | reverse complement strand
ACAAGAAAAGAGGATGGAGAGATACCAAAGGCTGCCCTACTTTGGAACCCTCAGGGAAACAGGAAGAGAGGAAGACCGAGAAATAGCTGGAGAAGATCAGTAATCAAGGAAGTGGGTAGAAGCTGGAATGAATTAAGGTTCTTAGCAGCTGAAAGAACTGGAAAGGACTCATAGACAACCTATGTTCCAAGAAGGAATGATGGACGATGGATTATTATTATTATAATGATGATTCACAATGGTCAACGCGGCAATTACCATCAACAAGTTGCACACTGGGTGAATTTAGATTGGATAAATGCTTCTGCAGACATAAACTTAATCACAGCACATTGCTTAAATCATACCTACGAGTGTCCAGAGCACAGTAACATTAAACATAAAATGGAAGAGGGGGGGGAGTTCTACACAGCGACTGCATCCAAATGAGGTACTAGCAGAGAAGCTGCAAAGGGTCCCAGAAGTTTTAGTGGTCTGTGCCACCATCTTTTGATTAGTTATAAAGGTGGGGGCCAGGTGGGTGTGTTGGTGACAGGGTAATTATTGTGCCAACAAAATCAAGACTCAAGGTTAGAATTGAAAATCATGACATTTCACGCAACTTAATAGAATTTAACTAAAAGCTGAAATTTGTGAACTTGCTTTATGAGGTACATCATGACTTAATAATGCAGTCTTTATCCATATGGTTAAACTAAATACGGTGGTTTGACCATGTTGTGTAAAGCAGGAGATGTCATTTGGAGCCCCGTTAACACTGCTGCTCTTCTGCTTATCATTGGCTCAAGTAACATCACACTGAACATATGGATCAGAGCTACCACTAACTTGAACGCACTAAAAAAGTAATCTGAAACAAGAGCCTCAGAAAGAGAATAGAACCCTTTTCAAAATAATAATGACACATATTTCCCAAACCCAGGAATATTGCCTACTGTTCCTGTTCAAAGAAAAATGTGCTACCATTTTAGAGGTAATTTTTCAACAGTATGGCAATGACAGAAATACTGATCATGACACAAAAGTTAAATTATTCTGCTCTGAAACAAATTTTAAGATTACTGGTTATTTAACATTCATTTAATTCACAAAAACAGTAACTTATCTCTGGAATTTGTCTCTGAATAATATTTTCAACTATCTTATTCTACTTAATTTTTAATATATTTTACTTATCATGTACTTAATAAAAATTATTACTGAATCACTGTTGTAGAAATGCTTCTCAATGATTACTTTCACTGTCATGTTCAGAACACCGACATCACATTGGACTTGTCAAACACGCATGAACACCCACCGTATACCTTTTCAAAACAATAAGAGATATATTCACAGTAATTGAACCTACTGTTCCTGTTCAGAGAGAAATTGTGCTATCCTTCAGACGTCTAATTTTTTGACATGGCAGTGACAGAAATAAACTTTTTTAAAGATAATTTGTTTTTGAATTTTAAAATATTGGCACTTCAGTGATACATACATTTGTTGTTTGCTGTATTGTTAATAAAAATAACTTGTGTTTTATAAGTTAGTCATTTTAAATTTATTATTTTTTTTATACTTTAAATCCTAAAAAAACAATGCATATTATACCTATGTAATATTTGAAAAGAATGTTACAAAAATTATATATTTGTAAGTATTTGTTTTTAACTTATAAAATAACTATGGCAGCTATAAAAAAGTAAGTCATGAAGTAATCTGAGAAAGTTATTCAGCTCTCTGCATCCTTAGCAAATTCAATTGTTTGAATGTACTTGATTTTAAGAACTTTTTCAATAAAAGACACCAGTCTGATGTATTATATATTCACAGCCATATCAACAAAAACCAACAGTCAGACAGACATGTCACTTAGTTGTTACCACCGTACACTGATCCGGTCTCCATCTTCAACAGAATAAAAGGAGAGATCTTGCAAATATTTATCTAATGGAAATTCAACTTCAGGGGCCTGAAAGGGAGAAAGAAAGGTTCATTGGACATTACAGCCAGATCAGATGTACATGCAAGGGATTACTGCACTGCACAGAAATGGTAAGTGAATGTAAAATATTGTACGTTTTAAAGTTTTTACAGTGGACTGTCAACCCTTGCTTATTGTTTAATTTTACTGTTTGGTGCTGAAACATTGGCATGACATAGGCTGAGCTGTCAGTATCTTGGGGAAAATAGCAGTCCCCAGCCTGACTGACATCAGCCCTGGTTCTCAGCTTTTCAGTAAATGACATGCAGTATTACCAGGATGAAGGTGGCAACAATGAAACTGCCAGCTACAATACAGAGAATGTAAATTTTCTATCCTCTCATCACCCATTACTATTAATATGGGTATGAAGGACAAGACCTGTTATAAGCCACTTACTTTATCTAGCAGTGGAGACTGCTCAATTCTGAACTATAGTAATCAAACAGCAACTGGAACGAGCAATGAGGTCTCTGGATCGTTAATTGGGTTGTCAGGACTTAAATATCTAAACTGTTGTAACAATTAGTTGTAACACAAGTCATGTGTGTATAGTGACTAGGCTACAGACTGGCCTGAGGCCTACCCAGCACCCTATTCAGTCAGTAATGGGGGTTTTGTGCTTGGGCAGGGGTTAAACTGGTAAGGCATGAAGTTACACTCGCCTCTATCTAGTGCCAAGCTGTACTTTGCTTCCCCCATATGCCTTCATGGCATGAAGAGAAACTACTTTTTCTTTCACAAAAGTAATGACTCTTAGAAATTAAGAGTATTAATCAGGGCAGGCCTATTCTGAATTTACTGGAACTGTTCATTTATTCATGATAGGTAACTCAAGAGCTGGTCCCAGTGGCTGCACGGTCTGACGCATAGTTCTGTGGCTAATTGTCTGCTGAGATTGTGGGTTCAAATCCTGCCTGGAGCATGGATATCGGTCTTTTGTGAGTGCTATGTGCTGTCAGGCAGAGGTATCTGCGATGAGCTGATCACTTGTCCAGAGGAGTGCTACTGACTGCAGTGTGTTGTGAGTAATCTAGAAACCTCATGAAAGAGGAGGCCATAGCCTGCGTTGGGCTGTGGGTGGGAATATGTATGTAAATAAACTCAAGATCTAGTCCAAGTAAGCGACAATGTTTTTGCATGCTGTAAAGATAAGTTCCTGACCATAAATTTAATTTGGGCATCAGTAGCAATAGTCTTCCATACACTGACAACCAATGCACCATATAAATGTATATTGTCCAAAAATAAAAATAACCTCACAAATTATTGTTTGTACTTTTACTTCTTTACTGAGACACGAGCACACAGTGGCTGATATTAAGCTAGTCATTTATGCAAATTAACCACACAGTCAGGACAACAATGAAGTGGCTTGGGATATGTTTATTGTGGGTCTCCTTACCAGATGTTGGAGCACTCTGTTTAATTGCAGGTAGTATTTTGCACAGAATTATGACCTGATGCCGCTATATGAGTAGTCTCACAAATTAAAGGACTGTAGCATATAACTCAAATACTGTTCACTTAACCCACTACATCTTAACTTTAACATCAGTCAAGGTCTTTACCTTATGTGGCATTTATATACACATGTTTAAATAACCTCTCTAACCTTTGAGCTGATATATGCTAGTTTAGGGACTTCAGTCCCTGTGTTGAACAGTCGCTGGGCCAAGCCAATCACTTTCTGGACCTGCATGGATGGTGGTAACTTTTTTCTATATAATTTACCATCATGTTCTGGACTGAAAAACTCGAGAGCTGAAAACAACTGTTAAGGAAATTACTGGTTTATTAAAGGAGAGAACAGTATTAAAATATATGTGGTATATGAACTTTTGAAAGGATACTTAACAATTTTTGGTTTAATGTTACTTTTTGGGCTGTGTATTCCTCTTCTGCTGGTGCACCATACTCTGTAAAACAGTGGAAGATGTTTACATCTGGGTTTTCAAAAGGCAGAAACAGTAGAATGAACCAACAAACCATCTAATCCCACTGAGCATAGACATTGAGAAGCAAGACTTACTCAGCTGGTCAAAAAATCCCTTGCAAATTTTTGAATTTGAAGGTCCATTACAATGTTCATAACAGCCCGCCATTGTTTCCTATTCTGAACCTACTAAATCAAACCCACAATCTCCTATTCTAATCTTTTAAGATTCATTTTAATATCCTCCCATCTGTACCTGGGCTTTACAAGTGTTCTCTTTTCTTAAGGATTTCTGATCACAACTTTGTCTGCATTTCTGTCTTCTCCCATGTGCGCAATATGCCTTCTTCATGCCACCTAATATTTTGTGAGGATTATACACAGTTTGAAGCTCATTATGCAGTTCTCTCCAAACTCCTGTTACCTCCTCCCTCACAGGTCCAAATATTTTCCAATGCACTTCGCTCTCAAAGACCTCCTATGCATGTTCTTCCAGTAATTTAAGAACCAAGTTTCTTACATAGTCTACACAACAGTTAAAACTATAATTACATACATTTTAATATTTATGTTTTTAAGTAGCGGATACTACTGCAAAAGATTCTGTGAATGGAAGATAGCATTCTCTGAATTTACTATAAATTTCTTTGTGAATGCATTTTTAACTTTTAGATCACTCTCATACATTTAAACTGCCATATTTTCAAAGGATTTATCAGGTCTTTGTGTTATGATTTTGTCCTTCATTCTACTGATAAGCCAAGAACTTAACTTCCTCTGCATTTACTTCTAAATCAACCTCCAGCTAGTAACTAACACAACTTCCATGTATCTCATAAGGGTCTGAAACTGGAACTAACAGTACATTTGTGTTTTTGTTAATGAATTCCACCTGATCCAGTTATTTTAAGTCATGTGTCACGCATTACAAAATTATCTCATATACTAAATGTAAATGCTGCATATTAGCTGGTGGTTTGTAATTACTGTACCATGGAAGTCAAACACATGAACCAAACCAATCATAACTTGTATGGTCATAAGAAATAACACTTACTATCAAGAAGCAGGGTATATCGAGGATGAGTCTGAACAAATATATCCAAGACAGGTTTATGGTTTATGATATCCAATGGTTTGGCCACTGCTGCCCATTGTACACCATATTTCTTCAAATAATCAATTTCAGCTCCCTTGCGTTCATCACTAGTAATCACAATTCCATTCAAGTTCTATTCAGAAAGTGAAAAAGAATTACTTTAGTGAGTCACTAAATGGTAATCAGAAAGTTTTATACAAAAATAATGTATACTGTCACAAAATTAAGGAAATCTAAATCAGGTACATATAAAAATAAGCAACAGTATCCTAATTATCATCTAGTTCATCAAATTAAAGCTAAAGACAAAACTGACAATTATAAATAATTTTATCCAAACAAAGGGGGGAAAGAAAATGCTACGTTTCTTTTACCTTAATCATGTGTAGTGAATGCAATAGAGCTTTCCTTGTCCAATGGAAGTGTTAAACTGTGTATACTGTTTGTATTGCAACACAGTATATTTCAAAATACTCAGGGACAAATACCATACATTCATAACACATTTGATTTCTTGGAAAATTAACAGCTGTAACTCTGATCAGCAGTGAGGTGTCTTGAAGAAGCGAGGTGATAACTGCCGTACTGTATCAAGCAGTTTGAAAATATATAATTAAACTACATGAGTGACCTAATTTTTCTCTACATTTTACAGTGTTAAGTTTCTTATTACAAATATTTTAAAATTTTGCACATTGAACTAAATATAAGTGTAACTAACTCTACCCTAAGCATTGCCTCTCAAAATGCATTTAAATTATATATAATTTGGCAACTAATTGTTGTAGTCTACCATACAGAAGAAACTAGGCGTATGAAAATAGTGTTCTTGTATGGTACACTGGAAACTGCAACTTCAATACCGTTGGCTAATGTGACTCAGTCTGTATTTATCTTCAATAGTCATGTGCTTACCGTTGATAATGAATAAGTGAAACACAAAAATGTCCATAATTTACTGTGAAATATCTGCACAAGAGAGAGAGAGAGAGAGAGAGAGAGAGAGAGAGAGAGAGAGAGAGCATGAGTTGCGGAAATGGGTATGACATTTCATATCAACATCTTAAGCACACAGAATTAATTCTCTTCACCTTCATATTACCAATCCTTGCTATTATAAGTTGCCTAGAGGTTTCTGCACTTTCCTGTTGGAGCACAGGATTCTCACGGAACCTCAGGTCTTCCAGGTGAAGCAACTTATTTAGCTCATTAATGGACTCCCACTGACAAAGATAACACAGAACACTATCACAATTAAGTCAGACACGAGTATGACTGCGATTACCCCACAGTCATTATGAAGACCTAATGCATGCAAGCTGCTGCTTACTCTCATTATTGATTAATTGTTTACTATGCAAGGAATGATGCATAGGGTGGACAGGAATGGTACCAGTGCTTTTAAATTTTGGCAACGGATGAAAGGTGACCATTTTACTCCTAGGAAACAGTATGTTAAATATCTGGCAATATCTATCATTGAAAACAGCAAGGAGTAACACACATGGCACAACGGTGAATTGCTAATTTTCCCAAATGGGCAGTAAGACAAATGATCACAATAAAACATTTGTATTTGATGAATTATATTTTTGTTCTTTTGAATTATTGTTTGATATTAAATACCAATACTTATTCTCATGTAACAACTAAAAGAACTTGGGTCTGGTTGCAGCTCATTCTCTTTCTTTTTCATCATCATCTACAGCATATAAGCCATACATGCTTGGTCCATTATCATGGATGCTCATTCAACCACCTTCTCCTTTGTCCTGCATTTCTTATTCCTGTTGGAATGTATTCATATACTAACTTGGGAATGTAGTTACTGTTCATTCTTAATGCCAGTGTTGTCTCTGTGTGTGAGGTGGCTTGCATATGCTAATGACACTGACAGCTATGCCAACAGTAGCGCAGCTGGGAGGGCCTCTCTTGCTAGACAGGTTGAAGGGTAGGTGTCAGACAAACACTACACCCTGCAACCCCACCACTAGACCTACCCTGCACAGCACTTGTAACATAGACAGGGGACATCTGGTTTACTGCAGTCCTTGTGGGAAAGGCTGGGCAGTTACTTAATTCAGACAAATATTATAGAGCTACTACATCCTGAACATTAAGATGGATGAACATCATCAGAATATATGCATACGAACTGTATAAAAATGTTACAATGTACTAACATTTTCTAAAAAAAAATGTAAAGAAAAGTTATAAATAAGATAACCTGAGTATTAACATTTATGACAACTTACATTGTGGATATTATTTTCTGAGAGATTAAGCCACTTCAGTGCAGAAAATAATCTTGTTTTTTGGTCAGGTTGACAAACAGGAAAATAAACCTCACTCACACCCACATGGCATACATTTAAATGCTCCAAACTGAAACACCAATTGAAATGTACTACTTAAATCATTTATCAAGGCAACTGCAATGAAGAAGGAATACGTAATCTGCCATTATATAGATACAAAGATACATGATGGAAACACACTACAATTGTGTCTTGTCTGAGTAACTGTAAACTTTAGCATGCAATTGGGTGATGTAAAATCAGGAGAGAAATTTCCCCATTGAATGGCTACATTACAGATATTGTAATAATTATCATGATATACACAGTACTGGGCTTTACTGCTGGATCCTGAATCTTGTACTGTAGGCAAAAAAGATTACTCCATTTTTAACACTAAATGCCCAGGATGTCTGCCCTAGTGTTTTGTATTCCAGTGCCATTTTTTGTGTTCTGTCTGTGTTCATTATGTATATGTACTGTATCATATTCTTTTAAAACTCTTCACTTTTACATAACTCTGTGGAGCTGAGATATTTTTGAGAAGAGGGCAGTTGCTTGGCTAGTCAATAAATTCCACACCTTTTTTTTGTGGGACCAGAAAATTCATTACATTGTTCACAACCTGTCACTTGTCTGTAACCTGAGTAAGATAAATCCAAATTCAGTACAACATGAACTGCACAAAACATTATTTCTCTGCAATATATTGTAATATTATCCTTCCAATTATGCCTCAGTCTTAAAGGTGGTACTTTCCCTTCAGGTTTTGGAATTAAAATTTTGTATATATAGTGAAACTCTCTTAACCCTGGACACTACCCACAATTGAAATGACACCATTACTACATGGAGGTACCACCAACCCCTCCAAAAAAATACTTTAGACACTTGGGACAAGCATTTTATTCCCAACTGAAACACCATGAATAAAATTATTCCATACGGGACTAACGCACTTTCTTTTGATGATTTAAACAAATTAATTTTTTGCACCTGCCATATTTTGCTCTTCTTTGTCTGTCTAGCAGTCTGGGACCAATTAACACATCCCTGTTGATGATACCTGAGTAGCTTCTGGTTTTTCAGGTTGTGCAGGATCATGGAGTTCATTAGGTAATTTTGGACCACCTAAACACGTGTGGCAGGATAACATATAAAGCCTGTTTCTTAGAAAATGATTGTCTCTTTTTGATGGGTTCTGATTCCATCATGTTTGATCCATTCAAAAGAACCACAGAACTGACAACAATCATATCTAACATACTGCAAACGACCGAAGTGGCCAGTGTTGTTTTTCAAGGGAATGAGTAGGTATGGCACAACTGGTCTAATGTGTCTATGCCACCTTTTGTTTTATTAGATATGACAGTGGTTGCTGAATGTTTATACTTTCTTCACCAGTCTCATCATTCAATCAGGAATAACACTATCTTGTTCACTCACACTGACTCACTTGCACTGGACTGTCTCCAAACAAAATTTTGTAAATTCCTTCTAAGTCTGATTCTAATTTTTACCCTTTCTGCATTTTTTTAGAAGCCATCATATAAAATGAATTCAATCAGAAGAGGAAAACAAATTGCGATATTACTATGTGCAAGAACTGCCACATAACATAAATGTACCTTGACCATTACTTATTCTATTACCTTGTAGAATGAGTGCCCCCAAAATGCATACCACTCGAAGATATACAAATGCCAATCTGCAAATATTTGCACTGTTAGGTAAAGATAAGAAAATGAAGAGAGTGATGCAACAGTAGTGACATCTTAGGCCATATCTGAACAACATAGATTTTTGTAGGGTCCACATGTACCTTGGGTAGTAATCAAGATGTTTTTTATAAAAACTAAAAAAAATCACTTATTAAAGCAGGAATAGCTCTCAAAATTGTTGGACTGAAATGCTCTATATTCTTTTATTCTCTAGAACTTATTACATATGCATGCTGAATTTATGTAATTTGCAGCAGTCTTTAACACACTCACCTGTATCTGACCATCAAAGCATTTTGTCAGTAACCTTTCCTATAGGAATGCCTAGTTATTCAGTGACTTTAGTGTGGGGGACATAAAGAACACCATCTACTTTCTTTAATGTGTTCAGATTTTTAGATATTCAGAGTGAATTGTTGTTTATAAACATCCTTGATGCAGCCATGTTCAAGCAGGTGTTTTATAAAATCAATGAAAAAATTCAATGACAGAGTTAATTCAACTTTGGACTCAATCCAGGGAAGCACTCAATTCACTATTAGCACTGAAATGAAGCAACTGCAACAAGTTCTGCATTAGAAACCACGCTGCTCCATCGTGTAATTTTCCCCATACCTTATGGGGATGCATCTACAGGTATTTAGGTTTTATGTATCCAACAGCCAATGTTAAACACAGATTGCAGTAATGCTTTGCTAGCACAGGTTTTTGATGAGCAGTAGTAGCTATGTTGATCAGGTGTTCAGTTATTAATTGCTCTACAGGGCAAAAACTTGCACAAATATACAGTGTAAAGAGAACACAAAATGTATGAGTATATACATTTGTTTTGCACAGAATGTTGCAAGTTACTGAAATTAAAGTATAAAACAGCTGCAATTGCCAGGCATTCTGTTACAGTACAGTGCAAATAAGTCTGCTGCAACATGTGTGAGACAAAGTGTAACAGACACAAGGGGGGATAGCAATATGTTTGTTACTAGCGATAGTAAAAACTTCTCACTGTGTGCTGCTAGAAGTTACTGAAAGCAAGGATCAGAATGCATGTGGTAAAGTCTAATCAAAAGAGGATTAGTTCATTGCAAACAGGAGTCCCATATTCAGGTACCATATTTTCCATGTGGTCAGTTTGACTCACATTTTCATGCCGTTAACATCAATTAAACATATTACATGTGGAAAACAGCTTGTTCCAAGTTAATTTTCAGTTGGCAACAGCACATTGTTGGGCCATGCGGTGGTGCAGTTGGTTGAGGCACTGCGCTACAGGCCAGAAGGTTGTGGGTTCGATTCCCGACAGTGGCATTGGAATTTTTCATTGACATAATCCTTCTTCTTTGTCAGTAGGGCCCGTGGCCAATGCCACAGATGTACTGCAGCCTAGTAGGTTTATTGTACTCACCCTATCCCCCCCCCGCGTGTTTAGACATTCCCACATTTGCTGACAGGTGTCCCCACATTCCCAACGACGCGAAAGATCTTAGTAGCGAAAGGTGGAACTATGTGGGCGAGAATTAACCGCTAATTTTGCCTGAGATTGCAACTTCCATGTCAATTCAGGGATCTTTTACATGCTGCAAATATATGACATGGGACCCACGGCTTTACTTCCCTTCTGAAGGAAGGCGTGCTGAGGAATTTTTCGCCATGAAAAATCCTGACAGTTTCGGCCGGGTTTGAACCCGCGAACTTGGGTACTTAAAGGCAGCACGCTACCCCTAGACCACCGAAGCTGCTTTGACATAATCCTTCCAGTCACACTATGGCCCTGGGGATGACTCAGCCTCTAACACAAATGAGTATCAGGAATATTTCCTAGGGGATAAAGGCTGCCAGTGCATAGGGCTGACAACCTTACCACCTTTATGTGCTGACTGTCTTAAAGTCTGGGAGCCTCAAACTCCTGGAATCCTTAGAGCCTGTTCAGGTCTGTAATGGGATTGCTTTACCTTTGCTTTTAACAGCACACTGTTGCCAGACCATGCAGAGACCAGGCTTTCAACTCTGTGCTGCCACGTTGCCCTGACTTGAGGAAAAAGACTTTCTAGACATGCACACTACTAAATAATGTGACTGGAAGCAAAATGGCTAATTTAGAAAATATGATGATGAAAGAGTGACACAGGCCAAGTAGTGGGGATTGATTGCAATCTCTGCACTTTGGATGAAATGTGTGAAATGAGTTCTACACCCACTTGCCATGAAGGTGTGTTTATTCTGCTATGTGAAACATGTGGAAATGACTGGAATTTAACCTACATGAATTGAAAGTATCATTTAAACACTAAAGTCTGGAACAGACTGAATGAATATAAAAATGGGGGATATTATTAAGATTTCAATATGGAAATGTATTAAACATGTTTCATCATGAAACTTTTCATGCTTTTTAAGGGCAAAATTTTCTTATGCAGGGATATATTAAAAGGGCATCATGTACGTTAACCATCTGGGAGAATTCTGATGCTAAATTATCCTGACATCTTTGGCAAGAACGCATCTTAATTGGGGATGTCTTAAGTATGTTTCACTACATTTGCTGCCTCTTCTCAGCATGCTACATGATCTGTCCATTACATCCACCTTTATTTGGTCATCCTAGTATTTGGTGAAGAGTACAAATTAATTGATAATAAAAGAAACATTTAATCTTTTCATTTTGTTGATTAGGGTTTGTGGTACTCACAGAAACCTCTCCTGTACTGTATCTATTATTTCATTACCTCTGCTTTAATACATTAACTTTCACAGTAATGTATGTTGACAATGGTAAAACCTGCTTCCATTATTAAGACCAGAAGATAAAAAGGCCAGTGATTACCCACAGCAGCTGGACAAAGCTAATGTACAACAATTATTTCACTTTGTCTGAATCTTACCATGGTAGTGTTCCAAGTTTATTTATTTCTCTCCAGTTGTTAATTAAATTTCCACTTATATCAAGTGATTTTAGTTGCTGCAAAATTCCATCTGTAGGAGTGTGGAGAGTCGTGATTTTATTAAAATGAACCTGAAAATCACAAAATAAATCACTCACTTTGTACAATACACAATACTAAAATTTTATCTAGACATAAATTTAGTGTAAGTGTTTGTTATACTCATTAAATATACAACATTAACACCACATTCTTTTATGCCCCACAGAACTTACAGGTATGCAGCCAGATTCACAGATGTGTTACATAAAGCCCAAAAAATAGTAAAATAACATTCTAGAAAATACCAAGAAATACAGTGAAGTTACAGGGAATTTCCAGTGATACAAAAACACTGCAGTGCACTAAATGAAAATGTAATTGCATTAGCTAAAGTGGTATAATCAGACCAATATAAAATAATATACATTAGACCTTTCTTCTCTTTTAAATATTTTGTAATTTGCAATTTAGTTACTTTATAATACAGGCTTGAATTCAATTTCCTCATGTAATGGCAGCATTTTAAGAGTCATGATGGTGATTTAAATGTGATACCATGCTGTGATTATGACTCTATAATGC
>Ga0209755_10006814_pt1 | contig 12525 bp, 8 predicted proteins | sample TergutCo191P1_FD_187301 | JGI IMG/M metagenome (GOLD analysis project Ga0209755, IMG submission 187301) | Cornitermes sp. P1 segment gut microbial communities from Petit-Saut dam, French Guiana - Co191P1 (SPAdes) (version 2) | ecosystem: Host-associated > Arthropoda: Insects > Digestive system >... | reverse complement strand
GAATCTCCCCCGCCCCGGTATCCGACCCCCGCCCGCAGCGGAAATCCTGCCCCAAGGCGATCAGCTTTACGGGATGGCAACCCAGAAGCAGATCGATAAAATCCCTCCCATACATCTTACCGAATTCCCGGGAAAAGTCAATCAGCACGGTCAACTCCACGCCAAGCTCTTTTAGGGAAGAAAGTTTCCGATCCAGACTGAAAATATCCCCCGCGAAGTCCCCCGGCCGGATGGTCTGTAGCGGGTTACGCTTGAAAGTAACCACCGCGGGAATACACCCCACCTCCTCGCGGATTCGGCTTATCAACGCCCGGTGTCCAAGATGCACCCCGTCGAAAACCCCGACGGTAAGGGCGAGGGGCAAGGCCGGCCGCCGGCCCGGGAAGTCGTCCCAGTCAATCACGCGCATAAACGTATCATCAGTTTGGAAGGGCCTGGCCGATTATTTCCCGAAAGTCTATACAACACCCGGGCAGCACATCCACGGCTACCTTTACATCCTCGCCCAACTTGTACACGGTTTCCCGGTATATGCCATCAACCGGAATGTACTTGTAGACTCTGTCCTCTCCCACAATCCAATATTCCCGAACGCCGGCCTTCTCGTAGTGGCTTCTCTTGTCGCCAAAATCCTTTCCCCTGGAACCATCCGAGACGACCTCGACGACAAAATCCGGGGCGCCATTGCAGGCCTTGCCATCGGATAGCTTTTCCCAGTCGCAAACCACAAAAACATCGGGCTGAACGACAACCTTATCAGACCTGTCGGCTTCGGGAAAAAGGCGGACATCAAAGGGGGCGATGTAAACCCGGCAAGGTTTGCCCTTTAGCCAGTCCCGCAACTGACCAAACACTTCCCCCGTAACCCATTGGTGCCATTCGGTGGGAGCGCCCATCATGTAAGGCACTCCATCAATCAGCTCGCAGCGGACATCCTCGCCCCAGGACAGGTAATCCTTGTAGGTGAAACCCTTGGCGGGGATATTCTCCCTGCGAAAAGCGCGCGTCTTTTCTTCATACAATTCCAGCGCATCGGCCATGTTCCGCTTCCTCCACCCGAGTTGAATTCCACCGTGTATGGGTAGAATACCACAAATCGATGCTATTGGGATACTTGTTGGTTCCCGTGTAACCACGGCATTCAAGCCCATTTTCGCCCCTGGCCGCTTTTGTTGCGGCGGCGCGGTATGCCGAAGAAGCCCGTATGTGCAAAAGTACCTATCCCAGCAAGAACCGGGATAGAGTTGTGTGAAATGCGCTTTACTTTGCAGGGCCGCCGGAAATACCCGACGGCCCCGCGCAAAAACCTTAACCCTTCAGAATGGCCTTCAACACATCCCTGTTCCCTTGCAGTATCGGGTTGGCAGTGCCGCTTGCGTAGATTTCGTCCAGCCTGGGCTGGTAGAACTCGCGAACCTTGTGGCGCACCAGCTTCATGGTTGCGTTCAAGAAACCGTTGCTCTCGTCGAAGGCCCCAGTAACGAGGGCGAACGAGGCGGGCCGCCACTGCCCGGGAATGTTCGACGCATACTCGGGAACCTTGGCGTAGGCAAAGATGTCGTCCCGAACAAGGGCGATAATCTTGTCCAGATCACCATCCGAACCCGCCGAAAGCCCTTGGGCCTGCACCGCAGCCTTGAGTTCCGGGACGTTAAGCGTGACGATGGCGCTGGTGAATTTGCAGTGGTCGTTGAACACCATTATCTGGTTCACAAACTTGGAGTTGCTGCAAACCGCATTCTCGATGACCTCTGGGCTGAACTTTTCGCCGTCCGGGGCTATCAGCAGGGCCTTGGCCCGGCCGGTAACCGACAGGAAGCCATCCGCGTCTATGTGCCCAAGATCGCCGGTCCAGAGCCAGCCGTCGACGATGGTTTCCGCGGTTGCCTGCGGGTTCTTGTAGTAGCCCTTCATCACCGAACCACCGCGGGTCACAATCTCGCCGGGTTCGCCGACTGCGCATTCGGTGTTGCGGTCCTTCATGATCCTGACCTCAAGATTGGGAATCGTGGGGCCGGTCGTGCCGAACTTGTGCCTCTTAGCCGAATTGGAGCTGATAATCGGCGCGTTTTCCGTAAGGCCGTAGCCCGGGTAAATCGGCGCGCCGATGGCGTTGAAGAATTCCTGCTGCCGCATTTCCATCATGGCCCCGCCGCCGACCGCAAATTGCATCTTGCCGCCGAAAACCGCCCGCAGCTTTTTGAAGATAAGCGCGTTCGCAAGCCCGTAAGCCAGCGCCCCTCCTAGGCCCACGCCGCCGGATGGCTTGTTGAAACCGTTCCCGGCGCGCTTGACCCCGGCCCTAACGCCGGCATCGAACAGCTTTTTGATAAGCCCGCCCTTCGCGGAAACCCCCTGAACCATCTTCTTCATGAAGTTGCTTGCAAGGGCCGGCACGATGATAAGAAAGTCCGGCTGGATCTCTTTCAGGTTTATGGGAAGGTTCCGCAGAATGGCCGTCTGGCCGCCGCGGGAATCGACGAAGTACATGGTAAGGCCCTTGTAGACGAATATGTACAGCCCGACCGTGTGGGCAAAGGCGTGATCCAGCGGCAACATGATAAGGCTTTTCCAACCCGTCTCTATCTGCACTATCTGCAACGAGTTTACCGTGTTGTGGATGTAGTTCTGGTGGCTGAGCATGATCCCTTTGGGGTTGCCGGTGGTTCCGGACGTGTAGCTGATGGTAACGATGTCCTCGCCGTCGATCCCTTTCTCGATTTCCGCCAGCTTGTCCTTGCATTCCTGCTGCGCGAAGAGCTTTTCCCCTTCCGCAAGAAGGTCGTCAAAGAAAAGTATCTCGCCGCCGCCGGGCAGAGGGTACCTTGAAATCAGATCGTCCAACTCCGGAGTGCGGGGGGAAATCATGATTACGGTCGGCACGGACTTGACTTCCTTCAGGGAATCCATAGCCTTCTGGTAATTGTTTTCCGACAGCAGCAGGGCCTTGGATTCCGAATGATCCAGGCGGAAGAGGATTTCCCCCTCGGTAAGCTTGGTTGACAAAGGCACCGAGGTACAGCCGGCCTTCAAGACCGCGTACTCGCCGATAACCCACTGGGGCCGCCCCTCCGAAAGAATGGCGAGATTGTCCCCCTTCTTGAACCCCAGATTAAGCAATGCCGCGGCAAACACCGAGGAAAGCCGATCGGTTTCCTTAAAACTCCACGTTTTCCACTTGTCCTGCCCGTTTTCCTCGACTTTGCACCCTAGATAGGCCATGTCGCCGTGCGTGGCGGCCCCATGGTGTAGCAAATCAATAACCGTTTTCATAAATCCCCGATCCCCCTTGCGAAATAGTTTTTTACCTTCGACATGCGGATACAGGATATTCGGTACAAACTGCAAAAAATGCCGTTTAATCGCAATTTTTGACTAAGTATCGCACAGGCCAATGGCTTTATCTGTGATTGTAGCATGAAGCAGGGATTTTGTAACTAGTTTTTTTTCGAAACAGGTCTTTTGGGAACCGCTGATTAAAGCGGAATTCAGCGGTTCCCCTGCATCTGCATGGCGCAGATGCGGTTAAGTAGCACTGATTTAATCCCCATTGGATTAAATCAGTGCTTCCTTTGGGCTTGCGTAGGCCCGCGTTTTTGGCCTTTGTTTGCTATTTTCGCCCAAGTGTCATAGTACCGTAAACAATATGAGTTCAACGAGGTATAGAAAACGTCAAGCCATAGTCCTGAATCCATGTGAAAAGCTGTCTGAACGGGCAGTGGCACATTGGTTTGCGCAGACATGGTTTTCCCGCGACGATGGAGGTCAAACTTAACCCCTTGCGCGCCACCGATGCCATATGCCTGGAAGCTTGGCCCCCAATGGCGAATGGTTCCGTTTGTAGGATCGATGGAGTTACGGTTACCCCCGTCGCGCGCATTCCCGTTCAAATGCAGACGTAACGGACGGGAATTTGTCCCCATTGACTCCGGCTCGGCAGGCTCGCTATGATCATTAGCTAACCATGATGAATCCTCAACTATCGCCTTACCGTTTGGGGAAAGCCCGTGAGGTGTTTAACCTCTTCAACGTTTTCAATTCACTCTCCTGGAGCATGATGGTCGGAAGCATCATCACCCTGTTTGCAATACGGCTGGGTGCGTCCTCCACCTACATCGGTACCCTTTCGGCCCTGATTTACATCGCGCTCTTTTTCCTGCCGCTGGGAAGGCTTCTGGCGCGCAAGTTCAGCATAATCAGCATTTTCAGCATCGCCTGGATTCTTCGCGCCGCGGGAATGCTCCCGGTAGTTCTGGCCCCGCTTGCGGTGCATTTGGGGAACGAGGATCTCGCCCTCGGCCTGACCATGCTTGGGGTGGCCATCTTCCACATAACCCGCGGCATCGGAATGGTGGGCAACACGCCGATTATTAGCTTGCTTGCATCGGGACCAGACCGCGGCAGCTACATGACCCAGATACAGATCATCAACAGTGCGACTGGAATGGTCGCCGGCTTCGCCATCGCGATTCTTTTGGGAAGGGAACCGCCCCTGTTCCTGTACTCGATCATCATGGCCGCGGGCATAATCTGCGGAATCACGAGCGGCTTGCTGATACGCAAAGTGCCGGAGCCGATCGTCGAGACCAGCCCCGAAAAAAACCGCCTTACCGATATTTTTCGCGAGGCGTTTTCCCAACCCTCGATACGGCTTTTCCTCGCTATTTTCATGATAGTCGCATTGGTATCCGGCGTGTCCAGGACTTTCCTTGTGGTGTACGCCCGCGAGGTTTTTTACCAGGACGACGGCATGGTGTTGCTGTACTCGGTGTTCGGCGGGTTGGGGCATTTGCTGATAGGGATGCTGATAAAATTTTTCATCGACAGGATAGGCGCGAAGCCGCTTTTCATAATCTGCGTCATGATTGGCCTTGTAACGCTGTTGACAATCGTGTTCTTCCCGCGTTCGGCCATCGACAACCTTACCATGGTGATCCTGTTTCTGGCGTTCCTGTTTTTCATGCTGAACTTCGGCTTTTTGGGATCCGAGGGGATCGCGCAGACTTACTTTCTAGGTCTGGTCAAATCCGACAAGATGCTCGACATGGGGATTCTGTACTTCATGGTTTTCGGCGCGGCCGGGGCTGGCGGCTCGTTTCTCGCCGGGCTTCTGCTCGATACCCTTATGTTCGTCGGCCTTTCCCCGTTCGTCTCGTTCAAGATACTTTTTTCGGTGATAATAGCGTTGACGGCGATCGTCGTCATCATGCAACGCAAACTCACCCCACTGGGGGCCTTGCCGCTGTCCGGGGCGGTGAAGGTGATGTTCTCGTACCGCGACCTGCAGGCAATCTCGCTGTTGGATCGTCTGGACAAAACCCAGGATTTTCAGGAACAGGAACAACTTTTGGACGCGTTGCACAGGAACCCTTCGCAGCTTTCGATCAAGGGGCTTTTGGAACAGGCGAAATCCCCGCGGCTGGCGACTCGCATGGAGGCGATCCGCGCGCTCGAACGGCTGGATCGCCTTGACGAGGCCGCGGAAAAGGCCCTTGTCAACGATATCATCAACCACCCGTTTACGACCGCGTACATCTCCGCGCGCACTTTGGGAAACCACGGGTACGCGCCGGCGATCCCGATTCTGCGGGAGCTGATCTCGTCGTCCGATTATATGCTCGCGGGCGAGGCGATGATCGCTCTGGCGAAATTAAGGGACACCGCGTTCCGGCCGCAGCTTGAGAAGATCATAGTCGGCACGCAAAACCCGCGTCTTAAAATCATGGGCGTGGAGGCCCTCGGCGTTTACCGTTCCGCCGACTCGCTCGAGGCCCTTGTCGGCATACTCAAGGGCGCCGCGCCCACGCCTTACCTGCGCGACGAGGCTGCGATCGCGATGGCCGAGATAGTCGGCGTTCAGAACCAGTTCAACCGCTCGCTGGTTCGCTTTCTTGCGGAACCGGCCCTCGCCCCCGCGCTCGCCATGGACGCGGTCGAGACTGCGGGCGAATCCTTCACGGCGAGCCTTGGCGGGATCAAGGCCGGCAGGAACAAGGGCGAACTCGCCCTTGTCGCGAAACACGCGGAGGGCGTTCACGCGGCGGTCGCGGCCTTGGTTCGCGACGGCGATCCCGCGCCCCTTTCCGACTGGATACGCGGGCTTCCCGATTCCGCGTTCTCCGACCAGCCTTCGTTCAAGACCGCCCGGGACGTTTTCTCGCATGTCCTGCTGGACGCCGACGCGGTTTCCCACAAACACCTGCAACTGCTGATATGCCACTGGGCCGCGCATCAGGTGCGAGTGTGGGCGAAGAAGTTGAAGTGAGTTTGCGGGTTGCAGTACACAAAATTCTGTTTTTCAAGTTTCTGTGGTTCTGCTTCCCCCGAGTTAAAACCGCAAGGTGTGGGACAGGGAAACCCGCGCAACCCCGCCCCTGCCAGGCAGAATGGCAAGGTTCCATGCGCTGGGATCGACCACCGAGGCCGTCCTGGCGGCGGGTTGCGTGTAGGTATGCGACCTTACAATGTTGAAAACGGTCTGACCCACAAGCAAAGCCGCGCCGGCGATCACACATATAAGAGCTGTCGTGTCTGTATGATCCTCGTATTTGTTAAAAAACACGTTGTATGTCTGATAGGTGATACCTTGCGAAAGGCCGAAAACCAGCAACCCAACTCCCGCGCCCCCGGCAACCAACTGAAGAACGCCGCCGAACGTGTCGCCCATGATGACGAAAGAGCCAAGACCCGGCACAAGGTTCAGCGCCACCGTCCCCCAGCGTTGGCTGGCCGTAAAGTCTGCGCCTATCAAGTCCCTTATAAGAGCCGAGTCCTGCACGCGCGTCTCATACGTGCCGGTGATGAAGTGGGTGTTGACGTCGATTATCCGCACCCTAAAGTCATACGATCCCCCGATTCGCTGGAACGATCCCATGACGATGAAATGCGCGCCCGCCCCGCCGGCTATGCTCGCGGCCATGCGATCGTCGAACCTGCCATACATCTGTAAATCCTGTTCTGCGAAAACCTGTTGCAACTGGGCCCGTTCCACTATGGGAATCTGCCTTCCCAAAAAGGCGGAGATCATTCCGCCTATTATGTGATCCGACATCCTGATCGTGTCGGCGTCTATGGCGACGACCGCAACTGGGGCGTTCCCGTGTATGCCGGCAAGCTCCGCCATTCTGGCCGCGCTTTGGTCGGCCAGCCTTGTCGCTGCGTTCCGTATCGCGTCGTTAAGGTTGGCCTGTGCATGAGCCGCTTCAATTCCGAGCGCCAGCATGTACGCCAGCGCTCCCGTCACAAACAAAATCCTTTTCATTTCGTGTCTCCTTGGCAAAGTTTGCCAGCACTGGAAAAGTTTTCAAACTGTCCCGGTGCCAGCGTTGTTAACGATTATATGCTTTCCCGTTATTGGCGCATCCTTGTGCGCAACCTGTCTGGCAATGTCCGTCCCAGGATGCGTTCGGGATGAACAGTTTGTTGGACATCGCGCTCGCTTGCTCTGGAACTGTCTTGCGGCCCCCGTCCCAATGGTTCAATATCTGCGGAGAGGAACATTATGAAATTGAACGTGGCATATGACATGGTGTTGATCCCGGCCGTGATATTTATCGAGGTTCTGCCATAGGCCACTGGACCCAAAGCGTCATTCAAGATCAAAATGAGATCATAAACCCTTGGCGCGGCGTTCAGCGTAAAATTTGCCGTGGCGCCCGTTATAATTACCTCGGAGAATGTGACCTCGGTTTCGGTGCCGGGAAGCCACAATCCCAGATCCCCCCATCTTCCATGATACTGAGACGGTATCCCAGTGACGGTTATGGTTATGGGTTGTGTCGGGGAGCTTGCGCCGCCAGTAAGCGTATCGGCCAAACTCCACACCACGGCGCCTCCGGCGACGCGAACGATCTCAACGTTTGTGAAGATGATGTTGGCGTTTGCGCCGGCAGTATCGGTCGTGAGGCGTGCGCCGGCAAAGCGGCCCCCCGTCCACGGCGACGCTCCTGTCTGCATGGTAAAGTCCCTTGAGTGGGCGAAAGGCGCATTTGTGGCGAGCGGAACCGTGGCTCCCCAATTATGACCCGGCTCAATGCCCTGTATCATGAACACGCCCGCGGCAGGATTGCCGCCGCGACCCGTTACCCTAACGGTGTACGTTCCGGTTGATGTCAGATAACCTGCGGCGATTAGCGCAGGGAACCGAATGTCCAGCGCATGCCAGTCCGCCGAACGGTGGGTCATGCGGAGTTCCACGAATTCACCACTATGTGTTGTTCCCAAGGTGAATTGCGCATCTCCTGCGCTGGTAAGACCTACAAATTCGTCAATGTTAATCGGCACCAATATGTCCGCTTGCGGCGGCGGCGGCGCAAGCAGCGTCACCGTCTGGGGCCCGCTCGCAATTCCAGCCCTGTTGATGGAAACCGACACTGTTCCCGCGGATACGTTGGAAACCGTTAGCGTCCGCGTAGTCCCAGTACCCGACAGGGTGCCTCTCGTTGCCGCGCCGGTTCCCGCGGTGATCGTTATGTCCGACTCTACGAGTCCCGCGGGAGCACCGCTAAACGTGAAATTGATTGCGGTTGTGGTTGGGGTACCTGTGGGGCTTGCGTTCCAAGTGATATTCGTCGCGGGGGCTGCGGCAATCAAAGTCACCGTCTGGGGGCCCGGTACAATTCCAGACGAATAGAAATCGTAAATATAAACCGACACGGTTCCTGCGGATACATTGGAAACCGTCAACGTCCGAGTTGTTCCGGTGCCCGACAAAGCCCCCACGGTTGCGGAGCCGGTTCCAGGGGCAATCGTGAAGTCCTCGGCTATCAGGTCACCGGGGTTGGAGCTGAAGGTAAAGTTGATTGCGGTTGTGGTTGGGGTACCTGTTGGGGTCGCATTCCAGGTGATGTTGGGTGTGGGACCGACAACAGCACCACCAGTGAAGGCGGCAAACGGTATTATGTTTTGCATAGCTCCGATGGACCGTATCGCTGTTTCATATCGAAGCTCCCAAGGGTTCTCTGGATTCTCCCCCATCCATAGGACAACGTAATAATCCCTTGGGCGTATGCCTATAAAGTGCAATACGACCGATCCCCCAAATTCCACCCACCCGGACTCCGAAGTACCCTGTCCAAGCCTAGTCACTGAATCTAGGAATTCCCCCACCGCCGTGAATCCGTGATATATTGCAGGTATCCCCGTAACAACGACACTCACGGCAGGGGTAAAGGAACCAATCGGTATGGTGTTCATTCCCTCTGTAACGTTTCTCCATATGTCATAGCCCGAAACCCGTTCCCCGGAGGCATCTTCAAAAGCCAAAAAAACAATGTGAGGCCCTGGTTCAGCGAATGGCAGGTTATCACCACAGTAGATTGCAAACGTCATCGAAGAGTCCGTTACGGTATAGAAACCCGAGGCGGCAACCCATTGAAGATCCTCCGTCTCCAGTACTACAAACCCGGTAAGACCGGTATACTGATCAAGAGGTATACCCGTAACGGTTATGGAAATGGCGGTGATATCCCACATGGCGTACATGGTAATATTTCCGCTTGGCATGGGGATTACGACGCCCGCATTATGATTCGTTCCCTCGCCGTCCGCCCTTGTATTCCATCCGCCGAAAGCATGCCCGGTTTTCGTAAGCCCGACAGGATCCGGAAGCGTTATGCTGGAACCAGCGCTGCGTATTATTGGGTCAGGCAAAGGCCCGGTACCACCGTTGCGCTCGAAAAAAATTGTTGAATCCCTGCTGCCGTCATCACACCCCGTGAAAAACACCGCGCTGGCGGCGACGGCAAGGAAAACCGCGAAAATTCTCACCAAAAATCGACATTTGCTCTGCATCTCAATTGCTCCTTTCACTCAAAAACATTATTTGCGCCTTCCAACGGAAGGCAATGGTCGAAAAAATAGCGGGGTCTCCATGAGGGCTATCACGGTAGGTTGTATGTCATGCCTTTCAACGAAAGCACGAAAACAAAGGATTGCACCTTTGTGTAGCCACCAGCTGCTATGCAGACATTTATCCGCTGCTGGGTCGAAGTTTTTTATAAGATCCCCCACCTATTGTGCATAGCCTCCACATCATAATCTACTGTGAGATTACTACTTGGGCTATATTAGCACACTGTATGAACGTTGGCAAGCGATTTACTACCTTCCAGTATGTAAATGGCATGAAAAAAATGCGCATGGCGGTCAAACGATGACGTTTCAGGAAGTTTTCATCAGCAATTTGAGAAATCTACGAAGAGACCGAAAAATATCACAATTGAAATTCGCCGAGATGTGCGATTCTTCCCAAGGGTATATCGCCGCAATAGAAGTCGGGAAAAGGTTTCCATCCCCCGTCATGATCGAGCGCATGGCGGCCGCGCTGGATATAGAGTCGTATTATTTGTTTCAAAGCAGGGTGGAAGAAGCCCAGGCCCTAACGCCGCTGCAGCGGGAGCGTCTTTTATCGAGGATAGGCGACCTGATAGACCGAGAGCTTGCCTCCATGCGCTGGAAGCCGTAGACTGCGCCGAACGGCAAAAGGATATTCTAGGGGGAAGGCTTTTCGTTAGAAACTGTTTTTGCCTACTCCTAGTCCATGCGAAAACCAATCGTTTTTGTCTTTGGAGGCTGTCCTATAAGGTTGTTCAGGGCGATAATGATCTTGTTTACCTGTTTGTCGTTTTTTTCGATGTAAAGCATAAGTAGTTTCCGCAGCTCGGAGATTTCATCGTCCGACCCGGTTTGCGAAAACGCATAGTGCCTTAGCTTAACGAAAGTTCGCATAATGTTGATGTTTACGCTCACCGCTTTCGGGCTGTTGAGAACCGAGGCCAGCATTGCCACCCCCTGTTCGGTGAAGGCGTAGGGCATGGAGCGTCTGCCGCCATGCTTCGAGCTTGACATTCCAATCTGGAATATCAAGTCTTCCCATTCCAATTTGGTCAATCGGAACATGAAATCTTCGGGAAAACGCTCGATGTTCCGTTTTACGGCCTTGTTAAGGTTGAAGGTTTCAACTTCGTATAAAACCGCAAGATCGCTGTCAAGTATGATTTTTTGCCCGCGAATTTCGTGTATCATGGCTTGAATTTGCGCAGACTCACTTAGGTTGCTTGCCATATCCAAGTATATTTCGCTGGGGAGGGAACATCAAGCCCAATCCCACAACAGTCCGTTGGAGTGCGCCGCGATAGAAGTGGGGAAAAGATTCCCCCTCCCCCGTCATGATCGAGCGCATGGCGGCCGCGCTGAACATAGAGTCGTACTATTTATTTCAAAGCAGGGCGGAAGAAGCCCAGGCCCTAACGCCGCTGTAGCGGGAGCGTCTTTTATCGAGGATAGGCGACCTGATAGACCAAGAGCTTGCCTCCATGCGCTGGAAGCCGTAGGCTGCGCCGAACGGCAAGTGGCTCGATGCGAAAGCAAAACAGGGATTGGCCACCGCAGCCGCCCCTTTTCACGCCGCGCCGAAAGCGGTATCATGCAGACCTATGGCCTACAAAGACAGCCTTTTCAGATCGATTTTTGGCAACGCAAAGTCGGCCCTTGCCCTCTACAACGCCCTGCACGGCACAAGCCACGACGCCCGGGACACCGAGGTCGTCATGAACACCCTGAGCGAAACCCTGTGGACATCGCGGAAGAACGACCTTTCCTTCCTGATAAACCGCGGCCTGGTCGTCGTTGCGGAGCATCAATCGACGATCAACGAGAACATGCCCTACCGCATGCTCCAGTACGTCTGCCGCCTGTTCGAGAACGGCGTCGAGGACAAAAAAGCCGTGTACAAACAGGCGCTGGTCAAACACGCCCGCCCCCGGTTCATCGTCCTGTTGAACAGCACCGCGGCGTTTCCCGACCACAAAAAGATGCGCCTGTCCGACTCATTCGAGCAAGTCGCCGGCTTCGACGATGTGACACTGGAACTGGAAATCGACGTGTACAACGTCAACGAGGGCCGAAATAGTAGTATAATAGAAGCGTGCGCGGAACTGAAAGGGTATGCGCATTTCGTGTCCAGAGTAAGGGCGCACGAAAAGGGACTTGCGGCGCGGGGCGAAAAGCCGAGCGGCGAGGAAACGATGAAGGCGGCGATCCGGCTTGCGATACAGGACTGCAAGAACGCCGATCTGCTGAGGGATTTCTGGGAGAACATGAGTCAGGAGGAACTGAATATGCTGGCAAACGAATGGGACATGAAAACGGCGCTGGAAGTCCGAGAGGAAGAGGGCTTTGAGAGAGGCGTGGGGGTAGGCATGGAGAGGGGCATGGAAACCGTTGCCGCAAATGCCTTGGCAAAGGGTTATTCCATTGAGCAGGTTTACGAAATTACCGGGCTTGACACAGAAACCATTACCGGCCTTTCTCAAAGGGCCCGTTAATATGCTTTCAAACGAAAATTGATTTTCGTGCGTGCGCATGTCCACGAATTGACAGCCTGCATATTGTGCTGTACAGTCGAGAGTTAAGCGCACATGGAAAAACTGAAAGCCGCCATCGTCGGCCTTGGCCGCATCGCAAGCCTGCTGGAAGACGATGCCCTGCGGGAAAAACCCTGCACCCACGCCGGCGCGCTCGCCG
>Ga0209755_10006813_pt1 | contig 12526 bp, 9 predicted proteins | sample TergutCo191P1_FD_187301 | JGI IMG/M metagenome (GOLD analysis project Ga0209755, IMG submission 187301) | Cornitermes sp. P1 segment gut microbial communities from Petit-Saut dam, French Guiana - Co191P1 (SPAdes) (version 2) | ecosystem: Host-associated > Arthropoda: Insects > Digestive system >... | reverse complement strand
CTTTTACTAAATTTATTTTCCATTTTTGTTTTTCATTTTCCGGGCCGCAAAGAGAAGTAAAAAATTTTTTTCCGGCTTCAAGCGCCTGAGCGCTTCTGTCAATGCAGTTAAACTCAAGGGGTATTTCGCGTAACGAAGGACGCGCGATCCATAACGCTGAAGTAAAAGTTAACGGTCCGCTTCCTATGTCGGTAATTACATCATCCGCTGATAATCGCAGGCTCAGATCCGGCAAAAGACGGCTCAGCCTGAACAGGTTCCACGGCAAGAAATAATATAAATAAGCTGTAAGAAAATTCGGGCGCGAAAGATACGATAAAGACCTGTCCCCTTTCGCATTTGTTAATAAACCTGATAATTCCGCGATATCCGAAGACAGCGCGCCTTTAAAACGTCCCGGAATCGGAAAAGTTCTTTTTATTAATTCGGGAATATTATTTAATTGCATAATGACTGGAATTACCTGTACAGCACAGATGATACCGGAACTATTTCATAACCAGATCGGATTAACGCGTCAAGCAGAACGCTGATTCTCTGATAAAGATATTCATCTCTGCCGCCCTGCAATAAACCAAGCCGCACGGGAATTACTGCGCCGTTTGCGCGGCTTTCGACGGCTGCGATTATTTGATCAACTATTTCCGCGGGCGGAATTTGGCGGATATTTAGCCTTAACGCGTCTTCTCTCGAAATCCAGTCATTCGGATCTATTGTTCTTTCGACCATGACATAGCCGTTTGCGCTTGATGTAGAGCTTATTAAAGCGGAATTTCTGTAAAAGGGCGGATGCCAGATAATCGAAAGTTCTCTTCCAGTAGCGCGGTTAAATTCATCTTCGTTACGTGCTAGACCCTGCGCGATAAATTCCTGCGTAAGGCGGTAACGGGTGTTCGAAAAATCAATCGGCGCGTAAAACATTGACGCCATTTCATGCCCCGCGTTAACCGCGGCCAGTGCCGCCGCCGGGCTGCGCCTGATAAATTCTCCGTTAAGAAAAAATGTAGCGCGGATATTAAAACGGCGCAGCGCCTGTAAAACCTGCTGAAGACCCGTATCATCATCGTAAAGATCAAAACAAAGCGCGACCTGCTTCTGGCGGTTCATACTGAACACAGCGTTAGGTGTAAACGCCGACACAAATGAGACGGTGCCTGTTGACTGTAAATTGCGTATCATTATTGTGTTTTTAAAATGCCCTGACGGCAATGGCTCAAGAAAAACGCGGAAACGCGCGGACGCGAGCGAAACCTGCCTCAGCGGAATGTTTGCCGCTGATGTCCAGCTTCCTCCGGCCGTGGACGCGTCGTTCGCGTACCATGAACTTCCGATTCTGACAAGAACTCGGGAAGGGCCTCTGAAAGTCTCTTCAAAGCCGGCTTCGTCCGCCGTTGAAAGGCTGATCCTTCTTCGCGAATACACAACGCCTGAGATGTCAATTTCCTCTGTATATAATGAATGGCCGGCTATAAACTGCCTGTTATTGATCCATGAACATGAATAAACAGGATTTGTCAGAGGCCGCTGAAGAAGCCGCCAGTTTACATAATCCCATACTTCAAGTCCCGTTTCTCCCCAGAAAACCGCTCTTGTTCCGTCCGGCGAAAGAACTCCGTTAGGTGAAGATGGAACGTTTCTTGCTGCGGCTTGGCTGATTCCGCCGTTTGCGTCAATTTCAAAACGCAGCGCGGATGTCCTGCCCTGCGCCGAATAAACGATTGTAAGAAATCCCGAAAGCGGCCAGAAAACATTCAAATTTTCGGTTCCAAAGGGGATCGGAATATGCGGAAGAACAACACCCGGATTATTTCTGTTTTCACCTAACAAAAAATAGAAAAGGCTTCTTGTTCCTTTTTTTATAAGTATTGCTCCCGAGTCAGGCGCAATCCAGTAACGATCAAAACCGGGGTTAAAATCGAAAGGAAGAACAGCGACAACATCTCCTATTGATAAAAAATCGCCGTAAATTGTGCGGGTAAAAAGTTCGGGGTTTATAACGCGGTATAAAATGCTTCCGGAAAGATAATAAAAACTTCTGTCGGAAGCCCATAAAACCGAAGTTATGCCGCCTTCGCCTATCATTCTGAAACGTTCGTCAATTAAAACCGAAACATCGTCGATAATGGGAAAATAATAAAGCCTTCCGCCTTTTTCATAAACAAAAAGCCGCGAATCATGGCTCCATCTTGCGGGGAAATCACTGCCGGGAAGCTCAACGCGCTCGCTTACAATTTTTTGTCCGCCGTTTTCAATATTTATTAAAAGAAGATTTCCGTAACCGCGGCTTACGGGATCTAAATGAAGAATCCAATTGCCGCAGGGAGAAGGCGCGATATCCTGAAGTCTTCCCTTCAGCGGGATATTATTATTTGTAAATGACGGATAACCGGGAAGAGGCTGAGGAAGTCCGCCGCCTGTTACAGGAATTTTTACAGCGCCGAAATGATTAAGCGCAAGAATTGTTTTGCCGCTGTCTACAAGATACATTTTTTCCGGAAGCACAGTGATTTGTTGAATGGATCGGTCGTTCAAGCTGGCAATAAAGAAAGCGTTCTGTCCCTCAAATTCCGCCTTGAACAAAAGTCTGTCATCACCTGAAAGATTAAGCGAGCTGAAGTTTACGGCGTAAAGATTAAATATTAAAAAAACTGATAAGAGCGCTGCTAAAAAAACTGATCTGGAATTCATGGCTCTCAATATTTTTCCTTATAACATTTTTGGTTAGAAGGAGGGAGGGTTCCCTTAACGCCTCAGCCTCAGAAACTCGTCTAGTTCACATTCAATGGCGGAAAGAAGCCTGTCCATATCATTAATCCTGCGGATTGTATATTTACACTGTTTTTCCATCAGCTCATCACAAGCTTTATCCACTACCTCGCTGAACGCGCAGGCGTCTTTTTCAGCTTCATTAAGACCGTTAGTTACAGCCGCCGGACCAGAGGAGTATAATTGTTCATAAGACTGACCGGAATTCTCGCCAAGTTTCATATTAATATTATATTATACTTTACCGTAAAATTTCCACAGAATTTAACCTGAAAAATCAACCCGCGCTTCTATAGGAGTTATAGTATCAGTTTCTTCCGCCTGTACGTTATCAAATGCCCTGATAAATGTAAATACCGCTAAAAATGCCAGTAATACCAATAGCAATTTTTTCATGTTCCCTCATCATAACACAGTTAATTTAAAAGTTCCAGCGGGTTAACAACCTTATTATCCTTATCATAAATCCCAAAATGCAGATGCGGTCCGGTGCTGTAGCCTGTGTTTCCGGTTTCGGCGATTTTTCGCCCTCTGGTCACCCTTTCGCCTTGTCTCACATTGAAAGAATTTAAATGTCCGTAGAGAGTTTTATAGCCGTTATTGTGGCTTATAATTATATATCTTCCGTACAGCCAGTTTTCGCTGACAACAGACACTATGCCGTCAAATGACGCCATTACAGGAGTGCCTGTATTCGCCCTGAAATCGACTCCCTCGTGGAATTGGAGCGATCCGTTGAATGGATCCCTTCTCATGCCGTAATAACTTGAAATGGAGCGTGTTGAAAGCGGATACATGAATAAATCTCCAAGGCTGAGCCGAAGATCAATGTCATTCATTCTTGCGCCCGGGAGGAAAATGGTATCCCCCTGTTTAATATCATCGCTTTTTATATCATTTACATCCAAAATTACTTCGAGCGGCACGTTATGTGAAGCGGCAATCCGCGAAAGGCTGTCTCCTCTTTGTATCTGGTATGGGATTCCGTCGATATTCGGAATTTTGATTACCGCGCCTTCCTGAAGTCTTCTTGCGTTGCTTATATTGTTCGAAGCGATAATAGCGCCGATAGAAACGCCGTGCTTTTGCGCGATTCCCGAAACTGTATCGCCGCGCTGAACCCTGTACTGCTGCCATTCAAAAAGCTGGAGTAAGCCGTGCGGGTTTTCCGCGTCAGTGCTTATGCTGATATTTATCAGGGAGTCGTTTTCCATTCCCAAATTCTGTATATTTTCGAGACTTCCGCCAAAAATTCCTGTGACTCCTGTCGCCGCGTATTGAATTATCCGCTCTCCCGCAGTTTCATTTTCTACGGGATTTATCGCGGCAAATTCTTTTTCAAGCGCTCCAAAATTGATGCCGTCCCAATTTAACGCAGCTACCGCGATTAAAACCGTACCGGCCGCCGCCGCGATGGTTCCAATCGGAATATTAAAAACAAGTCCTTTGTTTTTTTCCTGTCTCTCTGTTTTATATGAGCGCTGCGATTCTTCGGCTCTTCTTCTGTTTTCGTATCCTTTGGATGACTTGCCGCCGTGTTTTGTTTTTGAATTTTTTATATTTTCAAATATCGATATAATTGGAATTTCTATTGTGCTGCCTAGTTTTTTACCTTGTTTAGCGGCGGAATTTTTACGCGTGACATTTCCGGCAGAAGTTTTTTTCTTTCTTGACTGTACAGATTTTTGATTAAATTGGTTCATGAACTCGGAGTTATAGCCTGATGACTTATCGTCCTGTCTGAATAGAGAAGTTCTTTTCTGAGAGTAATGACGTTTTGAAATATTCTGATTTTCGATTACTGATCCCATATTGGATACATCGGCATAAAAACCAGCCGGGATTATAGCGGAAAAAACGCTAAACCCGTATAATATCATTATTAATGAGATGGATAAAACCTGTTTTATTGGCGGTTATCGCGGCTCTTATTTTAAAATTATTTATTTTTGATTTTATAATCGCCCGCGGGCATTCGATGGAGCCGGCGTTCACCGACGGAAGTGTTTTAATCATCAGCAGAATCCGATACGGGCTGCGTTTGCCGTTTTTTATTAACAGGCAATATCTGGTTCAATGGGCGCTGCCAAATGAAGGCGATGTAATTGTTTTTTTTACGCCGGAGGGAGAGCTTGCCGTAAAAAGGTGCGTAAGAACAGAAAGCACGTTTTTTTACGCCGAGGGAGATAACAGCCTTGCCTCTTATGATTCACGCGCGTACGGACCTGTTCCGGCAGGAAATATTATCGGGAAGGTATTGGGTCATTAAACCGGTTTTATTTTAAATCTGTTTATTGCCGAATATTATATTAGGGGAGATATTTTGATTAACCGGCGCTTCATTATTGTTTTTTCTTTTTTAGGTATTTTCCTTGTTTATTTAATTATCTATTACGGCTTTTTAATTTTTGGAAGCGATCCTCAGACTCCCGTACGTCAGAGCGCGCGGCAGCCGGATCGCGGCGCGATACTAGACAGGAACGGACGCATTCTTGCGCTTACTGTCAGATTTGCCGATGTTACTGTCTGGCGTCTTTCGATCCCAAAAGAAGGAAACAGCGAGAACCTGCCCGATATTAATAAAATTTCCGCTGAACTTTCTCCGGTTTTGGAAATGTCTCCTTTGGAAATACGCGCAAAGATCGAATCTTCGGAATCAAACTTTTTATATTTAAAAAGACAGATCGATGATAATACCGCAAGGCGGCTTTCCGCCCTTATAAAAGATAAAGATATAAGAGGCATTACAGTGTCGCCTGTTTACGGAAGGGTTTACCCCGAAAGAAATCTTGCGAGTAACATAATCGGTTTTGTCGGCGATAAAAACAACGGTCTTGAAGGAATCGAATTTGCGTTTAACGATTATTTAAACGGCGCGGAAAATGACGGGAAAGGGTCGCAGGTTGTTTTAACTATTGATGTTTATATCCAGCACATTTTGCGTAACATCGCAGCAGATACAATGGCCGGTTCTCAGGCGGAAGCTGTTATTTTTATGGCGATGGATCCCCGCACAGGCGACATACTCGGCTCTGTTTCGCTCCCTGATTTTGATTTGAATAATATCCGCGTTTCCGATTCTGTCAGCCGGATGAACCGGCCTGCCATCTGGGCGTTTGAACCTGGCTCGACTTTTAAAGTTTTCTCTCTTGCGGCTTTATTGGACAGCGGCGCGATTTCACCTGACACTGTTTTTACATGTAACGGCGTATATAATCCCGTGCGCGGCGCTCCGATTAACTGCCTTGCGAGCCACGGCAGAGTAACAGTAAGGGAAATTTTAATTCACTCCTGCAATGTCGGCGCCGCGCTTGCTTCTGACAGCGTTACATCTTCTTCTTTTTATCAGATGTTGAGCGGATTTGGTTTTGGCTCACGTACCGGAGCCGGAAGCCCCGGCGAAACAGCAGGCTATCTTGTGCCAACTGCGAACTGGTCAGATCGATCCAAGCCGACAATCGCATTCGGTCAAGAGATTGCGGTTTCCGCTTATCAGATGCTTCAGGCGGCGACAGCAATCGCAAATGACGGGATAATGGTTCCGCCGCGTATTGTATCGCAGATTGTGTCACCGGACGGCAGAACGGCCTCAGAGTGGGTGAACGGCGAAAGCCGGCGCGTAATAAGCGCGCAAACCGCAAGAGCGATAAGATCATATATGGTTGACACAGGTTTTGGAATTGACTGGCGCGCCGGAATACAGGACGTATCGTTAGGTGTAAAGACCGGTACAGCTCAGATAATCGATCCTATTACAAGAACATATTCCGCAACCGATTATATAGCGAGCTGCATCGCGCTTCTTCCCGCCGAGGAGCCTTCTTTGGTGCTTTATCTTGCTGTCATTAAACCAAAAAGCACAATCTGGGGAAGCGTAATCGCGGCTCCCGCAATCCGCGAAGCTGCCGAAGCTTTAATTGATTACCTTGGCATTCCGCGCGGACGCAATCAGGTAATTGATCATCCGCCTTCTGTTACGATTCCTTCCGGCCTTCTTCCTGATTTTACGGACACTGTTCCGAATTACACCGGTCTTGCGAAGAGAGTGCTTCTTCCTTTGCTGTTACGTGACGATATTGCCGTTGAGATTAACGGAGACGGCTGGGTGCGCCGCCAAAGCCCTGCTCCCGGAACGCCTTTTATATACGGTATGAAAATTGTTTTAGAACTGGAATAACTGTGAACTTCATTTTTAAAATCAGGAATTAATGATTAGATGTCCTATATAGAAATTAATAAAGAAATTCTTTGCAAATATTATCCCGGTTTATATGAGGACTTATTAAATAAAGATGATGATTTTTCATCTGACGACATTAAAATTGAAACGGCTCAGACAGGCGAACCAACATTAAATATTAAAGGATTATATGTACATTCACCACGCGATCCCGCAAGAGAAGCCGAAAGACTTGTAAATTCCGTATGCGGCGGCATAGTCCTGCAGTCTCCTGTGATTCTGCTCGGTTTTGGTTTAGGTTACGCTGCTCAGGCCGCCGCGGTGTCCGGCAGGCTGATTATCATTTTGGAAAAACATAAAAATCTTTTTTTTAAAGCGCTTGAAACAAAAGATTTCAGCAGATTATTTTCTGAAAATCGCTTTATTTTTGTTATCGGAGGAAGCGGCGAAGGAATCACAAACGCGCTTTCTATCGCATATAAAATAATCGAGGACAGCGCGGCCTTTAATAACGCCAGCGGTTCCGGAAAAAAAGAACAGCCTTTTGTTATACGCAACAAAGCGCTTGTTTCACTTGATGAACAATGGTACGGGCAGGCGGAAAACAGAATCCTCTCATGGTCAATGAAGGACGATGTTAACGCGGCTACTCATAAACGTTTCGGTAAAAGATGGGTGCGAAACCTTTCGCGTAACATGAGCGCGATCCGCGATCTTCCCGGAGTGTCCTATCTTACCGGTATCGCGGATAGAAATAAAAAAATTTCCGCAGAGAATCGCGCCGGCCGGAGCGGAAATCAAGGAGAAAGCGGCGGATCAATTCCGGTTTTTCTCGCGGCGGCCGGTCCAAGTCTTGATAAAATAAAGCCGTTGTTATGTGACATTTACAGCAGGTGTATTGTTGTCGCGGTTGATACCTCTCTTAGATTTTTTGTTAAGAACGGAATACAGCCTGATTTTGTAGTTGTCGTTGATCCTCAATTCTGGAACAGCCGTCATCTGGATCGGTGTCTGGAAGAGAAAGTTATTCAAAAAACCGCGTTGATTGCGGAGTCCGCCGTTTACCCTCCGGTGTTAAATCTGCCTTTTAAGTATAAGTACCTTTGCGGATCGCTTTTTCCGCTTGGAACATTTATCGAAAAACTTGTAGATCAAAAAGGCAGGCTCGCCGCTGGAGGATCTGTAGCGACTACCGCGTGGGATTTCGCGCGGCTTCTTGGCGGGAATGATATCTGGATTGCGGGGCTTGATCTTTCATATCCGGATTTAAAAACGCATTTTCGCGGCGCACGGTTCGAAGATACAGCCGCATCTCAGTCAAACCGGTTTAATCCCGCGGAAAAATGGGTAGTGCGCGCCCTTCGCGACGGGAAGCCCTTCAATGCGTTATCTGCAAACGGCGGACAGGTTCTGACCGATCAAAGGCTTTCTCTTTACAAAGCATGGTTCGAAAATCAATTCCGCTTGAATGTACAGGTTAAAAATCGCGGCTTTTTTCCGGACGGTCTTGCGATTGCCGGGTTTAATTCCGCGGACACTGAAGAATTTCTTGCCTTGCCAAAGCGCCGCAGTGAAATAGACAATATTATCTGTAATGTTTATTCCGAAACTGAAAAAATTTTTTACAATTCCAATGAAAAACAGGAAAGATATAAACGTTATGAAAAAGCTGTGTCTTCACTCGAAAATGGATTAAAAATTATTAAATCTGCCGCGAATGAAGGATCTGAAATTGTAAGGCGTGCGTTAAGGTATCCGTTGAATCCGCAGCAGCGGAATAATGCGCTTAAAGAGCTTGATAAAATTACTCTGCGCTTTGAGGAAAGCGAGGTAAAAGAAATCGCCGGTTTTTTATTTCCGCCTGTAAACGAAGAAGAAAAAAGCGATAATGATCCGTTCCTTGCCTATTTAAAATCAACGCAGAAACTTTTTTCCGGCATCAAGGAAGCGGCGGATTTTTATTTTCTTGCGCTGTAAACTATTTTATTGTAATATAAATTTATGTTAATTATTAGTTATGACGCAATCGGCAGCAATGAATTTGATCGATTATTAAAATATCCTGCGTTTAACGCTTTATCAAAAAAGTGCGCGGTGTTTAAAAATGTTTCTACGGTTTTTTTGAGCAATACATACCCTGTTCATACATCGGTGGTTACAGGCGTTCATCCAAAAGATCACGGCATTGTATCAAATACAGAAGCATTTCCAACAGCCTCTCCCGCGTCCTCCGCTTCAATCTGGAACTGCGATGAAAATTTGATCCGCGCAAAAACTATATGGCAGGAGGCTTCGCGCAAAAGAATTAAGACCGCTGCGGTTCTTTGGCCTGTTACCGCGTTTTCTAAAACAATTAATTATAATATTCCCGAAGTCAGAGCCCGCCCGGGTAAAAGTCAGATTTTTACAAGTTTGCGGGCGGGAAGCGCATCTTTACAGCTTGAGTTATTTTTGCGGCATCGTAAACTGATGGACGGCCTTAATCAGCCAAATCTTGATAATTTTTCAGCCGCGTGCATGGCTGACATTCTGCGAAAGAAAAAACCCGGACTCGCGCTTGTTCACCTAACGGCTTATGATTCGTTATGCCATGATCACGGAAAGGAGGGGCAGGAATTGGATACCGCTTTTTCGGCAATGGATAAAAATTTAACCGTCCTTCTTGACGCGGCTGACAGTATTAATGAAGAAGATATAATTTTATTTTCCGATCACAGCCAGTTAAATATACACACTGTAATCGATCCTAATCTTGAACTTGTACGAAAAAATTTAATTAAACAGACAGAAACAGGTTATCTTCCCGGAGAACATAACTGCTTTTTTGAATTGTGCGGCGGCTCAGCGTTTTTTCACGCGGGTACGTTAAGCGAAGAAAAAATTAAAGAGATGCGTTCGTACATTGAGAATAATGAAAGTTTCAGAAGATACCTGACTCAGGACGAAATTAATCAATCTGGGATGTATAATTCACAGCCGCGAATCTCTGGTTCAATACAGCGCACGCTGCTGCATACTTCTAGCTCGACGCAGCATGCGTTTTTTGGCTTCTGCGCAAAAGACGGTTATTGTTATGAAATCGCCGGAACTGAAAAAAAAGGAAACCACGGCTATCCTCTTGATATGAATGATTACAATGTTTTTTACATGGTAAAAGGCTGCGGTCTTGAACCTAGTACAGTTAAACAAGGCGGGAGCCTTTTGGATATCGCGCCGCTTGTACGAAAAAGATTGGGGCTATAAAAATTTTTTTTGTGTATTCATATAATAATGCATACTCGCTGTCTGTCCCGCCTATACAATCTATTGATTACATTCATGCCTTTAATATTTAACTAAAAATTGCGAAATCATATATAAAGGCACAGAATATAAATTATCCTTAAAACCGAAATTTTTTAATGAGGTTCTTACGGCGCATTTTGGACTGTATTCGTTCATATAAACTTTTAATGACTGCGACTTTGTGTGTTTTGATGATTTTACTTCTATCGGTATAACATCGTTATCACCTTGAATTATAAAATCAATCTCCGCCGTGCTTCCATAACGTCTCCAAAAAAACAAAGGGCTTATTCCCGAGGCTTTTAATTCCTGACATACAAATTGTTCAGCTAACGCGCCGTTCATGTCATCGACAATATCCGCACCTGCCGACATTATATCGGAAGGTCTAATTTCCGCGTGAGCGCAAAAAAGCCCTATATCAATCATATATAGTTTAAAATAATCTTCTTTATAGTGCATTTTTAACGGAAGCTTCGGCGTTTCTACTTTATTTATTTTATATACCAAACCTGTATCCACAAGCCACTGTAAAGCGTTCTCAAATTCCGCCGCGCGTCCGCCGCTTTTTATGTTTTTATAAATAAATTTTTTATTCTCTTTTACTAAATGCAGGGGAATCGAGTCCCACAACATTCTGATCTTCGGCGCAGTGCGCGGATCATTTATATGTTTTGAAAAATCACCTTTATAAGAAATTAACAATTCATTTTGTATTTTTCGGACTTTTTCCAAATCGCCGCTTAAAGTGTATTCATTCACCGCCGCCGGCATTCCGCCTGAAAAATAATACTGTTTAAGAAATGTTTCCAGTAAAGCGGCAGAACCGGAAAGGGCGTCTGTATCGCGTAACTTTATCGCATTGGATAAAATTTCATACCCAATAGCGTCCAAAAATTCACAGAAAGACATGGGAAACAATGTTAGCTGCTCAATCTGTCCCGCGGGACGGCGGCCGGATGTTACGCCCAAAAAACTTCCCGCCGCGACTATATGATAATTTTTCCCGGCTGAACCTGATTGCATGTCGTCAAAAGATTTTAGCGAATCCATTGCTCTCTGGGATTCTTGAATTTCATCAAAAAATAATAAAGTTCGATTCGGATCAATTTTTACATTAAAACGAAGTTCTAACTGCCGGATAATATATTCAGGCGAGATATTATTTTCAAAAATTTTTTTTAAGGATTTATCTGTCAGAAAATTTAATTCTATTAAGGAATTATATTCCAATTCAGCGAAATTCCGCACAAGCCAAGTTTTTCCGACCTGGCGGGCGCCGTACAGAAGCAAAGGCTTACGATTTTTTGAATTTTTCCATCTTTTTAATTCATCTATAAAATATCTTTTCATAATTTTAATATAATTTAATATTACATTTATTGCAACCAATAAATGCGTTCTGTCTACACTTATTGGAACCAATAAGTGTGATTAAACTGCACTTATTGAAGACAATAAATGTAAATGAGTAATGATACCAATTTATACTTATATTACAATTGTGATATCTCTTATTCCGTAAAAAAAGTGGCAATCCTTCTTAAATTATATTATATTTAATACGGATAAATTCGTAAAAACATAAGGATATATAGTGACAAAGCACGATTTCCCCAAAATTCATTTTTATGATCAGGATTTTGTTGACATTTATGATAAAACATGGGCATGGATACAGGATTGTTGGATTGGCGAGGGTGATAAAAGCAAAATAGACGGGAAATTCTTCGCATATCCCGATTCTCAGGTGGTTACTCAGACGGACGCGATTTTTTCTTCTTTTTTTCTTGTGTATTCCAACCGGATTTTTCAGGCTCATCCTACTTTAGACCTTTTTTATGATCGTCAGGAGGCTAACGGAGCAATCCGCAGTGTTTATGATTTAAAAACCGGATCACCCGTTATAGAAAAAGATAATCCCGAAGGCCTTGGAATGCCGCTTTTTGCGTGGGCCGAATTTAATATATATCATAAATCCGGCAATAAAAAACGCGTTAAAGACGTGCTGCCGATTCTGTGTAAATATTCAACATGGATCGATTCTGTATGTAAAAAACCAAACGGCCTGTATAGAGCGCCTCATACCGCGACCGGAATGACCAATGTTCCGCGCGCAGATGCCTATTATACTATGGATTTTAATACCATGATGGCGGTTAATATGCTCTATATTTCCGCGTTAGCTGATATTTTAAACGATAAGGATACGAGTTTTCATTACAAGAAGCAGTATTTTTCTATAAAAACCAGAATTAATTCCCTTATGTACAGCGCCGCAGACGGTTTTTATTA
>Ga0209755_10006812_pt1 | contig 12527 bp, 11 predicted proteins | sample TergutCo191P1_FD_187301 | JGI IMG/M metagenome (GOLD analysis project Ga0209755, IMG submission 187301) | Cornitermes sp. P1 segment gut microbial communities from Petit-Saut dam, French Guiana - Co191P1 (SPAdes) (version 2) | ecosystem: Host-associated > Arthropoda: Insects > Digestive system... | reverse complement strand
CCGCGGTTGAATACATGATTCCCAAACCTCTGCCTTTTATGCGCATCGGGCTCGCGAATCTGCCGCTTATGCTCGCTCTGGATATTTTCCCGTTACGTGCTTTTTTAACGCTTGTCTTTATAAAAATATCCGGCCAGGCGCTGATTACGGGGACGCTTTTTTCCTATATTTTTTTATTTTCCGTAACGGGAACTTTTTTATCCGCTCTTTTAATGTTTGTTCTGCGTCATGTTTTCGGACGCGGACGCGTAACGTTTATCGGCATTGGAACCGCCGGCGCGATGGTCTCCGGCGTTTCCCAGCTTGCGCTTGCGCGGATTTTTATCTTCCGCGAAAACACCCGCTATATCGCGCCGCCGTTTCTGCTGGCGGCTCTTGTTACAGGCATTGCTCTGGGCGTTTTTTGTGAAATTTTCGCGCAAAGATCGCTTTGGTTTAAAGAAGCCTGCGAAAGCAAGCGGGAAAGAAAATGAACAGACAGGAAGCTTACGACAGTTTATTCAGCGCAAGATCGTTATTTTTCGCCGGTCTTTTGATAATGCCGGCTCTGCTGTTTAATCCTGTTACCGAATACAGGGTTGTTCAGTTTTTATTTTTCTGGTTTTTATCGTGGCTTTGCGGAAAAAAAACCAATCCGGCAATTACCGTTCTGGTTGTTTTTTTTATTGTCGCGTTTAACCTTATTGTTCCGTACGGCCGCGTTCTTTTTTCCGCCGGCTGGTTTAAAATAACTTCCGGTTCTCTTGCCGCCGGCATTCACAGAGCGGCAACGCTGGAAGCTCTTGTAATGCTGTCAAAAATTTGCGTCAGGCATGATTTAAGACTGCCCGGCGCTTTCGGCGGACTGCTCTCTGAATCCATGCGTATCTTCTCCGTTTTACTGACAAGAAAACACGGAATTACCGCCAAAAATATTATCACCGTAACGGACAATCTGATGCTGGAGCTAAGCGAAAGCTTTCCTGAACCCGCGTCTTCACGCGTTCAGCGAACCAAACCTGCGGGTTTTCTTGTTTTAATAGCGGTGATTCTTGCTTCATGGAGTCCGTGGATTTTCATCCTCTGATTATCAGGGCGGGGTTGTTGATTTTAAATAAAAATTTTTATCATTGATGGAAAAATTAACGCCGGAAGTGGCGATTATTCCGCTGTCTTTAAAAATCAATACCGCCTCTGTTCCGGGAATTGATCTGAGCAGGGGTATGCCTTTATCCCGGCCCAGAACAAAGACTGCAGTGGATAGAGCGTCTGCGTCCATGGAACAGGAAGCGATTATTGTTGCGGACAGCAGTTCCGCATCGGCGGGATATCCGGTGGAAGGATCAAAAATGTGATGATAGCGGATGCCTTCGTATTCAAAAAAACGCTCGTATACTCCCGATGTTACAATTGTTTTTTCATCTGTCAGAACCGTTCCGGCGGATTCTGCGCGTTTCCCTTCGGGGTTTTGAATACCCACTTTCCACGGACTTTTGTCCGTTTTTTCGCCGCAGACATAAATATTTCCGCCCAGGTCAATAATAGCGCGTTTAATCCCCGCTTTTTTTACAATGGCCGCCGCTTCGTCAGCCGCGTAACCTTTTGCTATTGACCCCAAATCAAGCGCCATGCCGGTTTTTTTTAAAAAGACGCTGCTGTTTCGCGCGTCCAGCTCAATATCGCGCCAGTTTACCAGCGGCAATACCACGTCGATTTCTGACTGCGAAGGGACGCGCGGATCGTCTTTGCCGATTCCCCACAGGGATACCACAGGCCCTATAGCGGGATTAAACGCGCCGCCCGAAAGCCGCGCAAAATGGACAGAGCGCTCCGTCACTTTAAATACGTCGTCATGAACCATTACAGGCTCAATTCCGGCGGCGGCGTTGACGCGGCTTATATCAGAAGATGGAATGTTCACGCTCATGCGGTTTTCTATTTCGCGTAACCTGCCGAATATTTCATGGTAGATGCCGTTTTGTCCCTGTTCAAAAAGCGTGATAGAACATACCGTTCCAAGAACAAACTCAACCTTCGACGTTTCTGTCCTCGCGCAGGATAAAAAATTCAGGAATAATATGCCGCAGAGTATTGCGGCGGATTTTTTAATATTTTTACAAGCCAAAGCGCTCTGTGAGTTCCTTTAAATGGCTGCCAATGAATAATGCTCCGTAAGTTGTCAGAATAATGCCGATGATGATTCCTACGGGCAGCAGGAAAGACGCTCCTTTTTCGGCGGCGAGATTTTTAAAATCAAGGCCGAAAAACGCCGTGACCAAAGAAATCATGATGATTAGTCCGGCAATTACCCAGCTCCGTGTGGACAGGCCGCCCGGTACAGCGTAGGATTCCGCGTACGCTTCCGTCTTTGCGTCCTCTTGTGCATCCGCGGCGATTCTTGCCATTATGGAATCTTCAATGCTCTGCCATGATCTGTTCCCCGGCAATGCGCCGGATGACGGAAAAAAATCTTCCCTCATTACGCGCCTGCCATACTCCAATTTTTCAATTTCTCCGGCGCAGCCGGAACATATTAACGTATGCAGCCAAACCTGGAATTGGCTTAATAACGGCATGGAGTCCAAATCTTCATAAACAAGATCCATAATTTTTGAACAATTCATAATTCCTCCAGTTTCTCCCTAAGCATCTTCTTTGCCCTGAAAATATGAGATTTGACGGTATTTACAGGAAAACCCGTAATCGCCTCTATCTCCTGATATGACCGGTCGTAAAAAAAGAAAAGATCAACGCAAACTTTGAACCGCTGAGGCAGTTCCTCAACAGCGGCGCGGACGGCTTCGCGCACAGCGCCGCGGACAGCCGAGCGCTCCGGGGTATCGTCAGCGCCTGACAGCTTTTGAATGTCTTCCTCCGCAAGGCTGAAGTAGTCTTTCCTCCTGTTTACCTCATTAACCGCAGTGTTATATGCAATCTTGTACAGCCATGTGGAAAATCTGCTTCTTCCTTCGAAACGGAAAAGACTGCGGTATGTTTTTAAAAACACCTCCTGTGTAAAATCGCAGGCATCCTGCGGGTTACGGAAAAAGCTTATGCCCATTCCGTACACCGCCTTTTCGTAGCGCCTTACCAAAAGTCTGAACAGATCCTTCTGTCCCGAAACAACCTGACCGACAATTAACTGATCGTCAAAATCAAATTCATTTTTGCTTTCTGTATATATCTGATGTTCTTCCCCTGGGCTGGGGTCATCATTAATTGTGTTTTTCAACACGCTTTATCACATAATGAGCCAGCAGACCGATACCCATAGACAGGGGGATGATACCGCCTAAAAGTCCGTATGAAGCGCCTTCAATTATTATCAGCAGCACTGTTAACGCAATGCCTACGGCGCTTAAAAGCAGCCCGCATAATAAACAGAAAGAACGAAGATCAAATTCCGGTTTTTTATATTGTCCCGCCTGTATCAGCAGCGTCCTTCGCCGGTGATTCCAAAACAGATAGAAAAAAATGACTGTAGACCCCATTACAATTCCCACAATGGGCATTATTGAAATGATTATCTGGGCCGCATTGGATGACATTAAACTCATGTTACGCTCCTGAGTTCAATAATAATTCTTTCTTTTCCGTTAGTCTATATTTCGACACCATTCAGACTGATAGGTTGCGGGAAAAAATGAAATCAGGAGATGCTGTCAATTATCAGGAAGTCGGTGAAATACAGGGTTTCAATGCGTCCAAGGCGAAGATTTGCGTTAAACCGCCTTAAGATTTCCGTTTTTGCCGCTTCTTCATCAATAAGGAACAATTGTTCCTCAGATAATGATGAAAAATAACCGCCGGCAATCTCTCTGAAGTCCGCGATTTTTCCGGCCAGTTCCTCTGTAAAGACGGTGTCGCCCGCTAAGTAAGGGAACGCGACAGAAAGAATCAGGGTTGATGAGTTGGAAAGCGGGATTCTGAGCCGCCCGATGCCTGAAAAAACCCGGATGTCATTGTCATTCACTTGTCCGGAAGGCATTTGCCTTCCGGTTTTGCCTGATCTTCCCAGTCTGAGAACGGGGTCTGAACTGTCAGAACGCGCAATGGCGAAAATAGTGCCCGTGAGCAGCAGCAAAATTATCAGTGCCGCAAGAGAACAGAGCGAGAAAAACCAAATCCGTGACAGTTTGCTGTTAAAGACGGGAATTATTCTCACAGGTTTTATGTTAAATTATACCCGGCAAAAAGTAAATGGAGCGGACGATGATACAATCCTAGCGGAATTTTTTCAATTTTCCCCGGTCTTCAAGAGCAAGTCTGGCCGCCGCTCTTACCGCGCGGGCAGCCGTTTCATTTATCCTGCATAATTCCGCCATTTCCCGCGGCTCCGTTTTCGCTATGTTGTCAATTGATTCATACGTCTTTATAATCACGGCTGCCCGCTTTGGCCCGATACCCTCCACCGATTCCAGAATCGGAAAGAACAGGTCCTTTGAGCGGAGCTGCTGGTTTAATCCTGTGGCAAAACGGTGGCACTCGTCGCGGACATGCTGCAATACTTTCAGCGCTTCCGATGTCCGCTCAAGCGCCAGCGGCTCTCGTGCGCCCGGGAGCCAGATTTCCTCTTCGCGCTTGGCAAGCCCCGCAAGGCCGCATACCGCTCCCAGTTCATCAAGCGCTCCTTTTGCGGCGTTCACCTGCCCTATGCCGCCGTCCACAAGTATTAAATCGGGAAGTTCTTTATTTTCGCGTAACAGGCGCGAATAACGGCGGTGTACCGCTTCCCGCATGGCGGCGAAATCGTCCACTATTCCGATTACGCTGCGCAGCTTGAAGTAACGGTAGTTTTTGCGATCCGGGATTCCGTTTTTAAACGATATCAGCGATGCCACAGGATGTTTGCCGTCAAGCTGCGCGATATCAAACCCCTCGATTCTTTCCGGCCTTGCATCCAAATCCAGCAGGCGGGAAAGCTCGTCCAGCGCGGGCCCCGCGCCTCTTTCCTTCAGCCGTTTTCGCATATCTTCGGCCGCGTTCTGCTTTGCCATAGCGAGAATTGCCGCGTGGTGTTTATCGTCCGCGGACAGCAGTTCCGGCTCGCACTTGAATTTTTCCATGAACCATTCTTTTAATGTTGAGTGTTGTGCGAGTAACGCGGAACTGGAATTATCTTCACTGTCCGCGGCTTTTATAATGCTTTGAATGTAAATCCTGGACGGAGGGAGTCTGGAGGGATCGTAATAGGAAGTGATAAACAGTTCCAGCGATTCATTTTCACCGGCGGCGGAACGGGTGCGGTAAAGGTTTTGCCCTGTCATCCTGCCGCCGCGCATGGAGAAAACCGTGAATGTCGCAAGCACTCCCTCCGAGGACCAGGCGATATAATCCCTGTCTTCGGGGTTTAAATCCTCCACCGCGCTGTCTTCGCCTGTAAGATTTTCAACCGCCTTTACCGCGTTTCTAAGCTGCGCGGCGCGCTCAAACTGCAGCGCTCTTGCCGCTTCGTGCATCCTGGCGGTGAGGTCTATTACAAGCGAATCTGTTTCTCCTGACAGCAGTTTCTGCACGCGCCGCACATGCTGCATGTAGTCATTCGCGTCAATTTTTCCGCAGCATGGCGCCATGCACCTGCCGATATGGTAGTACATGCAGGGTCCCTTTTTTTTGAATGCTTTGCATTTGCGAAGAGGAAATAGTTTGTCAATCAGTTCCAGCATTGTGTTAACGCCGTGTACATTCGGAAACGGACCGTAATAAAGACTGTTGTCCCGTATTAGTCTGCGCGTCGAGAAGATTCTCGGGTAGTCTTCGTTTGTTATGCGAATAACAGGATATGTCTTGCCGTCTTTCAGATTGATATTGTATTTTGGCGTATGCTGTTTAATAAGGGTGTTTTCCAGAAGGAGAGCTTCATATTCATTTGCCACAATGATGGTTTCAAAGGAATGAATGCGCTTCATCAGGGTTGCTGTTTTTATGTCTTTCTCTCCGGAAAAGTATGATTTCACCCGGTTTCTGATATTTTTGGCCTTGCCGATGTAGATAATCTGACCTTCGCTGTCTTTCATGATATAGACTCCGGGCTCCGCCGGTGCGTCTAAAGCGGCTTTCTTCAGGTTTTTTGTCAAATTCTCCGAATTTATCTGATTAGTCATGTCATTTCTTGCCGATAAATAGTAAAACTATGAAAAAAAGAATGCTTTTCATAAACATTATAATCATTTTCCTGTGTTTTTGCGCCAGTGTCTATGGGATTGGCGAAAAAACGGTTTCTTTGGGCGGATCATCAACCTGGAAAAATATTAATTTCAAATCCGGCATTACAGAAGTCATGTCAATCAGGCCGTATCCTGTATTGATTCTCTCTTCCGCCGCCGGTTCTTCCGCTTCCGGTTATTCGGCGGTAAATGGAATATCCGGAAATTTTAACCGCGTAACAGAATCAACTCTTGACATGTCTTTGACATTTGATGAAAAGGAACCTTTCCTTTTTAGGGACAGCGCAGGACGCTATAAAGTGGCCATTTCGCAGACGGCGGAAGCTTCCGCCGTCACGGTAGTCACGCGCCAATACGCCAGAGCCGGCACGGGAGCGGTTTTGTTTAACGGCTGTGATGTTCCGCCGGCCGCCGGTTCGGGTCCGATTATTGTTGAGCCCGGCAAAAGCGGAGCGCTTTTTTTGCCTGGCAGCCGCATCGGAGATTTTTCGGTTGAATTCTGGGTTTACCCGCTTGTTCTGGAAAACGGCGAACAGATATTCACATGGACTTCATCTGTTCCGTCCGCCGGAAAATCTGGAAGCGGAAAATACGCGGTGCAGAAAATGACCTGCGTATCTGTAAAAAACAGGCTGCAATGGTCATTTGTCAATTTTTTTACTTCTCCCGGCGGCGTAAATCCGGCGGATGCCGCGTCTTATCTTGACATTCATTTTTCCGGGGATTCAACTTTGGTTCCAAAAACATGGAGCCACCATCTTGTCCGTTTTGATTCACAGACGGGCATGATTGAGTATGTCGTAGACGGCGTCAGCGAAGCGATTGTGTATACAGCTTCCGCGGACAGGAAAAGCGTTTACACTCCTGTCGCAGGCAGCGGCGGCGCTTTTGTTCTTGGCGCAAGATATATCGGACTGATGGATGAATTTAAAATTCATTCGTTTTGTGTTGGAAGAAATTCGCTTCATAAGTATGTCTCCTGTGGCGGCAGAGTGCAAAGCGCACCTGTTGATTTGGGCGAGAACAACGGCGGCGTGATAAAGGTTGATGTTTCAGGCGGAAGGACAAGCGTCAGGGGCATTGCAGTTAACAGCGAATTCCGTGACAACGGAAGATTCCGTTTTTCTGATGATTCTGAAATGCAGTTCTTTATCCGCGGCGGAAACAACCAGTACCGCATGGATGAAAATAAATGGACTAGTTTTGTTCCCGGAGACCCCATACAGAATATCCGCGGCCGGTATGTGGAGATAGCTGTTGACTTTTTTCCGTCCGCGGACGGCGAAAGCAGCCCCTATCTTGATGAACTGCGGATAGTTTATCAGGGCGGAGAACCGCCCCTGCCACCCGGCAATCTGACAGCCGCCGCTGTTGACGGAGGAGTATTGCTCCGGTGGAAAAATAGTCCTGACGCCAAAACGGCAGGGTATTTGGTTTACTACAGCGCCGTCCGCGGAGAATATTTCGGCGAAGACGCCGCTTTGGGCCCTTCTCCTGTAGACGCCGGTAAAAGAAACAGTCTGTTGATAGACGGGCTGAAAAATGGTACATTGTATTACTTTAGGGTTGCCGCCTACGACCGCGCGGGGGAAATGGATGGCGGCGCGTCCGGTCCGGTAAAATATAATGCCGGAGAATTTTCAGGCGAAGCAACGGGACGTCCTCTTGCCGGGCTTTCCCGTCAGGCGCTTGAGGAGTAAGGTTATGCTTTCAGTGCGTTTTTGGGGGGTGCGGGGTTCAATTCCATGCCCCGGACCGGATACTGTTTATTACGGCGGAAACACTTCCTGTCTGGAAATCCGGGCGGATAACAGGCTGATTATCGTCGATTTTGGAACCGGAGTCCGCGCTTTGGGCGAGTGGCTTTTAAAGAATGATTATAAAAAATACGGAAAAATAGACGCTGATATTTTTTTAACGCATACCCACTGGGATCACATGATGGGTTTCCCCATGTTTCCTCCCGTTTATATGGACAAGACGGTTTTGCGTATCACAGGCCCCGTAGTGGAAGAAGATAAAAACCTGCGGAAAATATTTGAAAACCAGCTTTCCTATTGCTATTGGCCCATAAAACTGCAGGATCTTTCCGCAAAGGTAAGTTTTAAACAGATTAAAGAAACGACTCTGAATCTTGGCGGCGGGCTTACGGTAACCAGCAAGCTGTTAAATCATCCCATTGCCTGTCTTGGATACCGTTTTGGTTACCAGGGCAAGTCTATCGCCACAGTTTATGATCACGAGCCGTACCGTGATCATAAAAAGTTAAAAAAAGACGAATTATCTGCGGAAGAGAAAAACGATAAAATCGCGCAGTTTGTCAAAGGCGCGGATATTATTATACATGATGCGCAGTATTCCGCCGCCGAATATATGTCGCGGCTTGGATGGGGACACACTTCTTATGATCACGCGATTGACATCGCTGTTAAAGCGAATGCTAAAAAACTGGTGTTTTTCCATCATGACCCGCAACATTCAGACAGGCAGCTGGATAAGCTTAAAAAGCAGTATGCCGGTAAAATGCCTGTAAAACTCGCTATCGCAAGAGAAGGCCTGAAACTGAAAGCCTAATGTAGTGAGTAGTTACTACTCACTACTTATGCTATACGTTTTTCTTCAACTCTTCCACTTTGTCAGTTTTTTCCCAGGGGAATTCACTGCGGCCAAAATGGCCATAAGCCGCTGTTTTTAAGTAAATCGGGCGGCGCAGATCAAATGTCTTTATAATGCCCGCAGGACTCAGGTCAAAAACTTTCTTTACGGCGTTTTCAATTTTCTCTTCGCCGACCTTTGCCGTCCCGAAAGTGTCTACCATAATCGAGACCGGGTAAGGCACTCCAATCGCGTAGGCAAGCTGGATTTCGCAGCGGTCCGCCAATTTGGCGGCGACTATATTTTTTGCCACATAGCGCGCCGCGTAAGCCGCTGACCGGTCAACTTTCGTCGGGTCTTTGCCGGAAAAAGCGCCGCCGCCGTGTCTGCCCATGCCGCCGTAAGTATCAACGATGATCTTGCGCCCTGTAAGGCCTGAGTCGCCGAACGGCCCGCCGACCACAAAACGCCCTGTCGGATTGATAAAAAATTTTGTTTTCTTGTCCAAAAGCCCTGTAGATTCTAGTTCCGGTTTAATAATCTGCTCAATGACATCTTCTTCGATTTGTTTATATGAAACATTCGGGTCATGCTGATGAGAGACAACAACCGCGTCAATGCGGACCGGTTTAAATCCGTCGTATTCAACAGTTACCTGGCTTTTTGAATCAGGACGCAGCCACTTGATGGTGTTATTTTTGCGGAGTTTTGCCGCAAGCAGCAGAAGTTTATGAGACAGAGTAATCGGCAGAGGCATAAGCTCCTTCGTTTCGTTGCAGGCAAACCCGAACATCATTCCCTGATCTCCTGCGCCCTGCTGGCCTTTGAATTTTTTTAAACCTGTCCCCGAAACACCCTGTGAAATGTCCGGTGACTGGTTGTGCACCATGCTCAGAACAGCCATTGAATTATAGTCAAGGCCGTATGCCGGGTCTGTATAACCGATTTGCTTTGCTATTTCACGGACTATATGCGAAAATTCCACATAGGTAGTGGTTGTAATTTCTCCGCCTACCAGAACAAGAGATGCTGACGCAAAAGTTTCGCAGGCGACTCTGCTCTGCGGGTCATCTTTCAAGCAGGCATCCAGAATTGCATCTGAAATTTGATCGCAAAGTTTATCAGGGTGCCCTTCCCCTACGGATTCTGATGTGAAAAAATGTTTCATAATTTGCTCCTTACAGCTTATTTTACAGGATAAACCCCGTTTTGGCAAATAAAAACAAAAAGCCGCCGGTTTTTATATACATTCAAATGAAGGCATCAAAAGAGGTTTTCCGGCTTTTCGGGTGCCTCTATGTATTAAATTAGCTTTTTTTACATTTTCAAATTTACAGCTATGGTGGTATAATATACATAACATAAAAGGAGAGGCTGAAATGACCAATAAACGATTACTAGGCATAGCGGTTCCGGTTGGAGCATTGCGGAGTAAGAACGGAATGGGGGTTGGGGAGTTCTCCGATCTTTCTCATCTTGCACATCTTTGCAGGAAAATGAAGATTAAACTCATTCAGATTTTGCCTGTAAATGATACCGGTTTTGAAAGCTCTCCCTATTCAAGTCTTACAGCGTTCGGTTTGCATCCTCTTTACCTGCGAATCGATGAACTTGACGAATTTCTGACAGCCGATAAAAAAGTTATCAAGCGCTACAAGGCGGCAAAAGAGGAATTTAACAAATGCGAGCGCTTTTCTCATTTTAAGGTTCTTAAGGAAAAACTGGAAATATGCCGCTCTCTTTATAATGCGAATAAAGAGAAGATTGTAAAAAGCGCGGGTCAGAGCGATGGAAGCCTTGCGTTATGGATTGAACAAAACGCATGGGTCAAAGAATACGCCGTGTACCGAAGGCTGAAAGAAGCAAATGGCGGCAAATCATGGAAGGAATGGCAGGAGCACGGTACGGTTACTCATGAAGACATTGATAAACTCTGGAAAGACCAGACGCTGCTGGAAGACCACCTGTTCTGGGTCTGGCTTCAGCAGTCTCTTGATACCCAGTTCTCCAAAGCTGCCAAAGACATAACTGAATTGGGTCTGTATCTTGAAGGGGATCTCCCAATCCTGATGAATGATGACAGCTGCGATGTATGGGCAAATCCGGAAATTTTTATACAGGAACTTTCCGCCGGAGCGCCTCCGGATATGTACAGCCCTGACGGTCAAAACTGGGGTTTCCCCATTTACAATTGGGAAGCCCAGGAAAAGGATAATTTCTCATGGTGGCGCAGACGGCTTGGCGCGGCCGCCAAATATTACCAGGCTTACCGTATCGATCATGTGCTTGGATTTTTCCGTATCTGGGCAAGTTCCAGAGAAGATAACTCTTCTGTCCTTGGCCGTTTTGTTCCTTTTACGCCGGTATTGCTGGGCGATCTGAAAAAGATGGGATTTGAAAAAAGCCGGATTCGATGGATCTCTTTGCCGCATATTAAAACAAGCGAAATCATTGATACGCTTCGTAATAACTGGGGCAGTGTGTTCAACGAAGCGGAAATTTCCGCCGCGGCCAATGAAATTTTTTCCAGAACGCTTGATCGCGTAAACAACGAAGAATTATGGGTATTCAAAAAGAACATCAAGGGTGAAAAAGACATTAAAAATTTGGATATACACCCGTCTATTATTAATTACCTGAATCAAAAATGGCATGACAGAATGTTCTATGAATACGAAAGGGGAAAATTTTCTCCTGTCTGGTATTACGGAAACACCAGCGCGTGGAATAGCTTGTCCAATGATGAAAAAGGAAACATGGAAGCGCTTATGAATAAACGCCGCGCCAAGTCGGAGAAGATCTGGGAAAATCAGGGAAAGAAACTGCTTTCGATACTGGCGGAATCTTCTTCTATGCTTCCGTGCGCGGAAGATCTTGGAGCTGTTCCTCCGTGCGTTCCCAAAGTGCTTTCAAAATTGAAGATATTCGGTTTAAGGGTTGTGCGCTGGTTCCGCGAATGGGATGTAAACGGGCAGCCTTATGTTCCATTTGATCAATATCCGCAATTGAGCGTGTGTACTCCTGCGGTTCACGACAGTTCTACTGTCAGGGAGTGGTGGGAAAGGGAAGCGGATCAGGCGCAGTTCGCCGGTTTTATCGGCGTTCCGTCTCTGCCTAAAATTTATAATCCCGGTACAGCAAAGATTATCCTGTCTAAAATTGCGTCCGCGCGTTCGCGTTTCCGCGTTTTTCAGATACAGGATTTGCTTCATCTTTCCAACAAATGGTATGCGGGGGATCCTGCCGCGGAACGGATCAATGTGCCTGGCACTTCAAATGATTTTAACTGGACGTATCGCCTTCCGGCCTCCATCTCCGAAATTGCCAGAGATAAGGAATTGATACATTCAGTAGCGGAATTAAGTAAAATAAAACCTGTGACAAAAAAGAAAGATATGGAAGATTCTTGAAAGATTTTACAAACATTCTGAAAATTTTCTGGTTTTATTGACATTTCAGGGTTTTTGTGATATTTTTATCTACGTTGATTACTTATGTTAAAAGTTATTGGCAATTGACATAATAATCCAAAAAATATTGTTTCCGTATGGAAATGATAATATTTTTAAAAGGAGCTTAACTATGAAAAAAGCTTGCTCGATTCTTTTGGTACTTTCACTGGTGCTTTTTGCGGCAGGATGCGGATCCTCTGGCGGCGGTACAACATCAACAACAACCGGACCAACGACCACACCGGAATGGCTGAATGATTTCCCGCCGGAAGATGCCATTTGGGGTATCGGAAGCGCAAAACAGTCTTCGTCTTCAATGTCCATGACGACAGCG
>Ga0209755_10006811_pt1 | contig 12527 bp, 7 predicted proteins | sample TergutCo191P1_FD_187301 | JGI IMG/M metagenome (GOLD analysis project Ga0209755, IMG submission 187301) | Cornitermes sp. P1 segment gut microbial communities from Petit-Saut dam, French Guiana - Co191P1 (SPAdes) (version 2) | ecosystem: Host-associated > Arthropoda: Insects > Digestive system >... | reverse complement strand
TTTCCCCCCCCCCCCCCCACATTATAAAAAGTTACCGCTAACATTTCTTGTTTTTATTTTTGCTTCTCTTTTTACAGCATGTTTAGATTACCCTATAGCTCTTGGCTCCAGCGTGCCTGCTATATCGAAACCTAAGTATCTTGTAATTTCAGGCATTTTAACAAAAGAACAGCCAAATAAGCTGGAATACATCCACGGGGAAAGACTCGATCTTAGAGGGCTTGTGGTAACGATCTTTTTCGATTTTTTAGATCCTCCTGTAGACGTAGCTTTTGAAGATTTTGCGCAATGGGGCATAACGACAAGCCCTCAGCACAGGGACACCTTATCGCGTACTGATAATCACGGCGGAAACGTAATGATTTATATTTGGTCTGATGGCCTCGATTTAGAAAGCGAAGATGACGACGAAGAGATGCAAGCAGCTACTAAACTTTTGACTGTGGAAAGAGCTGACCCTGTTATCGAATGGCCCAAGGAGCTTGAACTGTCGTTTTTCCAGACTCTTTCGCATATCCCGGCGGTTTATTTATTAACCGGTACCAGCGTATCTGGCGCTTTTGTATGGGAAACGCCTGATACTCCATTGGGTGAATGGGGAAGGATACCTTACAACCTAACATTTATACCTGACGACAGCGCAAATTACAATTCTGTTACAGGCAGCGTAGAAGTAAAATCTCATTTTATGGAAATGGTAGAGATTAATCCCGGAAGCTTTTTTATGGGAAGCCCGGAAAGCGAAGACGGACGTAAAGATAACGAAGGTCAGCATGAAGTAACGCTTACAAAAGGTTTTTACATGGGCAAATATGAGATAACGCAGGAACAATATGAAAAGGTTATGGGTGTAAACCCAAGTGGTCATAAGGAAGGGCATGGCTTGCCTATTACTAATGTATCATGGTTTGAAGCTATGAAGTTCTGCAACGAACTGAGCCTTATGGAAGGTTTAGACCCGGTATACTTTTTATATGGAAACTCTAGTACCGAATTTTGGCCGTATATTGATCCGGGTACCAATTCACCTGGTTGGGTTGACGGTATTTTAGTGAGTTCGACAGCGAACGGTTACCGTTTGCCTACGGAGGCGCAGTGGGAATACGCATGCCGAGCGGGAACAAGTACCGCATACAACACGGGATTGGATTATATAACAGATGACACAGGATGGTATGCGTCAAATACAAGTAATATACAGGAAGTAGGGCAAAAATCTGCTAACGCCTGGGGTTTATATGACATGCACGGAAATGTATCCGAGTGGTGCTTTGACGCGTATTATGCCAATTATATCGAATTAGGGCAAATTGATCCTGTCAACGATGGTTTCTATGATCTCCATGAGCTTAGAAGTATTATGACTCGCGTATACAGGGGAGGCGGATACAATTCCGATAGCTCTTCCATTCGTTCCGCGGAACGAACAATAACAAATTGGTTTTATTACCATAACGCACGCGGTAACCTCGGTTTTCGTGTTATCCGCTACATAGACTAGAGGAGAAAAATATGAAAACGAAAATAAATATATTAAAATTATTAACCTTGTTACCGGTTGTCGCTGTCATCTTTGTTTTTATTTCATGCGAGGAGCCGAAAGAACCTGATGCGCCGCCTCATACTCACGAATGGGGAGAATGGACTTTAAGAATCGAACCTACTGAGGATGAAGACGGAGAAGAGATCAGAAGCTGTTTTTTTCCCGGCTGTAAGGAAATACAAAGGAGCATATTACCGCCTTTAGGCGATGTAACAGGGCAATTTTCTTTTCTAAAAATAAACGGCGGCACTGCATATTCTGTCGCTAAAGGAATATTAACAGACCATGAAATAGAAATTCCTGCGGTACATCCGCAAGACGGTTTGCCTGTTATATCAATAAGAAATAACGCCTTTATAAATTGCATAAACCTCACAAGCGTTATTATAGAAAGCGGCATAACTGTTATAGGCAACAGGGCGTTTGAAAACTGCATCAGTCTTAAAAGTGTTACAATACCGGACAGCGTAACAAGCCTTGGCGAGAGAATTTTTCAAGGCTGCACAAGTCTTACAGGTATTACAATACCGGACAGCATAACAAGTCTTGGCGAGAGAGCGTTTCAAGGCTGTACAAGTCTTACAAATATTACAATACCCGACAGCGTGACAGGTATAGGTAGCAGAACTTTCCAAAACTGCTCAAAGCTAGAAAGCGTTACGATAGGAAGCAAAGCGGCGAGTATAGAAATTGACGCGTTCTCAGGCTGTACAAGTCTTGTCAGCATCAATGTAAAAGACGATAACGCAAATTATGTAAGTATTGACGGAATCCTTTATGACAAATCGGTAACGAAAATATTACTTGTGCCGAAAGCTCTAAGCGCAGATATAGAAATACCTTATGGCGTAAAAAGCATAGGCGAAAGAGAGTTTTACAATCTAAGCGGTCTAACGGGTGTTATAATACCTGACAGCGTTATAAGCATAGGAAAAGAAGCTTTCGCAAACTGCGTTAAAATTAAAAGCGTTACTGTCGGAAACAGCGTGAATAGCATAGGAAGCGGAGCCTTTAGAAACTGTAAAAGGCTTGAAAGTATAATAATACCAAACGGCGTAACAATTATAGAAAGTTATACGTTCTACGGTTGTAGATTTTTAACAAACATTGAGATACCAAACAGCGTAACAAGCATAGGCGAGAGCGCGTTCTTCGAATGCTTCAATCCTTATGATGAAGAAGATGAAGGTGAAGAAGGCGAATATGAAGAAGGTGAAGAAGAAGAAGGTGAGTATGAAGAAGGCGACGATGAAGAAGGCGGCGAAGAAGACGAACGTATTTATAGTCTGACAATACCTGACAGCGTAATAACTATCGCCGACAACGCTTTTAGTTACTGCCAAAATCTTAACGAGCTTACTATAGGAAACAGCGTTACGAGCATAGGAAACGGGGCATTCAGAAACTGCGGAAGCATTTACGAGATAGAGATACCTGATAGAGTAACAACTATAGGTAATAACGCGTTTAGTAATTGCTACGATTTAAATGAAATAATAATAGGAGACAATGTTACAAGTATTGGAGACAACATATTCAAAAACTGCGGAAACCTTAATACTGTTACTATAGGAAACAACATTACAAGCATAGGAAGCGGTTCTTTCAGCGGCTGCTGGAGTCTAACGGATGTAACAATAGGGAGCAGGGTATCAAATATTGGTTATGGCGCGTTTGAAAATTGCGGCAGTTTAGAAAACATCGAGCTGCCCGGCAGCGTAAAAATAATAAGCGGCGCCGCGTTTATTAGTTCAGCTCTTACAAGAATTATAATACCAAACGGCGTAACAAGTATAGGTGATATGGCTTTTAGTAATTGTAATAATCTGGAAGAAGTTTTAATACCTGATAGCATAACAAGTATAGAGAATTATGTATTTTATGAATGTTCAAATCTTGAAAGTGTAATAATACCCGGCAGCGTTACGAGCATAGGGAATTACGCGTTCAGTAAATCCGGTTTGACAAGCATTGAGATACCAAATGGCGTAATACGAATAGGACATTTTGCCTTTGATAAATGCTCAAATCTTGAGAGCGTAACAATATCCGACAGCGTTACGAGTATAGGTAGTTATGCGTTTAGAGAATGTAACAGTCTTGAAAGTATTATAATACCGGACAGCGTAATAACCGTAGGTGAGGGTGCGTTTCAAAGATGCGGAAATTTGGTAAGCGCAACAATAGGAAAGAATGTAACAGGCATTGGACTTTATACATTCTATGAATGCGGAAGTTTAGAAGGTATTGAGATACCGGGCAGCGTAACTTATATAGGTAAGGGAGCATTCTATTTGTGCTATGAAATGACAAGCGTTATAATCCACGACAGCGTAAAGAGTATCGGCGAACGGGCGTTCTATACATGCTACAGCATTGAAAGTATTGTGATACCAGACAGTGTAATTACTATTGGTGAAGGCGCCTTCGCGTCTTGCAGCGGCATAGAAACTTTAACAATAGGAAACAGCGTAAAAAGCATAGGTGATAGTGCGTTCTCTGATTGTTGGCAAATTAAAAATTTAATAATACCGGATAGTGTAACATATATAGGTTCAAATGCGTTCTATCGCTTGTCATCAATTGAAAGTATAATAATACCGGATAGTGTAACATATATAGGTTCAGGTGCGTTCAGTAACTTGTCATTAATTGAAAGTGTTACAATACCTGCCAGCGTAACTTATATCGGCGAACGGGCGTTCTATCAATGCAGCGTTCTTGTCGAAGTAATATTTAAAGGAATAATTTCCGAGGAAAATTTTAAAACACATCAAACAGCACCGACATTCCCTGGAGGTAGTTTAGGTTACAGTGACTTAAGAACAAAGTATCTATCCTCAGATGGAGGTATAGGAACTTATACATGGATCGCCTTATTTGGTAGTTGGACAAAAGAGTAGGTGGAAAAAATTAGTTTTTAATCACGAACCGCGTGAACGCACACGACATGAAACGTTTATTCCGAGTTATACGATTCATGTCGCTTCGCGTGGTTCGTTTTTTATTTTTTATTCCTGCAAATAATAATTGCTCCGCCTGTATCGGCTAAATCTTGTGCGGACAACTTTGATAATATTATACTTGATATCCGCAGGTTTTTGGCGATTTTTTAATGGTAATTAAATTTAATCTTGACTCTTTGAAAGATCGCGTAAAAATGATTATTTTTAACTTTCCCAAGCCCCCAAATCTGTAACTATCCCCGCTTTGAAATATTTGATAAGATATAACAGTAAAATCAAAATTTCAGGAGTTATTATGAACATTAAGCAAAAATTGTCTTCAAAGAACTTGTTCATTTTCAATTTGGTTCTTATCGGCGCCATTTTTGGCTTTTCTTTGGCTTTTTTATCGTTTTCCTGCTCTACGCCCGGGGGGTCGAGGGCAAGGGCTGAGGAAAGTCCTGTCATTATTCCCGAAAACGCGCTTGCTGTGGCGGAAGGGCTGCAGACTGCTTTTAACGCGGTGTCGGAAAAAATGCTGCCTTCGGTTATCGAGTTAAAAACCGTTTCTGTCAGGCGGCAGCAGGTTCCCAATTTTAACGGGATTCCGTGGGAATTTTTCTTTGGACCGAGGGACAGGGGGCAGAACGAGCAGGAACGCGAATATCGATCGCAGGGGCTTGGTTCGGGGATCATCGTGCGCTATAAGAACGGCGTTTACTACGCGCTTACAAATTATCATGTTATCGATGAAGCAACGGAAATAAAAGTCGCAACGAAGGACGGAAGTGAATATACTGCCGAAGTTGTCGGCAAGGATGAGCGCAAAGATTTAGCGATGGTTTCTTTTAAAACTAACGATCAATATCCTCTTGCTTCTCTCGGTGATTCCGACAAGGTTGCGGTTGGAGATTGGGCGATCGCGATCGGTAATCCGCTTGGAGAGCAGTTTTCGTTTTCTGTGACGATGGGTATTGTAAGCGCGGTCGGACGCACAGGCGGTCCCGGCGGAAATATCAATGATTTTATTCAGACTGATGCGCCGATCAATCAGGGGAACTCAGGCGGTCCTCTTGTCAATATCAGGGGCGAGGTTATCGGCATTAATACATGGATTGCGAGTAACATAACAGGCGGCGGAAATGTCGGTCTTGGTTTTGCGATTCCGATCAACAATGTAAAACGTTCTATCGATGAGTTTATCGAAAAGGGAAGCACAAGTTACGGCTGGCTCGGCGTTTCGCTGATAGACGGCACAAGAGAATTAATGGCGGGACTTGGCATTGAAAACAGGAGAGGCGCTCTCGCGTCGCAGGTGTTCCTTGGATCGCCTGCGGACAAGGGCGGCATACGAGCCGGAGATTTTATTACCCATGTTAACGGCAAGGAAGCGCGCGGGGTTCAGCCTCTTCAAATGCTGGTCGGCGATTTAAAACCCGGCGAAACCGCTAATTTCACTGTTATCAGGGATAAAACGTCACGTGACATTAAGGTTCGTATCGAAGAGCGCACAGATCAAGTCGCGGCGGATAATAAAAAACTCTGGCCCGGCGTTACCGTTCTTCCGTTGAATGATCAAATCAGAAAATCTTTGGAACTTGACGACAACGCGAAAGGTTTATATGTCGCTCAGGTTATCTCAGGCAGCCCTTCAGATATTATGGGTATCAGGCAGGGCGACAGGATCCGTTCTGTAAACGGCGAAACTGTCAACGATATTGCTTCATTCTACAAAGTGTTACGCGAAAAGACGAATCAGGAACTTTGGTTCGGCATTATACGAAACGATTCAACGCTGGAATCGCCCAAATTTATACGCTAGCGTTTTAGAGATCCAGTTTAAACGCGGGCTTTCTGCTTCGGTTTTGATCGAATATAAAGATGTCCGCGTTAAAACGCCTTTCAGCCTCCATTGTAGTGGGCGGTCCGTGGCCGGGAAGCACAACATAATCGCCGGGAAGCGAAAGCAGGCGGCTTCGCAGTTTGTTCATCTGCGTTGCCGCTCCGTAAGCGCTTGCGGTGCTGCCGACAAGACCTGCCGTTAACACATCGCCTGTAAAAAGCATATTATCAATTTTATAAACCACGGAATCTGATGAATGTCCCGGTATAGAAATAACCTCGATCGAAAAACCGCCGATTATAAGTTTGTCGCCGTCTTTTACCATCGTGGCTTTAACATCCATTATTTTAGGATTAACCGCGATCACATCGGCATTGTAAATCTTTTTTAAAGTTTTAATTCCCTGAACATGATTTTCGTGATCATGGGTTATTAGCACGGCTTTTAATTCAAGATTATTGCTTTCGATTGAATCAAGAGTTTTTTTTTCCATGCTGCCGGGATCGATAAGTATCGCGACATTGTGGCTTTCCTTCATGGAATTTTCCATACCAAGTATGTAACAGTTGCTGAAACCATACGAACAATATTGAAAAAATAGTTTCATCGCTCTTCCATTTCGAATACGGCTTCCGCCGTGTTAGACGCTTTAAATAAAACGTCCTGCCGTTTTGAGTTGACATAATACACATGCTTTAAATTACAGTTAACATAAGTTGTTTTATCCAAATCGGCGCTGATAAAACGGCTGTTGTATAAATTTGTATTGTCGAATGAAGTATCTTTTATCATAGCGCCTTCAAAATTAACATGTATAATTTCACTGTCGCCGAAATCACATTTTTTAAAGGAAGCCCCCGCGAAAGATATAAATTGAATATCAGATTTTGTAAAATCGCAGTTTATAAATTCGGCGAAATCAAAAAAATTCATTCCCAGCTTTACGCCCGAAAAATTACATTTAGAAAAATACGCTTCTTTAAAATTACATCCGTAAAAATGGTGATTGGAAAAATCGGTTTTTTCAAAGCGCATACCGGACACGCATAAATCTTTAATTGTCGTATTCTCTTCGATGTAAGAACAAATACGCGCGCACTCCTGCTCAGGATTCGCCTGATGGACAAAGCACAGATTGTACCCTGTAATTGCCGGTCTTCCGCAGCCTGCGGCGCACGGATTTATCACAAACATACATTAATCATACTACATTTTTATCTTTACAACCAGTCTTGTTATGGTTAGAATAATATCATGTGCTGGTATTGCGGCGAACCAATTACTGATCCGAACCCGATTGGGCGTTCTCTGCGGTGCCAGAGCTGCGGAAAGGATCTGCGCTCATGCAAAAATTGCCGTTTCTTTACATCAGGCGCGAGAGGCGATTGCAAAGAAACAAACGCCGAGCCGCAGGCGGACAAGGAACGCGGTAATTTCTGCGACTGGTTTTCACTTGACGCGAAATACCGCGCAAAAACCGCAGGTCAGACAAACGAAAAGGAAAAAGCCAATGCTTCGAGAGCGGCGTTCGATGACTTATTTAAATAATTTTTTATATAATCATGAATAACAAACCAATTTTATTTATAGATTCAGGTATCGGCGGACTGGTCTACTGCATGGACTTTATCAAGCGATGCCCGCAGGAAGAAGCGCGCTATCTCGCGGACAGAGAAAATTTTCCATATGTTCAGCGCGCAAAAGACGAGTTAGCGCAAATACTTGTATCGTTAACAGAAATATTGATAAAAAAAATCGATCCGAAAATTATAGTATTAGCATGTAACACAGCCGCTGTTTCCGCTCTCGAACCTCTGCGGCAAAATTTTCCAAACATCCCGTTTGTCGGCACGGTGCCCGCGATAAAACCGGCTGTAAACGCTTCCAAAACAGGAAAAATCGGAGTGCTTGGAACCGCTAGAACGATCAACGACCCCTACAATCAGCACCTTGTTAACGAATGCGGAAAAGACTGCGAGATAATCGGTATCGCCGCTCCCGATTTGGTAGAATTTGTCGAACAGCGTTTTGATAAAGCTGATAAAAATGAGAAGGCTGTTATCGTAAAAAAATATATTGATATTTTCCGCTCAAAGGGTGCAGACACCCTCGTACTTGGCTGCACACATTTTTTACACCTTCTTGAAGAATTCCAAAACGAAGCCTCTCCTTCGATTCAAATATTTGATTCACTTGACGGAGTAACAAAGCGCATTGAACATTTGTTAGATGAAAATGATAAATCGCTGAGAGCGGATATTGATTTTAAACCAGAGCATAAACTTATGCTTACAGGCAAGGAACCGCCGAATTCTAATTGGGAAAACAGAGCGCAGAATTTGGGTTTCAAGTTAGGTTTGATATGATAATGGTAGATTATGGGCGATAAACTTAAAGGTCTTGTTATCCGCGGTTCGCGGAACATAATGACAGTTCGCGTAACATCCGAAGGAGAGCAAACAGAACTTGAATGCCGAATAAAAGGAAAAATTTTAAAAGGACAGGAAAATTTATACAACCCCATCGCTCCCGGTGATTGGGTTACAGTAGAGCGCGAAGCAAACTCTTGCGCCGCGATGATTTTATCTGTTGAAGAGCGAAAAAATCTTTTTAGCAGATTTAACCAGAAAGGCAGCGCTAGCCAGCTCCTTGCGGCAAATATCGATCTTGCGCTCTGCGTTTGCACCCCTTCCTCCCCTCCCTTTAGACCGCGCTTTTTAGACAGAGTGCTTTTGCAGGCAGATATTGCCGGCATTGACTCAATCGTTATCTGCAACAAGATTGATCTTGAATATGACGATATTGACGCTGACGAGCGTCTTGATGAATACTGCCGCATTGGCTACAAAGTTCTTTACGTTTCCGCGAAAACAGGCGAAGGCATACAGGAACTTCGCGATGAAATCGCAGGGAAAATATGCGTATTAACGGGACAGTCGGGAGTTGGCAAGTCCAGCATAATAAACGCGTTACAGCCGGGGCTTGATATAAAAGAAGGTGAACTAAACGAAAAATACGATCGCGGCGTTCATACTACAACAATGTCAATTATGTTCGAGTTAAAAGACGGGATAAAAATAATTGACACGCCGGGAGTGCGCCGCTTTATCCCCGACGGAATACAATCAAACGAAGTGATAAACTATCTTCGTGAATTTGCGCCGCTTGCGGGGAAATGCAGTTTTGGAATGTCGTGTTCTCATAAAATAGAGCGCGGCTGCAAGATTATGGAAGCGGTACAGGCGGGCATAATCCATGAAGACAGATACGACAGCTTCCTGCGTATCTGCGACGATTTGGACGGAAAAGAAAATGACGACTAACAAAATAATTGATAAAAACGTCCTTGCAGAAAAAACGCAGGCGCTTTTGGAATATCCGCAAATTATGGAGAGTGTGTCATCTCATGCGGTAAGCGAAGAAGCGGCGGAAATAATAAAAAAATCGCATCCTGTTTACAACGATTCCGCGGAAGAGTTAAAATCCCTTGTTAATACAATCTTCATTTTAATGAAAACCCGCAATGACGAACCGCGCTCATGGCTTCCAGGTATTGGTTTTCTTCTTCCAAAAATAGAAACAGAAGGAACGGTTCTAGACCTGGATGAAGTTCTCGCGGTCGGTCTTTTTGTTGAGCGCGGACAGGAACTCAGACAATGGGTTACAAAAGCGCTTACAGGCGACAAAGAACAGGAAACAAACGGCAAGCAGCCGCTTTTAACAATGCTGGATATTACAGACTGCGATCCTGTCGCTGCGGAAATTTTTAAAGTTATTGACAGAGAGGGAAATCTTCGCGATCTTCCCGTGTTACGTGCAATTAAAAAGCGGATAAGCAATCTTGAAAAAGACTTAAACACTACAGTATCGCGTTATTCGTCTAATGATGATTTTAAAAGGATGCTGCAATCCAACATCCCATCGCAAAGGGATGGAAGGACTGTGCTTGCGGTAAAGTCAAACTTTCGCACAAGAATCCCCGGTATTGTGCATGAGGCTTCATCAAGCGGGCAGACAGTTTTTATCGAGCCTTTGGATGTTGTCGAAAAAAACAACGAGCTTCTGTTTGAAAAAAGAAATCTGGACGCGGAAATTCAAAAAATACTCAGGGAATTAACAGAAAATATTTCCGTTCACGCTGAACACTTAAATAAGTTTCACCAGACAATAATTGAACTTGAATGTTTAAGAACCAGAGCAAAATATTCCATTTCTATAAAAGGTCATTTTGCGAAAAACACGGGAAATAATCAAAGCCTTCTTTTAATTCAAGCGCGCCATCCGATGTTAAAAAAAGCGGTTCCCATCAATATCGAAATGAACAATACTACGCGAACTTTGATCATCACAGGACCGAACACAGGCGGAAAAACTGTTGCGTTAAAAACATTAGGGCTTTTTGCGATGATGAACCAGAGCGGTCTTGCTCTGCCTCTTGATGAAGGAAGCATTCTCCCTGTTTTCGACGGAATATACGCCGACATCGGCGATGAGCAGTCAATCGATCAGTCTCTTTCTACATTTTCAGCTCACATTACAAATGTTTCGGCAATCACATCCGCCGCCACAGAAAAATCTCTCATCCTCCTTGATGAGCTAGGTTCCGGCACAGATCCGCAGGAAGGCGGCGCGATAGCGATGGCTGTGCTGGATTATTTAATCGATAAAAACGCGCGGATGATCATTACAACCCATCACGGGATTTTAAAACATTACGGCTACACAAGAACAGGCGTTGAAAACGCTTCCGTAGAATTTAACGCGCAGACGCTTTCACCCACATACAAAATCATTAACGGTCTTCCCGGCGAAAGCAGAGCGATCGACATTGCGGCAAGTAACGGGCTTAATTCAACAATCACGGCGAAGGCAAGAAGTTATATTGACGAAGAAAAATCTGATGTGTCGCAGATGATAAAAGAGCTTGAACAAAAACAAAGAGAACTTGCGGGGCTGGAGAAAAAAAGCGCGGTTGAACATGACAAATTAAAAGAAGAAAAAAGAAGAGCGGATTTAAAAGAACTGCAGCTGCGCCAAAAAGAAGCGGAACTAAAACGCGAATCTACAGGCAAATTGCAGCAGTTCCTTAGCGAAAGCAGAAAAACGCTTGAAAATTTGGTGCGCGAATTAAAAGAAGGCGAAGTAGACCGCGAAAAAACTTTAAAAGTAAAAGAGTTTTTAAATGAACTTGCGCGTAACGCAGAAAACGAAAGCGAAGCGCTTGAGCAGGAAGAACGCGCAATCAGCGAGCAGCTGCTAAAATCAGAAGGAAACGGCGCGTCAGACGTTCCTACCCTGTGCGCGGGCATGGAAGTGTTCGCGGGAAAATCCAAACAACGCGGCAAAATTATCCGCATGGATAAAAAAAGCGCGGGTAAACAACAAAGCAATTCATGGCTTGTTGAAATCGGCTCTTTAAAAATGAGTTTCCCGGAAAACGAACTTATTCCTGTCCCTATAATGCCTGAAGCCCGCTCATCAAAAAAATCGGCGACATTCACATCATGGGCTGCGGAATACGGCGCAAAAGACGAGGTTGTTTACGAATTAAAAATCCGCGGAATGCGCTTTGAAGAAGCGATGGAACTTGTACAGCGTCAGGTGGATGCGGCAGCGCTGACCGGTTTAAAACATTTTTCTATAATTCATGGTAAAGGACACGGCATTTTAAGGCAGGGTGTTCATGATTTTTTAAGGAGCCACCCTGCAGTAGCTGAGTTCTATTTCGCGCGCCCTGAAATCGGCGGCTTTGGCAGAACAGAAGTAGATTTAAAATAATATTACAAGAGCAATATTCCAAAACTAGCCTGAGTTTTGGAACATTGCTCAATTATAAGGATTCTAGAAAAGAGCCCATTCAATAGGCAGCGACTTATTGCCCTCCCATGCTTTGTAAACATCAATCGCGATTTCTGCCTATTGCACTGTTGTTATACCATCAAGTCCTACACTAACTTATTATCGCGGTGTTGTTCTTTGAGATGTCCAGAAATACGACCAGCCATAATAATCAGGGTCAAATGTCAGTTCTTTAATTTTAGTTAAGGACTTTGTATCGCATGGAGGCGCGGAATGATTGTCTTGCTGCGCTTCGTTATCTCCGTTGTAATATTGGAACACATAATCATTGTTTTCAATTCTTATTCTGACCCTTGTATACCATGTTTCAGGTTGTACATTTTGGCTTCTAAGATAT
>Ga0209755_10006810_pt1 | contig 12527 bp, 12 predicted proteins | sample TergutCo191P1_FD_187301 | JGI IMG/M metagenome (GOLD analysis project Ga0209755, IMG submission 187301) | Cornitermes sp. P1 segment gut microbial communities from Petit-Saut dam, French Guiana - Co191P1 (SPAdes) (version 2) | ecosystem: Host-associated > Arthropoda: Insects > Digestive system... | reverse complement strand
ATTAACGGAAAAGGTACTCGCTTTGAGTTTTTTCATCGTTTACTCCTTAATTTTGGGAATTTGCAATTTTAATAAATTGCTGTAGGAATTCTATCACAATTTAACAGATTATCAAGTTAATTTTTTATTTTAATTATTTTAGCGGAAAAATCCCGTTTTTCCGTTAAAAATGTGTTATATTCCACTTATGAAAGTAAAACCTGTTTACAGATACCATCTGCCTAAGTATCCGCGTTCAGGGGAAAATGTCCAAATACAGCAGGGTTTCAGGCTTGGACACAAAGCGCTTACCCTGCTTGCCGTCTGTGGGTCGTTAACGGGATGCTTTCCGTTTATACTTCAAGGCGAGCCGCCAACGCTGGATCTAATGACAGAAGAGGAAATGATTCAAATTCTGCTGAATGAAGCTGAAGAACGCGGCATTACTTTTAACAGGCGGGATGATGTCAATATTAAATATTCCGGCATCGATATTAATCTGGATTTATATAACGAAGAAAAACAAATCGGCATCGCGGTAGTCGACAGAATTCAGGCTTACGATATATATCTCGCGGGAAAAACCGAAGACCATATTTATAATTATGAAATTTACGAAAAAGGCATAAAAGTTAAAGGCGGGACTGAAAGCGAACAGCCGGAAAATTTTCTTTTAGCGGCGCAGAGTTATGAAGGTTACGAAGAATATGTCCGCGAAACGTTACGTGATTTTATCGAATGGCTGCAAGAACAGGGCATCATCTAGTTTATGAAGCTGACAATCAATCTTACCGAAAAATGCAATATGTCATGCGCCTATTGCTACTACCGGGAGAAAGGTCAGAGGTCAATCGATTTTAATACAATCAAAGCAGCGGTGGATATGTCGGTAAAACAGGACAACAGCACCGGAATATGTTTCTTCGGCGGAGAGCCCCTTCTGGAAAAAGATTTGATTAAAGAAACTATAAATTACGCGGAGTCAATAAAAAAAGAAACAGGTCATAAGTTTTATTTAAAAATGACAACTAACGGAACTTTACTGGACGAAGAATTTTTGCGGTTCGCGAAAAAAGCGGGATTGATTATCGCAGTTTCGCATGACGGATTGATGAAAACAGGCGGCAGGGAAGACTCCGCCTTAGATAAAGAAAAATTAAAATTGCTGCTTCAATACCAGCCCTATACGATAACATTGACCACCGTTAATCCATTATCAGTAGATTTTTTTGCCGATTCAATGGAATGGCTTTACAAACTGGGTTTCCGGTATTTGGTCACATCTCCTGCGCACGGCGCGCACATCGGGTGGGACGACAAGAGCTGCGCCATGCTGGAAAAACAGTATAAAAAAATAGCGAAACTTTATATTAAATGGACCCGCGCGGGAGAAAAGTTTTTTCTTGGCGCTTTTGAAACAAAAATCGCTTCGCATATAGAAGAAGAAAAACACGCGCAGAAACTTTGCCATATAGGAAAAGATCAAATCTCTGTCGCAGTAGACGGAAAACTTTACCCCTGCGTGCAGTTTGCAGGCAATCCCGATTACTGTATCGGCGATGTTTGGAACGGCATTGCGATCCAGCGCAGACAGGAACTTTCTTTGCATAAATGCGAATCGGAGCCCTGCCAAAATTGCGCAATTAAAAACCGGTGCATTCACACATGCGGCTGCATGAACTGCATGGACACAGGTTATGTCGATCAAGTTTCTGCGTTCCAATGCCGCCACGAAAAAATGCTCATTTCCATTGCCGACAAAACAGCGGAAAAATTGTACCGCGGCAAAAACCGCCGTTTCATTTCCAAACACTACGACCCTGCTTATCCGTTGATCTCTCTGATCGAAGACGGATTAAGACGGGTTAATTAAAGTTTATTTTTTTATTTCTGTTTCTTAACTCACAGACTTGTAAAATTATAAATAGTTCGATAAATTAAGATCATGTCGAACTCACTGGACGCGATTTTTATCTCTCTCAAAGAAGCGCAAACCAAACTTGCAGGCGCGAACCGCGCCGTTAAGGATAAAGCGCTGGCAGCCGCCGCCGCGGCAATTGACCGCGATCGAGCCGCGATTCTTTCTGCGAATGCCATTGATGTTGAACAGGCGCGTAAAAGCGGCGTGAAGGAAAGCCTTGTAGACCGTCTGCTCCTTAACGAAAAGCGGATAGACGGTATTATAGAAGGAATTAACATTGTTATAAGACAGGAAGACCCTATCGGGAAGGTACAGTCAGGCTGGACTCATCCCAACGGTATGCAGATAGAAAAAGTAACAGTCCCGATGGGAGTCGCGGCAATCATTTATGAATCACGCCCCAATGTTACGGCGGATTGCGCCGCCCTTGCCTACAAAGCCGGCTGTTCGATACTTCTTCGCGGCTCTTCATCCGCGCTTGAATCAAACAGGGCGCTTGTAAAAGCTATCAAGGCGGGGCTTACCGAAGGCGGCGGAATAGCGGATGCTGTCGCGCTCGCCGAATCCGGCAGCAGGGACGAAATTGACATCATTCTTAAAGCGCGCGGTTTTATTGATGTTGTACTGCCCCGCGGATCACATGAACTGATCAACCGCGTAGTAGAAAACGCGCGCATTCCTGTAATCGAAACCGGCGAAGGAAACTGTCACATCTATGTTGAACCCTCCTACCTTGAAACACAGGAAGGAATTGACAGCGCTATCGAAATAATTTTAAACGCAAAACTGCAAAGACCCGGCGTATGTAACGCAATGGAGACGCTGCTTGTTCATAAAGATATAGCAAACAAACTGATGCCGGTACTCGCGGAAAAAATCGCGGGCAAGGCGGAACTTCGATGCGATGCCGCGTCAAAGACGGCGATAGGAAACGCTCCTTCTTCTCTTGTTTTAAAGGACGCAGCCGAAGAAGACTGGGCGGCTGAATTTTTAGATTACATTCTCGCTGTAAAAACAGTTTCCTCGTGCGAGGAAGCGATTGCGCATATCAACAAGTACGGGACAAAACATTCAGAATCAATTCTTACCAATGATTTAATAGCGGCAAAAAAATTCCGCGCACAGGTGGACGCAGCCTGCGTGTATGTGAACGCGTCAACGCGGTTTACAGACGGCGGAGAGTTTGGCTTTGGCGCGGAACTTGGAATAAGCACGCAGAAGTTTCATGTCAGAGGACCGATGGGATTGGAAGCGCTTACTACGATAAAATATCTGGTTACAGGGAATGGACAGGTTAGAACATAAAAGCCGGGACATACGAGCCGCGGATTAAGAAAAGAGGGTTGAATGACTGCGCAATTAATAACGGATGCAAAAAAGATAATTGTAAAAATCGGTTCAAATACGCTTGCGGGAAAAGACGGCAAGATCAATTATACATTTTTAGACGATTTCGCGCAGCAAGCCGCGGCTTTAATGAAGAAAGGAAAACAGATTGTCGTTGTTTCTTCCGGGGCGCAGGTGGCGGGTCTTTCTACCATCGATAAATGGGCGAAGAAAAAGGATATACATTACAGGCAGGCGTTATGCGCGGTTGGACAGGTTCAGCTCATGAAAGCCTGGAGACGCGCGTTTGAAAAGGACGACCTTTTTATTGCGCAGATTCTTTTAACGCGCGAAGATTTCAGCGATTCCAACAGAACATTAAATATGCGCAATACTCTATTCACTCTGGTTGACGAAGGAATAGTGCCAATCATTAACGAGAACGATACAGTTTCCGTGGAAGAAATAAAAATCGGCGACAACGACACCTTAGCCGCCCGCTCCGCGATTTTATGGAGCGCGGATCTTTTAATCCTTTTCAGCGACATTGACGGTCTTTACAACAAAAACCCCAAAGAAGATCCACACGCGGTGTTAGTTGAAGAGGTGCGCGATATTGCGCAGGTGCGCAAAAATATCACCATAGGAGCCGCGAACGATTTTGGAACGGGAGGAATCGCGACAAAACTGGATGCCGCAGAGCTTGCGTTGTCTTACGGCATTCCTACAATACTAACAAACGGCGGCAAACCGCGCTGTCTTGAATCCCTCGCGTCAGGCTCTCAAAAAGGCACGGTGTTTTTGACCTAATTAGGGTATATCCGCAAAGTCGGTTACTTTGCGCGGACACACTTTAATTGGCTGCGCCCGATTTCTCTTCCGCCTGAGCGTCTTCCTTTCTTGCTTCCGCCCGATCCTTCATATCAGCAATACCGATAAACACCGCTATTATGCCGAAAAGTATCGCCAGAACAGGCGCAGCGCCTTTTAAAAAAGTTAATACATCGTCTCCCCAGCCAAGTCCGAAACCGGCGATCTCCGGCGGCAAAATTGCGAAACCGGCGGCAGCTATCATTATAAGCCCGATTATCAACGCTTTCATTTTTCTCTCCTTGTTTGTTTATAAATCATTATCGTAAACGCAACGATAAATAATGTCATTCTTACTGTAGGAAGTATAAATGATACCAAAGGTATCGATTCAAAAATCAGATATTCATCTCCGGCAATGCCGAATATTTTTAAGATGGAATAAACAGTTTCGATATATGCGATAATTGTGCCGAAAATGACAAGCATCCATGCGGCTTCCCTTATCCTTGGCCAGAGAAAAATAGCTAAAAAAGCGGCTCCTGCCCCCAGAATTAGCTGGCTGAAAACATATACTGTCTGCCCTGAATCCATGCAAAAAGTATCCTCTTTTATAATAAAAAATTCAAGATATTAACAATCACCTCAAAATCTATTCCTTTGTTCGAGATTTCAATATATAATAAAAAAAACCGGGGTTATTTACAAAGATGGAAAAAAAGACCGCAAATTACCAGTTTAGCAGCGCGGCGATTGACGCGGCGCCTGTTGGTATAACCATTCTTGACGAATCCATGAATGTAATTGAATGCAACGACCATGTTCTGGATCGTCTTGAAGCGCCGAAAGAATACTATATCGAAAAATTTTTTGAACTCTCCCCTGAATATCAGCCGGACGGAGAAAAATCGCGCGAGAAAGCCGCCAAAGTTATGAAACGGGCGCTGGAAGGCGAAATATTTACATTTGAATGGACGCATCTTACAACCGCAGGCGAAGAAGTTCCTTTTGAAATAACAGCAGCGCGCGCATTACATAACGGCAAAAACGTCTTTGTAACTTATCAATATGATCTTCGCTACATTAAAAACATGGCGGATGAACTGGAATATAAGGGCAAGCTTCTAAGAATTCGCCTTGATCAGCAGGAACTAATATCGGATATTACGCGCAGCTTTGTCTCGTCAAGCGAAACAAAAAAACTAATACAGGAAGCTATCGCAAAGCTCGGACGATACCATGAAGTTTCTCTTGTAGTAATTTTTAAAATTGATGTTCCCGGCAATAATATTTATCCTGTGTACTTTTGGACTTCTGATAATAAAATGATACCGTCAATTCAGGAAGTAGGATTGAACGAAACAATTAAAACAAGTTTTCCCGAAAGACTTTACGCATTTACCGCAATACCGGTGCTTTCATGCGTTGATACGTCAACAGGTAAAGCTGACGGTCTTCGCATTATTCTGAATGATGACGCAAAGTCGTTTATTTTCGCGCCGCTTTATGTTGAGGGGCTTTTATGGGGAATGATTTCCGTTCAGCAGCTGCATGAGCCGCGCCATTGGACAGATAACGAAAAAAGTTTTGTCGCGACAATATCAAGCACTATTTCAGGCGCGATAATGCTTGATATTTACAATCAAAAGTTAAAAGAAGCTTTTGATAATGTGACAGCCGCAAGCAGGGCAAAGAGCGATTTCTTGTCGAACATGAGCCATGAAATGCGCACTCCCATGAATGCTGTTATCAATATGACAAAGATCGCCAAAGAAACCGAAGATATAGAACGAAAAAATTACGCGCTGGATAAAATAGCGGACGCGTCCGTTCATCTGCTCGGAGTAATAAACGATATTCTGGATATGTCAAAAATAGAAGCGAATAAATTTGAACTTTCTCCGGTGGAATTCAATTTTGAAAAAATGCTTAAAAGGGTTGTAAATGTTGTTAATTTCCGAATCGAAGAAAAAAAACAAAAACTGACTATTCAAATTGATAAAGATATACCAAAAGTTTTAATCAGTGACGATCAGAGGCTTACGCAGGTTATTACAAATCTTATCGGAAATGCCGTTAAGTTCACTCCCGAAAACGGTTTAATAAAAATCGGTATATGCCTTTTGAGCGAAGAAAAGGGCGTATGCAAAATACAGATTTCTGTAGTTGATACGGGAATCGGCATAAGCGAGGATCAGCAAAAAAAATTGTTCCAGTCATTCCAGCAGGCGGAAACAAACACTTCGCGAAAATACGGCGGCACAGGTTTGGGTCTTTCGATATCCAAAAGAATTGTAGAAATGATGGGCGGAAAAATCTGGATAGAATCCGAACTCGGCAAAGGATCAACTTTTGCGTTCACAATTAAAGCTGCGCGGGGCGCGGAAACGGCTTTGAAAGATGAAAGCGAATCGGAAAACGTCCCGCAGGAAGAAAAAAATTCAAATGATTTTACAGGCAGCAGAATTCTGCTGGCGGAAGATGTCGATATTAACCGCGAAATAGTAACGACTCTTCTTGAGCCGACTCATCTGGAAATAGACTGCGCGGAAAACGGAGTACAGGCTGTGGAAATGTACGTGAAAGAGCCGGACAGATATAATTTAATTTTGATGGACGTTCAAATGCCGGGAATGGACGGTTTTGAGGCGACTGCCAAAATCCGCGAGTTTGAAAAAACCACGGGGGGAAGCGGCGGCGGCAAGCACGTTCCAATAATAGCGATGACTGCGAATGTTTTTAAGGAAGATATTGATAACTGCATTAAAGCGGGTATGGATGATCATATCGGGAAGCCGCTGGATTTTGAAGCCGTCTTAGAAAAACTCCGCAATTATTTAACAACTTAACTTTTAGCAGCCGAGCTGTTTGATCGCAAAAGAGGCTGTTTCTTTAAGTCCGCTCAGGTTTTTACGTTTTAAAACTGTTAATTGAAAGATTGCGGCTTCCACAAAACTGTAAAGATAATCGTTCACGTCTTTAATGTTGCATTTTTTAATGTCGCCTGATTTTACGCCCTCTATCAATATTGCGGACAATACATGCCTGAGTCTTACAGTCCTTCGCCGCACGCGCACTTCAGGATCAATATCGCTCTTTGAAAGATGCAAAAGATATTCCAGCACAACAGAAAGAAGCTTCCTGTTATGTTCCAGTAATTTAAAAACGGAAAAAAGCACTCTGGTAATTTTTTCGACGCTGCCTAAAGATTTATCGGCGCGGATTAAATTAATATTTTCTTCGGCGCTTAACAAAAGCTGTTTTAAACTGAAATTAAAAATTTCCTTTTTATTTTTAAAATAGAGGTATAGTATTGTTCTTGTTATTCCACACTTGTCGGCTATTTTTTGAAAGGTTGCATTTTCAAACCCGTCGTCCATAAAAACGGCAAGGGCTTTATCCAGAATCTTCTCGCGTCTCTTGTCATGCTCTACCGCAACTGCCATTTTTATCTCCGTATACTAATATCATAACTCATATTGATAAAAATAGGAAGGAATCGCCCCGTTACTTATCTCGCGGCAGGAGTCGGCCTTTTTACCATAAAAACTTTCAAACCCGCTATGATCGGTTATAATCGCAAATTTCCAGCCGGGAAAACGCTCTTCGAGAGGCTTCATTTCACCGTAGATTTGTTCAGCCGCGCTCTGATCGCCAAGCCGTTTGCCGTACGGCGGGTTTGTGACAAGAAAGCCGGGATCATCAAAAGGAGAAACAGCCTGTGACATGGGTAAAACTTTTATATCTACTCCAAGCGCCTTACAGTCAGGATCGCGAATTCCGCGCTGAGGAGGACGGCCTTCGGCGATATCACGCAGACGGGCAACATTGGAAGCCGCGATCGATACAGAGCGAAAATCTTCATCGCTGCCTGCAATTCTGATAATACGGTTAAAATCGATTTTTGCCCGAAAATCATCCCGGACCTGCTGTTCAATTTTTGAGTCTGATATCAGCATATCCTGAACCGCGAAATTTCTTCCAAGCCCCGGCGCCATATCCCAGGCATACATGGCAGCTTCTATTAAAATTGTGCCGGAGCCGCAGAACGGATCATAAATGGGAAATTTCCGCTTCCACCCTGATAATAACAGCATAGACGCCGCTGTCGTCTCCCGCAGCGGCGCAGCGCCGCCTTCGCTTCTGTACCCTCTTTTAAAAAGCGGCTCTCCGCTTAAATCCACAACAAGCGAAACAATATCTTTCTCTATGTAAACGCGCGCTTCCGCAACTTTAACCTGCGCATCCTCATTTTTTTCACCCGCTTTTTTTCTTGGAAGGATCACAGGTTCAGGAAGACGGTTAACCTTGTATTTGGAACAAAGGCGCTGCGCCGCTGCCTTGTGCACAATCGCCTGAACGCTTGTTTCCGCTTTTAACTGCGAGCGGTTTGTGCGCACTTTTGCGACTTTCAGACCCATCCCTTTCGGCACAAGCTTTTCCCATTCGGCGGCAGCAGCTCCTTCAAAAAGCGCGTCAAAATCTGCGGCTTTGTAACTCGCGATTTCAAGCAGCACCCTGTCCGCGGCGCGAAGACCGATTAACGCCTGATACAATTCTTTTGTGTCAGCTTTGAACCGCACCCTGCCGTACAGGGAATCATCAACCTTTATATCTAGTTTTCTAAGTTCATTGGATACGGCTTTCTCGGCGCCTACCGCGCAAAGGGCAACTGCGGTTTCTTTTTTGTTCATATTTTATTATACCACTTTTCACCGCTATTTGTTACAATACAAATATGACCGTACGGGAACAATTAAACTCGATCGCCGAAAAACGCACAATCATTCTGGACGGCGCGATGGGTTCAATAATTGAAATTCTCAACCTTGATGAAAAAAGTTACAGAGGCAGCATATTGACGGATCATCCTATACCGCTTGAAGGCTGCAAAGATTTGCTCTGTCTTACAAGACCCGGAGCAATCGGCGCCATCCATGACACCTACCTTCAAGCGGGCGCGGATATAATTACAACATGCAGTTTCAGATCTTCGGCAATTTCATTGGAGGAATACGGCATTAAACACCTTTCTTACGAAATCTGCAATGCGGCAGCTAAAATCGCGCGAAAATCCGCGGAAAAATATTCAGTTTACGGAAGAACGCGCTTTGTCGCGGGAAGCCTTGGACCGACAAAAAAAACTGTTAACCAAATCGGCTGGGACAGATTTGCACAGGCATACTACGAAAACGCGAGAGGACTTTTAGACGGCGGCGCGGATATTCTTCTTATAGAAACTGTTTGTGACATCGAAAACGCGAAAGCCGCTCTTCACGCAATCAAGCGTCTTTTTAAAGAAAGAAACATTGACGTTCCAATAATGATCTCAGCCGGTATTTTTAACGAAGAAGGCTGGCTGCGCTCCGGCGAAAACCTGCAGGACTTCTACGACTCTGTAATGCCGGATAATCCGTGGGCTGTCGGTCTTAACTGTTCATTTAACGCGGCAAGGCTTTTGCCTCACGCGCGGCTGTTATCTGACATTGCCGCGTGTCTTGTACTCGTATACCCAAACGCCGGACTGCAGAATATATACGGACGCTACGACGAAATGCCGAATGTGATGGCGGCTAACATTGAGCCGTTTTTAAAAGAAAAACTTGTAAACATTATCGGGGGCTGCTGCGGCTCTACTCCGGCTCACATTGCGGCGATTGCTGACAAGGCGAATGGTTATAAGCCCCGAAAGATACCAAAAACCGCAGCTTCAGGCGAGGTTCCCCGCGGATAGCCCTGATGTCATTTTTGCGCTATAATGGAAATATGTCCGGGTTTTCGCCCCGTTTTAAAAGAGCGGCGGTATTTCTTTCTCTCCTCCTCGTTTTAATTCCAATGAGCCCTGTTTTTGGAGATGTTTTACAATGGTCTGTATTGGGAAATATTCTGGTTTTCCCCGCCGATAACGGCACTTCATCGGATCCATTCCCCATCCTTCCTTCAGGCGGCGCTTCACTGTCTTTGCAAATATGGGGTCCCTTGCGAGCGGAATTAACGGAAGATATTTACATTACAAATTATGAATACAATTCGGATCTTAGCCGCCCTGTTGGAAGCAGTCAGGAAAACCGTTCCGCTCTTGTGATTGGCTTTTTAACCGCCATTCAGATTACAGGATATTTTGCTCTCGGCGATAACGGAACCGCTCTGCGGGTTTATGCGGGACCTGCCGCTGATTTACGCGCTATTGTTTTGTCCGCCGGTTTAAATTTTCCCGGAGACTTCAGCAGCGAAGACATAGAAAAAAATCCGCAGCTGCAAACAGATGCCATACGCGATTATTTCTGGAGCGAAGGCAGATGGTTTATGCCTGTCGCAGGCGTTGGAATGGATTTTCCCATAAGCGAAAATTTTTTAATCGGTTTTGATTTACGCGCATGGTTTCCGGTTTACAAATTAAATTCAGAAGAAAACCTCCCGGCAATTGACGGCTGGCGATTCGGCGCTGGATTGCGCATAACGCCCCGGAGCAAACGGTAAACCGGGACGGAAATGGAGCTTAACCCTTTTATGAAAAAACAAAAAACTTTTATTTATAAATGTACCTCTTGCGGCCGCGAAGAACAAAAATGGCTTGGGCGATGTCCCGAGTGCGGTGAATGGAACACGTTTACAGAAACCTCTGTTCAGCAAGCCGGCAGGAAAATTGAAAAGAACGCGAAAGGCGTTCCCCAGACTTACCCTCTTGCGGCCGTAGACCCGATGGAAGGCAGCAGAATTGGAAGCGGTATCGGAGAGCTCGACCGCGTCTTAGGCGGCGGAATTATGAAACGCTCTTCTATCCTTGTCGGAGGAGAGCCGGGTATCGGCAAGTCAACATTACTTCTGCAAGCCGCCGCCTTGGTTCAAACAAAAGGAAGGGTTTTATACGTTTCAGGCGAAGAGTCCGCAGGGCAGCTGCGCTTAAGAGCTGACAGGCTCGGCATAAATAAAAACATAATGGAGCGCATCGAAATTTTATGCTCAGGAAATCTTGAAGAAATTGAAACAGTTTTGAATAACGTCAAACCTGTTTTGGTTTTAATCGATTCAGCCCAAACGCTTTATTCAGATAACGCGGACTCATCGCCCGGCGGCGTTAATCAGATGAAGTTCTGCTCCTTTGAATTAATCGCATGGGTAAAAGAACATGACGCGGCGTTAATTTTAACAGCGCACGTAACAAAAGAGGGCGTCATCTCCGGTCCCAAAACTCTGGAACACATGGTAGACACCGTCCTTTATTTCGAGCAGAACGATAAAACATCAGGTCTTAACGGAACTGTCGACTGCCGTTTTTTACGCGCGGCAAAAAACCGCTTTGGCTCTGTCGACGAAATTGGAATTTTCACAATGGGAGAGCAGGGTCTCTCCCCCGTTGAAGATACGGGCAGAATGTTCCTTGTAAGACGCGAAGGCGATCTGCCCGCCGGAGTAGCGACCGCGGCAGTCCTTGAAGGATCAAGGACAATCCTTGTGGAAATCCAGGCGCTTACAATTCCTGCAAAAGGAACAATCAGCCGTGTTTTTTCCGACAAGATCGATTCAGGAAGGGTTTCACGTATTTCAGCCGCTTTGGAAAAACACCTTGGGCTGCGGCTTTCGGATCAGGATTTATACGTAAACGCGGCAGGCGGCATCCGCATTACAGAAGTTGGGGTGGAACTTGCCCTTGCTTGCGCGCTTTATTCGGCGCGTACGGGGCTTGCCCTGCCTGCCGACCTTGCAATTGCCGGAGAATTGTCTCTGACAGGGGAAATTCGCCCTGTCCACAGGCTGCAGGGACGGGTAAAAACCGCTTCCAACCTTGGATTTAGCGCATTTTTGGGTCCAATTCCCGAATCTCCGGTTCAAGGATTAAAATCCGCCATAAATATAAAATCCGCCATCAAATTAATATATGGTTAGAAATAAAAATAAAGTATTGACAATTAATTTAAAGAAGTTTATAAATAATTAGGTATAGACTTAGATTGAGTAGAGATGATTTTTGCGGGTTTTTAAAAAAGCCGCACGGTTTAGGGGTTCTGTTCTTGTCACTTCCTGCATGGCTTCGCTGTGCACCTCGTTTTTTTCCCTTAACAATTATGAATCTTTCTCTCTTCGGCGCCGGGTTTTGATCCGTCCCAGGGGAGTATAGAGTCGTTCGCTTGTGCGGATGTGAATACTTGGACGTAAGTCCATCGGATTATTTGCATAAAAAGCTGATAATCCAAGGCGTGCCCGGACGCAGTCGCAAACCATGTTTTAAAACTTGAGATTTTTAAAATGTTGTTTGTTCCGGGTGAAGGAATTTTCTCAATGGCGAAGAAACTGTATGTCGGTAACCTCTCCTACAACACCACCGAAGATGGTCTGAAGAACCTGTTCTCAGGTTTTGGCAGCGTCGCATCTGCGAAGATCATTTTTGATCGTGAAACCGGCAACTCAAAAGGGTTCGGATTTATCGAAATGGGCAGCGATGAAGAAGCAGCCGCGGCAATCACCGGCACAAACGGCCGTGAATTTGAAG
>Ga0209755_10006809_pt1 | contig 12528 bp, 6 predicted proteins | sample TergutCo191P1_FD_187301 | JGI IMG/M metagenome (GOLD analysis project Ga0209755, IMG submission 187301) | Cornitermes sp. P1 segment gut microbial communities from Petit-Saut dam, French Guiana - Co191P1 (SPAdes) (version 2) | ecosystem: Host-associated > Arthropoda: Insects > Digestive system >... | reverse complement strand
TGCTGATATGTCAATGTCATCAAACCATACTAAGGCTTTTGTGCAGTGTTGCCACGGCAAGCACACGGTGGTGAGTTTGCGAACTTAATTGTCTGACCACGTGGGCTATTACTAGTTAAAACACTGTAACCATCATAGTTTGACAAAGAATGGCTCAGAATGCTTAGACCAAATGAAGCAGGATAAATTCCAGTGGCTGCAGTATCCCAACCAAATTATCAGAAGTAGTGAAACTAGTAAACATTTAAAAGTGAGGAAAAACAATAGCTGCAACATGAAAGTAACATCTGAAACAAGCAGTAAGAACAAGATTACCAGGGATTCTAAAACATGGGGTTATGACCCAATCAGGGGCCATAAGGTTCTTCTGAATGGTCAGGATCTCCCAAAATGCACATAAGTGTTTTAAATGTAATGCTGTTATTTGTGGTGATATGCTGGGGTGCTGGGTAGGTACTGGTACTGTTTGGGTTGCATATATGATATAGGAGTGCTGCCCATATAACCACAATGAACTGCTGCTTGTTGACACGTTATAGGAATATTGCAAGATTTTTACAGTCTGTGTTCATCAATTAAATTTTTAAAATTTTGTCTACATTGGCTGTCTGAATTGTTTACAGTATAGGTTACAGTGATGTAGAGTCAAATTCTGATGATTATTGCAGAGATTGAAGGTTTTGCAAACTGTAGCCTTGAAATAACACAGGCTCTGATCTTGAAAGGGAAAGTTCAAGTGACAGCATTTGAATAACATACTGTCAGACTGTATCCAAAAGTTTATTTTTCTTTTCTTTTTCATTGTTGTTGGCTAATTTGTTCAAAGAATAACAATATCTTTCCTCAAGTAAACAGGTCATGGGCTACATTTGCTTTGTGACATTCCCTTTGCAGAATGTGTTATCACTGGTAATGTTGTGTACTAGTGATGTCTATTTGCTCATCACATACTCCAGTATTGTCGAGTCAGTATTCATTATGCTGTCAGTCAGTGGAATTCTATGGTTAAGGTGGAAACGGCCAGACATGATTCGACCAATTAAGGTATGTAATGTGATGCATTTATGTTACTTAAATCATTTACGCTGATAGATATATTCATTGTATGTGAGCTACCGCATACTTTTACACGACACTTCTTCATTTTCCCAGTCATGATGTAAGCTTTGGTTAATATAGCCTTTGGTACACAAATCAGTAGCACATTAAAAGTCTTAGATACAAAATAGAATGGAATCACATGAATAATTTTTATGTGTACATGTACATGTTATTAGTAAAGGAGGCATACAGTTTCATTAAACACATATTGATAATCATGATAAATTGTATACATTAATGATTGAGGTAGCTGGGAACGTACGCACTGAGGAACATAAGTGAAATACCTATACAGACAAATAGCACTGGCACACCCATACATCATCACGGATTCACAGAATAAGACTTAAAAAAATTAGGAATTTTAGTTTAGGGTATCAAGACACATAGGAATGTAGTAGTGGTGGACCACTTGTGCTAGCAGCATGGGGTTTGCAACCACATTATAGAAAGATCTAGATTTTTCTGCATATCATGGCCACTTGTAAGGCATCTACATCACATAATGTGTATGTATGCATATATACATCTACAAAGTCTAACCAAGTTTATGTAACAGTTAACACACTGCTGCACATAAATCCCCTGAGAGAGTTACTAAATGAATTTCATGTTTTAACATAAAATTGCTCTTCACATTCTCCTTTATGTGGGTTTTAGGAAAATTAAAAGTGTTAAGTTTAAGCGTGAGTCACTTCAAAAGACCAGTTTTTATTATTTTACCATTTAGATACTTCTCTTCACGCACACTACAAGCACACTGTATGACTAACACTGAAGTTGCATTGTAGAGTGAAACATATGTAACTGATTTAAAGTGCATAGTCCAGAAATATCTGTTATATAAATGAACATTAAAATAATCAAGCATTTAAAGCATTTATAAAAAAGAAAATAAGCAGATGGCACCTGAACACATTGCATATACAAGAAAGCTAAAACAGCTTCCAACATTACAGTGTATTTATCGTAGTAATTAACCAACTTGATGCACAAAATTTTTGTTTTACAATAAGTTTATTTTATGCCTATACATGTTTCGAGCACATGTGCTCGAAACACATAGAGGCATGAAATAAACTTATTGTAAAACAAAAATTTTGTGCATCAAGTTTGTTTATTACTGAGATAAATATACTGAGATGCACGGTCAGCAAAACGTCAAAATTACAGTGTGTACATGCTGAATAGACGACACCTGAATACTAGGGCTGCCCAGAAAGTAATGTCTGTTATTTTTTTTCTCAGTAAATATTTATTTCAAGATCATGAAAATTACACATTACGAACAATGATGGTTTGATTCCATAGCCCATTTTCCAAGTCTCCATCCACTTCTATGACCTTGTGCCAACGAGGAACAAGTGTGTGTATGACCTGCCCATACCTTGCCTTGTCCTGGTCACATAGCTAAATTCTTACTGTGTGAATCACATTATCACCAGTCTCAAATTTTGTACCACAGATTGAATCCTTCAGGGTTCCACATAGGTAGAAGTCTGTGGGTGCTAGGTTGGGGCAACACTGTCCAACCAAATTTTGTGATGGCTTCCCATGTCTTCAAACTTTAGTGCAGCCTTGCATTGTCATGCTGAAGCAAGATTTCTGTTGCATTTTTGTGAGGCTGAACTTGTTTGAAAGGCTTCCTGAGTTCTGTCACTGTCTTGATGTAGGTTTTGGAGTTTATTGTCTTTCCGCTCGGTATCACATCCACTGGAATCACTCCTTCACCGTCCCAGAAGACAGTGATTGTGACCTTGGAGGGACTTTTTGAATTTTTTGTGGGGAGATTGAGGATGGTACCATTCTATGAGTGCCTTTTTGTCTCCAGTTCAAAACAATAGGCCCAGGTTTCATTTGCCATGACAATCTGGGATAAGGTCTCTCCCACAATTTCAAAACTTGCCAACAAACTGGAAGGTACAGCTATTCTCTTGGTTTTGTGTTTGACAGTGAGGCTCTGAGAAACCCCTCTAGTGTACACCTTTGAAATGATGTGACTAACACTACCTTTGGTGACTGAAAGACTGAGTGCCACTTGTTGGGTTGTGAAGCATCAGTCCTTGTGAATGATGGCATCAGCACGCTGCAGCATTTCAGGACTAAAAGCTGTGACAGGACAGCCTGAGCAGGACAGATCGTGGAGATCTCCTTTTCCTGTTTCAGAACCCAACACTCTTTTCACAAAGTAACCAACAGTGCTTCTACAGCACTTCCATAAACATGCAAAGATGTTTGTGAATGTTTCTCACCGATTCTTTTTGAGCAACAAGCAATCCTATCCTAACATATCATTGTATTGCACATCGTGACTGACTCCATTGTGTGGCACTGCAGCAGTGGTGCAATGTGTTAGAAACGTGTACAAATTCATGTATAAATTCTGGAAACTTTCAAACTTGTTTCTTCGAAAATCTGACATTCCTAGCTTTGTTACTGGGGTGGGGGGGATATGTGTATATATATATGAGGCATTACTTTCTGGGCAACATACATTCATTGCATACATCAGGCAGCTTGTAAAATTATGGCATGTAGAGGCTGAACAGAAGGCACCTGAATATATGCATATTTAAGCAAGATATGGTTCGAGTGATCCCACAAAGTCTCTGGTTTCAGGGATACAGTTAGTAAGCCTTGGCTAATGTTGCAAGTGGGAAAAGTGCGTGAAGTCATGGCATGTAGATTAGTGTATTTCTGCAATTGGAGTGGTGGAGGTACAAGTATTCTTGCTGATCCTTTCGTATCAGTAGTGAGAATACTAGTAGGATGCCACCTGGTCACTTCCAAGATACTAGATACTCTGTGCTGTCTACCCTCTGTAGCAGGACTGTATGGTTTGTGAGACTCATGCTGAAGTTTGTCATTTAAAGTCAAACAGTCTTTGTGGAATTAATTGAGATATATTCTCTTTGTAAACTCCTAATTATTTGTATCCCATTATGACAGTGAGGCACGGGCATCCAACCTCTTTATGGTGAAAGGCCACACCTGTTGTTGTGGGTTGATTTGCAGGCCGCACATGGAAAAGTAACAATAAGTGGTATACCTAACCCCCTGAATTATTATGTAAATTTTATAGTATATGCATATTTACAAATGTGACAGTGGTCCACATAATACAACCTGGAGGGCCGCATGTAGACTGTGGGTTGGAGACCCATGAAACAAGGTTAAAAAATTAATGTGGGTGCTACCATTTTCATTTTTTTTAAGTGGTTGTTAACAATGATATGAAAAATAACATAGAAAATTTAAGCATTCTCAATTTCTGTAACATTTCAGCTCACTCATCTTCAGTGCACCCAAAATGTATGAAGAAGTTAAAAAAGAAATCAGTTCCCACATCAGAGTGTTACATGAAGGATTGGTTTCTAAGTACTGTTAAATCATCTGACACTTTGTGCCTTTTCTAGTTTTGAACTGGTAAAGCCTGACATTTTTTGATCGTTGAATATGCCACAAAATGGCTGGCTTTCAACCTTAACAGTTGTTCATCAAACACAACTGATTTTATCTGACAGACCAAACTAATGTTATTTATGAGATAATGTGAAAATGTATGGTACAGCCAGAGAGGCCACAGATGTACATGTGCATTGCATGCTGGATAACAAAGGCTAGAAACACACACTCAGAATATGTAATACTTGTTGCTTTTCCATGGCAGTAGTGGTTACACAAACGTGCCTCAATGTTATGTTTATACATATGTTGCCTGTCTTGTTTGGTCTTGGGTATGTTTCTCATTTACATTGCAAAGCTGGCTGCATTGTTTTGACATTTTACCCATACACCTATAATAATTAATTTCATTTAGTTTGTCTTCACTTAAGCTAGTTGCAAAAGGTCTGTGCAAGTGTTCTGTTGGTTCTGTTTTTGTTCAACCACAAGAAGTTGTGGAATGAACTCTGTGGAGACATAATGTTGAATGCTCAAATTTTAAGTCAGATATTCCTACAAATTCTGTCATTTCTCTTTGGAATGCACAAAAACTGACTACAATGGTTTTTAATCAGCTCAGCTTGGATGGGTGGCCAAAATGATGTCATTTTCACATGTATCTTGACCATTTTTAAAATGTGTGTACTATTCAAACACTGTTGATTGACTTTAATGCCTCCATACAAAATGCCAATTTAACAAACTGCAGGTTCTCTTTGCTCCTTTTCCTTATGTTGCAATAAACTGTTCACACAAATTTCCTATTCCATTCATGAGATTTTTTAAAAATCACCAATACACACTTTCTGTAAATGGAATAATTTATTTAGTTGACAACAAAACATGTTAGGACTTAAAAGAAAATGGCAACAAGAATCACACAGTTCACTAAATCATGACCAATGATCAGGTAGTTGTCATATAACTTTAAAGGGAGGTGGTGTGCACAGTCTGAGAACTTTCTGAACATTGTACATAGTTTTGGTTATGTAAAACAATGAATTGTCGAATGTATAAGAAGACAGAGTATCTTTGGCCATACTAGAATTTGGTTATTTTATAAATCTGCTGGTATAAACAACGAGCTTATTTTAATATGTTGCAGGTATCACTGTGGATACCTGTAGTTTTTTTAATCACCTGTTTGTTCCTTGTGATAATTTTGTGCTATGAACGGACATTTGAAGTCAGTATGGGGGTGATTATCACATTGTCAGGCGTGCCTGCTTTTGGGCTTGGTGTGGTATGGAAGAATAAACCACTTTGGTTTCGGAATATGCTATGTAAGTATCTTTGTTGTAATTATTATTCATTGGTGACAGGGTTTCTTAGAAGTACTGTATTGTGTTTCTAGCTATACTTCCATTATTGTTTGCCTGGCAGTAACAGACATACTGGTAGATGGAAGGAGGCTGATATTTAAATACAGGATATTCCTGTAGCACATGTTCACATAATAGCTGCCAATGCTTTTCTCATGATCACAGACAACTGCAAAAGGATTTATGGACATTTTCACGTATCTGACATACAGATTTTTTGACTCTTTGCTGACTTTGATCAAATAAATGTCATGACAGTGGAACCTGTTTATGGGGTTGGTCAAAAGCTGCAATTAGGTAGCACAGATTGTGTGACCCAAGTGGAGGCTTAGTATGGAAACACTTTGTGTAGGAACATGACATTTATGCCAAAGCAATTGTTACAAAATTAACAGACATTACACCACTCACCACATAGCATTCGGCCATCCATCTGTCAGTATTATTTCATTATAATGATCACATAACTGCATTTATCACCAAGTGGATTGTTGGCATTTGGGAGCATTACTGGTTTACTGGTGTTGAAGAGATACAAAATCTCACCTTTTAACTTAGCAGCAGGTGATTTTTAAATATTATTTTCAGTCTTCATATTTGTTGTTAGAATTAATGTGACATGCAGTGTATACAAAGTATTTTTTGTTCCAGGTAATGTGACATGCAGTATACAGAAACTATTTTTATCAGCCAAAGAAGAATAACTAAATCAACTCCTTCTGCCTTTATTCTGAATAAATATGAATTTCAGGTGCCTCTGCAGTGGAGATATTATTAGTTACCATAAGATTTGATTAAAAGAGCTAACTCGTTAAGCGATAAAAAAAATCTGGTAACTGGTGAGATGGAAAGTTTATCAGATATGGCAGGAATCTCCATTTATGGCAGAACTTCTCTGCCTTAACTTTAGGCCTTCATGGTTACTGCCAAGATATTAATTGTATATTTTATTGTATTCCCTCTAACAAAACCTGATCCCAGGTGCATATATAGACATAGTTTGTTCATTGACTGAGTAACTCTTTGTGTAAGACTGAACTTGAGTCCTTTTTTATTTATTACAAAATGATAGATGGTATTCAGATAACAGTAAAGGTTACCTTCTGTCAATTATGGAACATGATCACTGTTTGAAACTGACAGTAGTTGTGACCCATCATTCTCCACTAATTAAACTGTTCCACATTTTAGGTGCACACTACAGACTATAATTTTATGCATGGAATATTCTGTGCATGACATGGAATGTGAGTATTAAATTGTTATAGCACCAACCAAAGATGTGCAGTTTATCTCCAGGAAAGCTGGTTTTTTGTTATCATATTTTTACAGTTTTGATTGTTTAATGTAGGTCCAGTATGGCTGTTTTCAGTTTTGCCATTTGTAAATTAATCTTAGTGCCTACTCACACACTCTTCAGTCCATAGTATTCATAACACACTTGCAACCCTTTTCAACTTGTGTACTTATAGCAAACATTTCAGCTCCCTTGCCCACAAGGAGTATTGGTATACGATAAGAGTATTACAGATGTCATTATTTATACTTACAAATGTTTTAGAGATATTATATTTTCTTTAACCATGTGACTTTCAGTATAGTGGCACCTCATCCCAGTGTGGGGGTTAGAGGGACTGATCATGGCATGTCTGGCAAAACTGCATTTCGCTAACTTCTAATGGGTAAAGTAGGGTTATATGAATTGGGATGCTGATAGAACCACCCTATTACCTAAAATAGTTATGATTATGGTCATTAAACATTGACACAGTGTTTGAGTAGATGATGCTGCCAGCTTCCACTGTGGTTGACTGAGTAACTGCCTATGTTTATCCATGTGTATTCAAATTTTCTTTTCAGCATACATCAATTTTTTTTTACCCTAAATGTATGTAGTCAAAACTGCAATGGGCAAAACCACATTGGGTGAGGGGTTATTGGATGTAGAAAACTGATGACAGCAAATGTGAAATAATATGAATTTATCTTAGAATTGAAGAGTGAGGTAATTTTTAAGCTGTTAGAAAGGCAACTGAGAACTGTGTGTTCATCTAATCATGTTATGTTTTGGATGATATGGCATAGGCCAGTATATTTACTGTGTTTTTGGAAGCTTTTGAACAATATGTTTTTTAATTTGTGATATACACTTTTTGTGCAAACTTTTTTTTGCATCATGTTTGTATAATAATTGTATTTGTGTATTGTTTTATTTTAGAATGGGGAAGATATGTGGAACTTGCTTTCTGGTTTCTGAACTGTAAAACTTATGTGTTCATGTATGAGGCTCCTTTAGAAATGATTGATACTTATCTGGAATACAGGCTAAGAGATGATGACAGCCACACAGTGACAATGTGGCACAATCCACAGATTACACACTGAGGCCAGTACACCACCCTCAGTGTTTCAGGATGGGATGTGGGTATGTGCTGACTTGCAGACGACACTGAAAGTTGTTTGTGAAGTAGTGGCTGTGTAGCAGGTCCTTTGTCCTGTCAAATGACTGATAAGAATGGCAGATAATAATAATAATAATATTTATTTAACTGCAATTGGGCTTTCGCCCGGTGGCAGTGTGGATGTGTTAGGAGTGAATCCTAGGGACTCCAGTGTGTGTTTTTGATATCTGTTGTGTGGCCTGCCTGACACTGTCATGCACCACTGACATTTTCTTTGCTTCTGTGCCATGGGGTGATTTTCTGATGACATGAGAAGATGCCACAGTAAATGACTTTATACTGTTGTCTCCAGGACAGTCACTCTGCCAGTGGGATGCCCTTCACATCCCAGAAGAAAATGGCCATCTGCATTCCAGCAGGGAGAGCTGCTTGAAATTTTTTAGGCTAAGAACTTTCATGATGTTTCCACTATATAGTCTTTCCTTTGGATGAGTATATTTAAAGCTTGGCAAAGAAACTGTCATGATAATCATCATGAATTATGGCAGCTGACAAGTTTGCACCCACATCTGCTTTTTTTTTCTGGCATAAAGTCCCATGATATGTGGTGTGCACACTCTGTCTTCACATCCTGATGAACTATTACAGGAACTGTTGCATGACACAGGGATGTTTCATGTTGCAATTCGTCAAATGTTCTGTCCTCCAAGAGCATAGGGATACACTGTAGTATTGGTACCATGTGGGCTACAGCAAGCTGGACGGGGCTTACCCCATATCTGTTCATTGTCATGTCTGCTGTTGAATGCCATCATCCATCAGCAGACAGTATGGTGGCCAGATGCTGCTTCATCACTGACTGCCCTAAACTGATGGTGATGTCATAAGCTGATGTGCCTCCTTTCTACAGGAGCGACACAGTCTTATGTTGCCTGTGATAATCACCGTTCTTTACAAGTGCACTCATGTGTAAATATTGTGCTATACCATTCTCAGTCTATATGAGCATGGGATGGGAACCTGGTGTCATACAGTGTTTCCAGTAGTCCCAGTCATTACTGAATTACTTTTGTAATGATATATTTTGGGTAGCTTTAAGTTGCAGACAGTAGATGAAAGCAATTATTCAAGTGTACTTCTATTCTGATATGTCAGAGCTATAGTTGAGTCAATGGAAGAATCAACATGGGTAATGGGAGTTACAGTTGGCTGCCTACTCCTCCACCATACCTACATTGCATATGTCCTTTGTTTTGGTTGTTAAAGAAGACATATGCTGATGGAAAAATGCCACATCCCAGTAGTTATTCTAAAGATAATTGAGGATAGTAATATTTTGTATTATCACATCATGGTATTACCATCATTGTAAGTGCTGACATGCACTGTGAAGGGTCTCATATCATTCTCTAATTGCTTCAGTTAAGGAACACTGATATGCATTGAACAGGTCAGTTTGATTTGATGTGTATTGGACCGTGCATCATCTTGATAACTGAAGAATAAAATCCAACTAGATGCCACTTATTACTTTATTATGCTTATGTTAGGTTCAACATGTTTTGGGCACCATTATGCCCATCATCAGGAGCTACTGTCGTGAGTTCTTGATGATGGGCATAATGGTGCCCGAAACATGTTGAGCCTAACATAAGCATAATAAAGTAACAAGTGGCATCTAGTTGGATTTTATTCTTCAGTTTTCAGGTCAGTTTGAAGTCACTAACACAGAAGTACAGTTATGTTAACCTTTTTGTTCCTAAACCAAATTTGTGGCACTGTTAGTAAGTGTTGTATTTTGTACCATGATCTTAGTATTACATAGATTGCACTTGTGTAATGAGGGCATGTAGGCTTGGACACAGCAGCTTATTATATGCTTTAGCAGTAAGCTATCCTTCAAACTGAGGTGTTGAATTTAGTCACATTGCCAGACATTTTGTTGATTTCTTTGCATTCCTACACCTTCACTTGCTGTAATGGGTATCCAGTGCTGGCCATCTTTATCATTGTTATTATTATCCTGTTAGTGAGGGTAGACCCTGATAGGTGCTGCCATCTAAAAATGTGAATTTGTAACTTGGTCAGTGAAAAAATGTTCTTCAGTGACATTCTGTTTTACAGTGTTGTAGAATCCAAATTATCCAAGCAAGTGAAGGGAAGAGGATATACAAAACTGAAAAACATAGATAATTGAAAATATTTTGCGTGATGCGTGTACAGAACACCACAGTATGCCGTGTAAGGGTCGCCCATTAAACTCCTTTTCACTGCAGCATAGATTTTCCTGGCTGCTGTAATGTTTGTATACTTGAGCCCTCTCTGAACCTTGCAATCAAGCAGAGCATCAACACATTAGCACTCCTGTGACAAACATACCCACTGCTTTTTCTTTTTTCTGCACTGTCATTATCCCACCCTCTTCTCCTTCCTTTTGCAGCAGCACTGACATCATCCCTGTCCGTCATGTACTGGAAACCTGGTTCACATGCATCACTTTGCTGCCAATCTTCAACATTATCTTCATTGATGTTTTCAAAACATATCATGACATACATGGCATCAGCAACTTCAGACTTACTGACTTCTGCACTAGGGAAACAACACAGGTTTTCTTATAGCATGGAAGACATTTTCTGCATGAATAAAACCAGAATTACTGGATTGGCAGAACACCACATAGATGATTTACTGACATAGCATCCAATACCACGAGTCCAAACAGTTACAGATATCAATGTTCCATGGTTAATGATTGGAAAAGTACTGCAATTGCCATACATGTTGCGAGCTGAGCTTCCTACTTGACAGGTCAGATTGGGTTTTCCATGGCCAGGTTAAGATCTGGAGTGAGGTGGTGATGTGGCATATTTACAAAACACTGGGTCTTGGTACCATGCGTAACTATAAGTGTGCAGGTATGGAAGAACTGATCTGTTCTGGAATGTATTTTGATGTGAGTATGCAGCTTTTCCTCTTCAGCACAAGATGTTTGCAATGAATGCACATTTTAATCTAGGAACTTTTCCGGACAACTACCAATCAGATCACATTGCACTGTGAGGCTAAAGTAATTGTAGCTGTTGTCATTGTTAATGAAGTGTGTTCGTTATTGCATCAGTCTTCATCAGTAATTCATTGTGTCCAAAACAGGCACCATGACCTTATGACACAACTTGTCCATGTTCCCAAGGAATATGATTTTCCTCTTAACTATGTGCTTTACTGTTGCATTAAGTCTTCAGAAACACTAGTTATGTTGGACCATTCTCTTTCACATAATGTCCGAGATAAACCATGTAATGTAGACGTGGTCTTTATAAATGTATTTATTACTCCCTCCACTTCTGCATGCAACCAAAATGAATGAGAGTTGCCCTCATAAGATCATTGTTTTGTGAAATGTATTGCCATTAATGAGACCCATTCTTAGATTGCTCATGCTCCACAGGATTGAGAATCTCAGTAAGAAGATAAAACACTGGATTTTATGGAATAAATTTTCCAGCAGTGTTTTTTTATCACCATTCTTCAATGTTGTCATGATCAGGGAAGGTGAAGTATCAGACCTGATTTGAATGGGTTTGTTATCTTACTAATGCACATTTTGTACCGTCATTAACACAGCCAAAGTGCTAGGGTTAGGAATATTAGTTTATTAGCTTCAGATGGACTGAGTACCTTGTCATTGGTCTTCTGAAAAATGTTGCCTGTTTCATCAACAGACTTATGACCTGTGAGGTGAAGGCACACTGACATCTTTTCACACATGGCTTATGTATGATAAACTAGGTTCATTTCTGCCTCTTCATTGCTTCTTTTTATTGTTTTATTTTACATTTTGTTGTACCAGATTCATCCTTAACTGTTTACACTATCCTGTTGTAACAGTACGTAGAAACTAATCACTTGTTATATTTCATAATGGAAATCACAGTACTATTCCAAAGCATTAAGTGTATTTGTTTCTGTTGTTGTTGAACTAAAAACTGTCACCACCAGTTCAATACACATACTCAACTTCCACATCTATACAGCCGCTGTGCTGTGTGCTGAGACCTTCCCAGAAACAATTCATTCAGCCCTACCTCTGCATCCATCCCATTATTGTTTTCTCAATTGACATCTCTGCCTTCCAGCAGGCAGAAACAGTTCCACATGTAACTATACATAATTTTAAAAGCACAGTTTGGAGTGTTTTCTGTCATTAAGGCATATCTCCAAGTGTTCTCTTTGTCACACTTTGAAGAACTAAGGAA
>Ga0209755_10006808_pt1 | contig 12528 bp, 10 predicted proteins | sample TergutCo191P1_FD_187301 | JGI IMG/M metagenome (GOLD analysis project Ga0209755, IMG submission 187301) | Cornitermes sp. P1 segment gut microbial communities from Petit-Saut dam, French Guiana - Co191P1 (SPAdes) (version 2) | ecosystem: Host-associated > Arthropoda: Insects > Digestive system... | reverse complement strand
CCCCCGGCGTTTTTGTTTCCTCATTGCGATGAAAAATCAATGTTATGCGCTTTTCTGGAAGACATTAAAAATACTGATCCTGATATTTTAACAGGATGGAATTTTCTTGATTTTGATTTTCCTCACCTTTGCCGGCGTTTTGAAAAATTCAGGATTCCGTTTACAATCGGGCGTTCCCGTGACAGCGCGAAATTTTTACCCGGCGACGATACAGGCTCATGGCGGAAAAGATCGGCATCGGCGATTGTCCCAGGAAGGCAGGTGATTGACGCTCTTCGCGTAATAAGATCAGGCACGCAGCTTCAGCGCTCAGGCGGCCTTTCTCTTGATGAAGTTGCGCAAAATGTTTTGGGAGAGGGTAAAACTGTTCATGAAACAGGCGATGAAAAAATCGCGGCGCTTGACAGTCTTTATTTAAATGATCCTGAAAGTTTCGCTGACTACTGCCTAAAAGACGCGCGGTTAGTTTTAAAAATTTTATCAAAAACGGGAATGTACCGCCTTACAGTAGAGCGCGCGTGCCTTACAGGCGTCCCGTTAGATAAAGCGTGGACAAGCGTTGTCAGTTTTGAAAGAATTTACGCGATGGAACTTCAAAAAAGAGGCATAACCGCCGCCGTTTTTGACGAAAATGACGTGACAGGCGCTCACGGCGGCACAGTTCTTGACGCTCAGGCCGGTCTTTTTGAAAATGTCGCTGTCTTTGATTTTAGAAGCCTGTATCCTACAATAATAAGAACATTTAACATCGATCCGCTTTCACACGCAAGAGCTGCGGCAGACGATGAAAAAATAATTGCGCCTAACGGAGCTCTTTTTTCGCGAAAGCCCGGAGTTCTTCCTTCTTTAATTGCAGGCTATTTTGAAACGCGCGCGGCAGCTATCGCAAAAGGCGATTCGATCGCCGCGCAGGTTTACAAAATACTGATGAATAGTTTTTACGGCGTCCTTGGAACTTCCGCCTGCCGTTACGCGAAAAGCTCGCTGTCAGGAGCGATTACTTCATTTGCGCGCAAATGGCTTTTGTTTTCCAGAGACTGGTTTAGTTCAAAAGGACTTTGCGTGCTTTACGGCGACACAGACTCTCTTTTTGTGCAAACCGGTCTTGGCGACGTTCCGTCAGTTGAATTTAAAAAATACTGCGTTAATCTCTGCGGTGAACTGAACGCGCTTATAACAAAAACTGTTAAAAAGGAATATAATCTGGAATCGTTTCTTGAGCTTCGTTTTGAAAAAGCGTACCGCCGCTTTTTAATTCCCCCTGTTAGAAATTTTCACGCAGAAGATTCGCAGTCAAAGCAGGATGCGCAGGGCAGGGGAAGGGCGAAAGGCTACGGCGGCTGTCTTTTAAATTCCGACGGCAGCCTTACAGTTGACGTTGTCGGAATGGAAGCTGTGCGAAGCGACGCTACGCCTCTTGCGCGCCGCCTTCAGCTTGAGCTTTTGGAAATTGTATTTTCCGGCGGCAGCGAACAGGAGTTCAGGACAAAGGTCGCGGATACAATAAATGAGCTTAAAAACGGAAATTGCGATCATGAGCTTATTTACAGAAAGAGGCTTACCCGTTTTCCTGAAACCTACACTTCGTCTACGCCGCCTCAGGTGAAAGCCGCGCGCGCGTTAGGCTGGAAAAAAAGAAGGGGAACAGTCGAATACTTGTGGACATTAAACGGACCGCAGCCCTTTGCCGCAAAGGGACAGACTTTAATCTGTCTCGATGCTATTGATTATGAACATTATATTGACACTCAGGTTTTTCCCCTTGTCCGTTCAATCGCCGCCGCCGCGCGCTGGGACGCCGGATTTTTTACATCGCGCAAAGACCCGGCAGACCCGCAAATGGAATTAATGTTTTAGATTATATAAATTTTAAATTAATCCCTGAGTAATCATTTTCTATTTTTAAAGTGTCAAGAATTTGGGAAATCTGGCCGCGGTGATGCATATTGTGGGAAACAAGCTGTTCCAGCATGAAAAAAAGCGGAGCCGCAGGCGGCTTTCCTTTATACCAGTCAACTTTTACAGGCGCGTCAATATCCTTGTCTTCAAGAGCGGTTACAAAATTAACAAAAGCTTTATCCGCGGCATTTGAAAAAGAAACCGCCTGTTTCCACTGCTCTTCTGTCAGTTTACCCTTAAAATCCTGAATTTTCGCCAAAGGTTTTATCGCCTTCTGCGCTGCTTCATTGGCGGAAACCGCGTCTTTCATCATGTTAAGAAAGTAAGAAGTCGCTCCGGTGTTGTGGCGGAAAAGCCCGGAAAGGTTCTTGTAGTAGCTTTTCCTGTCTTTTTCCCGCTCATCATAGGATAATTTGTCCAGAATCCCGGCAATGGTTTTATTTGATTCCTGATTCTGCCTGGCAAATGTTAAAAATAACTTTTTCATAAAATACTCCTGTTAAAATCTATAAAATTCATTATACATCATCGCCCTGTCCAATTGTATTATTTTTAATAATCGTGCGTAAACGCACGAGTTGTAATGGATTTTTACAAAAAATACTTAAAACTATGAAATTTTACGATTTTAATTTGACAAACACATCAATAATAAATGATCATTAAATTAGGGTACATTTTATAAAAAACCGCAGTTTATCCTGTCTTCCTGCTTTTGGATGACAACGCAGAAGCGCGGTATATTTATCTTTTTGACGGCAAAATAAGGAGACCGTATGGTTTTCTTTTTATTTTAGAAAATTGGAGAGTAACATGAAAAAGCTTTTCTGGACGGGCTTTGCGGTTCTGCTCGCACTGACCCTTGTAACCTGCGAAATGTCGCCGCTTGGCGGGTGGGATGACGGAGCATTCAAATTTGATAAAAACGGTAATTTAGAGAGCGTTTCCGCTGTAATTAGTACAGACGGCAGGATGGTTTTCCCTGCGCCATCAAGATCGAACCGCGCTCTTAACGATGCGATGGCAAAATCAAGTTATGATTTATTTGAGGTTGTGTTTTACGCACAGACCGGCGCCACTACTTATCAAACTGCAAGAACAATATGGGGTTATGGCGAGTCAGGTATAATTTCCGGTGTTTACAGAACTACTGCCGGTATTGATTATACAAATGCAGATATCGACGAGGTAGCAGCGGTCGGTGATGGTGCTGCTGTATTATTTATTGGAAACCGAAAAACAGGAAATCTCCTTGCTGTTGGAATATTATCCCATATTGACGGAGAACCTGTAGACTCGACAAATCTTTTAAAAGATACATCTACAACTGTAACTTTTACAGTGACTTCGCTTGAAGCAGGTATTGCTTTTAATTCATTAGGTGATCCGACAACTACGGAACCTTCTAATACAGCTACTAGAACTCAACGTTATGTCGATGTTACAGTAAAAGTAGAAACATCAGATACAACTGGTATTCATTTTAGAGGGTTTTATCTTACTAATGGCGTAAATACTGGCAATTATTCATTTAGTTTTAAAGGGCTTACACCAACTGCTACTATCAGTGATCCTATAAACGTAGATATTATAAACAGATTCGCTGCGATAAGAGTAAGAGATGAAGACCTAGCAAAAATTGTACCAAGAGCTAATGTTTCATTTGTCAGAAGCGGAAGAACATACACGCTTCCTGCCGAAGCAATAGCGCCAATTGTAACATCCAGTTTCACTAGCTTAACAACAGATGAGGCTCTTACTACAAGTCAGTACGGCACTGTAGGTTATTCTATAACTGCAGTAGCAGCTCCTATTACAGGTTTAAATTCTTTTACATACGGTATTCCTGTATATGCGATAACTACAGATAAAAGTGTGGACAGCATTGTATCATATTCATGGGTAATTATGCCGGGACAGAGTACACAAGCAGAATTACTTGATGATAATACAGATACAGCATTAGGAGGCAGTGTCTTAGTTGTTATAGGTCAGCTTCCTATTTACGGTTTGCAGCCGCAAGACACTATCATGATTACTAAAGATGGTTTACTCATTACGAATTTTTAATATAGTTCATTAGATTGGGTAAGAGCGCAGTTATGAAACATTTTTTAACAGGATATCTTTTGATTCTCGTTATTTGTTGTTTCATAAGCTGCGCTCCGCCTGTTGGTAATTTTGAAAATGGCGGCGGCTCAGCTGTAGATTTCTGGATAATCGAAACGGTTAAAAGAGATTATTATATAAATGATAATTTTAACCGCGACAGAGATTACTATATTACATCTTTTGAAAAAGGCGATGAACTTCAGGTTTACGCGGATCAACCGGGAGTTTTAACAGAAATTAAGCATAATCCTGATGCTTCTGTATCAATATCAAAGGAAGTAACTGTAGCTACTTTTCCTTTCCTGGAAGCAGGGTTATATGAGGTCAGGGTAACTTATAAAAGCAGAACAAAGACTTACCGCATTACAGTTCGCGGAGCTGAACCGCCGCAAGGAGGAAATTCAAACGGCCTTGGCGGCGGGATATATTGGCCGTAAAAGTATCATTATGAGAAAGATAATACTGCCGTTTTTTTTTCTTCTTGTTTGTTTTTCTCTTAACGCGCAGACATTCCGCGAGTCAAGAATCTATGTGCCGCCGATAGCAGGCGCGGGCACGCAGAGTGAAAATACATTTTTTTACAGGCTTCTTACTTACGAAGTAACCCTTCAGTATCAATCTATCGTAAGGAATCAGGCGGGAAGCGATTATATCCTGCTTGGTTCTGTCGATACTTACGCAGGCTTTTTATCAAGAAACCCCGCGGATAAATTAGCAGCTAACGCTGTGCCTGTTCCGCCGCCGCAGGGAAGGCAGGCGGAAAGCCATGTTTTTAACCTTCAGTTAATAGATTCAAAAACAGGCGAAATAATCGGCGAGCAGCATTTAATTTATACAGAAATAGATACGTCTATAAACGGTCTTGTATCTATAATTGTTTACAATCTTCTTTCCTGCATTCCCGATCAAGTAGAAACTAACGACTGGCGCAGCAACTGGCTTTACCTTGGAGCTTCGGTTTTATGGTCGCCGCGTCTATATATTAGCAATTATCAATCTGTAAACTGGCTGAATGTCGGTCTTGGCATTTCCGCCGAATATCACTTTTTAAATTTTATGTCCTTAGGTCTTGGCGCGAACTTTACTCAGGACTGGCTTGTCGTAACTGTAGGCAGAGAATACCGCGATTTAATTCTGGAAGTGCCGCTGTCGTTAAGATTTGTATTTAAGCCCACTGATCATTTAATGCTGGAACTTTACGGGGCGTTCTCTGTCAATCTTTCCATGATGCAGGTAACAAAGGTTTCTCCTTTTTCATTGTCCGCAGGTTTTCAGTTCGGTGTAAAAGCAGGACCGGGAATCTTCACTGTAGACCCGCGTTTTTCCATGGATTTATATCCGTCAGCGTTAGGAAATATACTTACATACAACCGCTATATAGTACATATAGGCATAGGTTATAAATTCGGCCTTATCCCCAAAAGTTACCGCGATTATTAGTAATTGACCTCCTAAGCGCTCTAGTATACATTTAGATAATGGCTTATGTAAAAAATCTTTTTGACCGCAATTTCCTTGAATACGCGTCCTATGTAATAAAAGACAGGGCGATCCCTGACCTTGAAGACGGCCTTAAGCCTGTCCAGCGGCGCATACTGCATACTTTGTTCGAGATGGACGACGGGAAGTTCCATAAAGTAGCGAATGTCTCGGGCCAATGCATGAAGTACCATCCTCACGGCGAGGCTTCGATTAATCCCGCTCTTGTCGGCCTTGCCAATAAAGAGCTTTTTATCGACAGGCAGGGAAACTTCGGCAATCTTTTTACAGGCGACGACGCTTCAGCGCCGCGCTATATTGAATGTCGCGTAACGCCACTTGCGAAGGATATTTTCTACAATCCTAAACTGACTGTCTGGGCGGATTCTTACGACGGCAGAAACCGCGAACCAGTCCTGTTCCCCGCGAAAATTCCTGTAGTGCTTGTCATGGGCGTCGAAGGCATCGCTGTAGGAATGTCCACAAAAATCCTTCCGCATAACGCAGTCGAAGTGCTGGAAGCGGAAATCGCCTGTCTTACGGGAAAAAAATTCGAGCTGTTCCCCGATTTTCCGACAGGCGGCTATGTTGATGTCTCAAATTATGAAGACGGCAACGGCAAGGTTTTAGTGCGCGCAAAACTTGATACTTCCGATCCAAAGCGCATTTTAATAACAGAACTTCCTTTTGGTTCTACAACAGAAAGTATTATGAACTCGATAGATTCCGCCGCGAAAAACGGCAGAATAAAAATAATGGGCATAAATGATTTTACAACCGATAAAGTCGAGATCGAAATCAAGCTTGCCCGCGGCGTATACGCGCAGGAAACAGTTGACGCGCTTTTCGCGTTTACAGAGTGCGAGCAGTCAATTTCTGTTAATCTTCTTGTAATTAAAAACGGCCTTCCCTCGGTGATGACCGTAACAGAAATAATCAAGTATCACGCGAAGCAGCTTGTAAAAATTCTTACAAAGGAACTTGAGCTTGAAAAAAAGGAGCTTCTTGATAAACTGCATCTTCGCACGCTTGAGCGGATTTTTATAGAAGAGCGGATTTATAAAGGCATCGAAAAGATGAAGACCGCAAAGGGCGTACAGGAAGCGGTTATCTCCGGCTTTAAGCCTTTCTTAAAAGAAGTAGGGCCGCGCGGAGTATCGGAAGACGATGTTGATCACCTGTTAAGAATTCCTATCAGAAGGATATCGTTATACGACATTAATAAAGCCCGCGACGAAATGGAGCAGATTAACGCGCGCATTAAAGAAATTAACAGTCATTTAAAAAGTATCACCGCGTACAGCGTTTCCTATCTTAAAAGCATTATAGCTAAAATAAAAGCAAACGAGGAAATCGCGGGCGGAAAGCGGAAAACAATTGTCGGCGAATTTGATAAAGTTATCGCAAAAGAAGTTGTTAAGCGCGATGTTGATTTAAAATATGACAGCAAAACAGGTTATCTTGGGACAAATGTATCAGGCGCAAAAGTCGCGGAGGTTTCTCCGTTTGACAGGATTTTAGCTGTCCGCAGAAACGGAATGTACACTGTTATGGATCTCTGCGAAAAAACTTTTGTCGGCGCTGACGCGTGGTGGATAGGCGCGGCTGACAAAGAGGAACTTGCAAAAACTGTGTTTACAATTATTTATAAAGACAAAGACACAGGCTGCCCTTGTATAAAAAGATGCGTAATAGAAGGATGGATTATCGGCAAGGATTATTTTCTTGTCCCCGACGGCGCTGAAGTTCTGCATGTTGATACCCGTCCAAAGTTCACGTTTACTGTTCATTACGCGCCAAAGCCAAGGCTTAAAGCGCTTACAGAAAATTTCAAGGCGCAGGATTACAATGTCCGCGGATTAAAGGCAGGCGGCATAAGGCTTTCCAATAAAGAAATAAAAGAGGTTGTAAGTAATTAATTTTATAAAGGCAGTCAGATTATGAAAGATGAAGAATTCATTGATACAGAATCTGGAATATCAATCGAAGAACAGCAGAAAATTTTAACACAGATTAACAGTATCGCCGAAAATAATAAACAGCGCCTTTCACAGGGAGCGGCGCAGCGGGCTCAAAATGAAGTAAAACCCGCGGTAAAGTCAGCGAAAAAAAGAACAATTTTCCCTATTGCGGTTAACGCAGCCGCCGTAATTGTCCTTGTAGCGGGATCGCTTTTTTTGATTTCGTTTAACAGTAAAGCCGATATTCAGGCAAGAACGGGAAACGCCGTTTACAATCTTACGGAAAAAGCTCTTATCGAAGAAATCCGCAGAGAGACATCGGAAAAAATCGCGGAAAAAGATATTGAAATATCTTCAATTTTTTCGCGTCTTGGCGAAGTGGACGCGCAGCTTTTAATTCTGCTTTCCGGTAATCAGGAACTTACTTCAGAGCAGCTTGCGTTACGCGAAAATCTAATGCTTCTGCAAAGCTCTTACAGAAACGATCTTTCCCTTCTTCAGGAGGAAAGGTCTTTGATTCTGGAAGATGCACGTTCCAGGGAAGAACGCCTAAAATCAGTGTTAGATGAAAGAACCAAGGAACTTGCCTCCCGGAAGGAGTACTCAGGGGAACTTTTGCTTGCGTTTAATGAACTTGAGCGGCTTACAAACGAACAGGAAAGAACTGCTTCTATTGACGCGTTTTTACAGGCTGTTATCGACTATTACGGCGCATCCAGCACGGACGGCATCCAGAACACAAGCGCTGTTCAAAACTCAAGCGGCATTGCAGATAACAGCGCGTCCGGCAATGAAGAAGAGCTTTTGCTTTTAAACGCGCAGCTGGAAGAAAAAATCGTCCAGATGCAAAAAACAATTGACTCTTTTTCACTTGGCGGTTCGGCGCAGGAAAGACGCATCGCAGAACTTGACGATGCTGTATTATCGCTTCGAAGAGAGAACGCGTCTTTAACGCAGGAAAAAACCGCAAGAGACAGAACAATTTTATCTCTTCAAGGCGAAAACGAGGATTTAACGACAGCTAACGCTGGTCTTACTTCAACTAACGCGAATATCTCCTCGCAGCTTTCTAACGTGCGCGCCGTGAATCTTACCCTTGAACAGCGAGTCTCAGAACTTGAAGGCCAGCTTGCCGCAATACGCGCGCTGGCTAACTAAGAAATTGATTTCTAATAAAAAAGCGCATACATAAATGTATTTTATGAGTAAGAGTTGACATGAAAATAATTTGTTATATATTATAAGCGGTATGATTGATTTTTTATTTAGACCAAATTTTTATATTATTTTTTGGCTTGGGATAACATTTTTCAGCCTTGCCTCGGCTACTGTAGTAACATCGCTTTTTATATATTGCAGAAAATATACTGTACTGGTTAATGCTGTTGTTTTATACGTCTTTTTCTTTATTGCTTTTGCACAGTATCTAATAATGAATGATAAGCTAATGGAAACATTAAATGGAATTAATGAGCTGGAAATTTTATCAGTGTTCAATGCGTTGACTCTTATTATATTGGGATTATTAATAATAGCTTTTGCGGCAGTATCATTAATAAAAACAGCTAAAGGTTTTAAAGAAGCGCGTAATGATATCGAAGCTTCAGTAAAAGCGCTTATACCTAAAAATTCTGTGTGGAAACCTGAACAGGGGCTGACGAATAGTATAATAAAAAAATACCGAATTACCGAGGCTGAACAGGCTGCCGCAAATCTTGCATTATTAGGAAAATCAAACAAAGAAATCGCATATACATTGAAAAAAGCAGTCGGCACTATTGAAACTCAATTAAAAAGCGTTTACCAAAAAACAGAAGCGCCGGGAAGATTCGCATTAATTGCGTTAACAGCGCAGTCAATAAATGAAGTTAACGAAGAGTAAAAATTTAAAAATAAAATATTTACCCAAAAACCCTTATAAAAAATTACGGCTTTACCTGTAAGCAGGTATCAGCTTACCTGTAAACCAAAATATTAATATTTAAACAATTTCGTATAATTAAAGCAAAAATGCTTTAAAAAGCTGTAATTAAAGGAGATATTTATGAAAAAAACACTTTTTTATGTATGCTTGTTAATCAGTATCAGCGCTAATGTAATTGCGCAGGATGAAGAATTTGTACCCCGATTCAGTCTTGGCGGCGGGTCATTTTTAACTAGCGGTTTCATGTACGGCGGAAGCGCGGATTTTGCGTTTCTTATTTTTAATAAAAATAATTTTGATTTAAGGAATCATTTTGTGTTTAAAGGCGGCAGCTATTCGGATAACGGTTTAATGATGCTAATTGAGAAAATATCATTTGGCGGTATGATTACCGGTAAATGGCGGACTTATGGATATTTCGAAGGCGGAATTGGCATAACAGCTAATAAAACAAAAAGTTTTTTTGAACATCCCCTTACATATTCAATTGGCGGAGGAGGAGGTACAGATATTTTTCTTACTAAATCAATGAGTATATATTTTGAAGCAGGCGGGCTGTTTATTGTAACTGATCGCGTATGGGAAGGAGGCGGAATTTTTCAAATTGGCTGGAAAAGCTGGTTTTAATATGTTATAAAAAGGGAAAGTTAATGAATAAAATAAAATTGATTATTGACAGAATATATTAGAAACAAGATAATAAAATAATGACTAAAAATTACAGGAGTATAAATTATGGCAAGAAAAGCAATTATTTCTACAAAAGCTGCTTCAGTAGGACCTTATTCTCATGGTATTGACTCTAAAGGTTTAATATTTTTATCTGGACAAACTCCAATAGATGCTGCTACAGGAAAAATTGTAGATGGGGATATAAAAGCTCAAACAATGCAATGTTTTAAGAATTTATTTAATATTTTAGAAGCGGCCGGTTTAACATCAAATGACGTTCAAAAGGTAAATGTCTTTTTAACGGATATGAAAGATTTCTCCTTTATGAATGAAGTATATAAGGAACAATTTACAGACCCATATCCTGCCAGAAGTACAATTGGCGTAGCATCTTTACCGTTAGGAGCTAAAATAGAAATAGAGATGATAGCTCGTAAAGATTAATGATGAAATGTAAGAAAAAAAATAAATTAAAATATGGTTATAGTATATTATGAAAAAGGTTGTAGTAGTAGGCGCGGGAATCGCAGGGCTTTCAGCTGCGATTTACGCAAAGAGAAGCGGTTTTGACGTAACATTAATCGAACAGCACAGTATTGCAGGCGGAATGTGCACAAGCTGGAAGCGCAAAGGTTATTTGTTTGAGGGAGCTGTTCACTGGCTGACAGGATCAAGCCCTAAAACAGAGCTGTATCAATTATGGAAAGATACAGGTGTGTTAGGTGATAATGTGAAAGTCATTTTAAACGATATATTTTATTCTGTAGAACATGACGGCGTCATCATCAATCTATACCGCGATATTGATAAAACCGTAAAACATCTTTTTGAAAATTCGCCTAACGATGCAAAGCGTCTGCGGCGGCTGGCATCTGACGTAAAAACGCTTTCATGCATGGAAATGCCGGTTTATGATATCAAAAGCGTTAAAGCGCAGAATCCAAAACGCATGAAGTTAAGCTCTCTTTTTAAAATGATGCCGGCTATATTAAAAATGGGAAAACTTAATAATATTTCATGCGGAGAATATGCCAAACAATTTGAACATCTCGGAATTAGGCGTTTATTTCTTTTGCTGACAGACGAGTATTCAGCTGGAAGCCTTGTTGTGACATTGGCTACGCTTAATACCGGTGACGGTGGTTATCCTGAAGGCGGTTCTTTGGCGATGGCAGACAGAATGATAAAAACATTTAATAGTTTAGGCGGTAAACTGCTGTTAAATGCGCAGGTTAAAAACGTTATTATTAAAAATAAAAAAGTAACCAGCGTTAAACTGGAAAATGAAACTCTTGATGCCGATGCAGTTATTGTAACGCAGGAAACAATCGCCGCCGCAAAGCAGTTATTCGATATTCCGTTAAATGAAGATTGGCTTACTGACATCTGTAAAAATACTAAACCTGCAGTCTGCACTTTTATAAGCATTGGAATCTGCGCAGAGATATTACCATCCCCTGTGCCTGCTTGGATACTTGATGAACCTGTAATTTACGCTGGTAAAAAAATAACAGAAATCAGTTTCTATAATTATATAAAATATAAAGGATACGCTCCTGAAGGATGTACGGCTCTTACAACTGCATTTATGGGTGATACTTATGATTTCTGGAAAAACGCAAAAGAAGAAGGCAGGTATGAAAAAGAAAAACAAAATCTTGCTGATCAAATAAAAAAAGTTGTTTGTAAAAAATTTCCCCAGGCTGAAGGAAAAATCGATGTAATAGATATTGCGACCCCGTTAACCTATGAGCGGTACACAGGCGCTTATCATGGTTCATGGATGAGTATTTCTGGCGCAGGAGATAAAATGAAATCATTTTCCGGAGATTGTAAAAATGTTTCAGGGTTATATTTTGCAGGACACAGGCTCATGTCTCCGGGAGGACTTCCTGTAGCTGTATTTACAGGACGCCGGGCGGCGCAAATGGTCTGCCGTCAATTTGATGTTATGTTTAAATAAAAGTTATATATAAAATATGGAATTAACAATTTGAATTTTCAGCTCTCTGTATCGCTCATTGACACTAAATGTTAAAAAAGATAAAATTATCCAAAATCAGCGGGCAGTAGCGCAGTTGGTAGCGCGCTTGGTTCGGGACCAAGAGGTCCCCGGTTCAAATCCGGGTTGCCCGAAAAATTTAAATGTAATTATTAATTAAAAATTAGTTAAGTGATTTATTATTACCAAATTATTTGGATTTGAAACGAAGCGCTCCTGTTTTAAAAGCTAAGGCGTAAGCCTTAACAGATAATACAGCGCATGGACGCGCTGGGAGCGCAAAGTCGGGGGTGGAAGGAGTTGACAAGAGGTCAACGACTGGAACCCCAAATCCGGGTTACCCGAATGTGTAAATGCTTATATAATAAGTGGACTTGTTAGACAACTCGGTTAGTTGACTCACAAGTCCGGCATTTTCTCGCCTAACGGCTGCGAAAATGCAGTAAATTATAATGAAGTTGTTCAATAACTGAAGTTAT
>Ga0209755_10006807_pt1 | contig 12529 bp, 5 predicted proteins | sample TergutCo191P1_FD_187301 | JGI IMG/M metagenome (GOLD analysis project Ga0209755, IMG submission 187301) | Cornitermes sp. P1 segment gut microbial communities from Petit-Saut dam, French Guiana - Co191P1 (SPAdes) (version 2) | ecosystem: Host-associated > Arthropoda: Insects > Digestive system >... | reverse complement strand
GTGTATGTTCCTGTTATATCCAATACGCATTTTCAAATCGCATGTAATTTGTTTGTGTCTCAATGCAACGCATATACTTTAAACACGTAAGACGAATTTCATACAATCTGGTACGAATATTACGTCTCTGGATAACACACTAATGCCGTAATTTCTACATTCATACCGTCAGATACAATATGGCAGACATGAGAATTTGTAAAGCGAGAGCATAAATAGCGACTCCTGTGTTTGGATCCTGACATAACAAGTGGCAACAGAACTTGGAATACACGCAAGTTTCATCACATAAGAATGTTTATTTTAAATAATTACCAACATGAGGACGAAGATGGTATTCTAACTAATTAACGAAAAATTTAACGCATATATAATCCGTACTCATTTACATCTCGACGGAGGTAAAAATAAAGTAAGAAAAATAACATTACCCTTACACCAACCATCCTCTGGATTGTACATTCAGTGAAGTAAAGGGGCACTTCAATCTTTATAATTATGTTTTATTTTTAAAAAATTTGTTTTATTTGTGAAGGTGCCCTTTCACTTGATGTTTAACAACAGTACTTACACACGCGTATGACTATAAACCTCTCGAACACAAGAGGAGGCTGCAGGAGTTCTGTTTGAAAATTACTCGTCTGTACAAACAAGTTTGAAGTTACTGTATCAGAAAGAATTCAAAGTGCCACTATTACTTTTATTTAAAAATACAAAACCACTGGAAATCGTGAAATAAAATAATACCCATTTCATCAAGCAGTTTTACTAAATCTATATCAAAAGCATCGGGCCCACAATTAAAGAACGTCAGTAAAAACCCTGCTGACACGCAGGAATTAATTTTACCAAGCCGTAAACGGTCCAAGTGTGACTGGCAATATTCTGCGTGGTAAGATTGTAAGAGAAATTTCCAAGTGACATTTTTCTGCTAATTAACAGAATATTACAACACAGAATGACACACCGCACACCAATTGTTTCTCAGATTAAAATGCATTAATATTAAGGATGCTTGTCTCTAAGGTTTACAGCGACCACAAAATACCCGTCGATGTTTTTAGAGTTGCAGCTTTCTAGGAAAAACATATCTCTATATAGATTCTGAAAGAATAATTAGATTAACCCTCTGAAGAATGACATTCGGCTATATTTTATGTATTCTATGAAGACTCAGTTTGTACATCACAAACAGCATGGTTTCCATCCTTATAATAATCCAACAAATTGGACTTGTAGTCAGCGTGTCCTTACTATTATAAGGTGTATGATCTCCTACATTATTCGGCCCTTTCTAGGTCATTGTATATGTTATGACAGTAATATTTCTTCTGAGAATCATGCTGAGCACATACATAAACTGTCGGCGCAAACCGCAAAGTTTCTTAACGTTACAGTAGGTGTACTTACTCCTGGGCCGTAAAACGATAACAAAAGGGTGTATTTCGGGAGACAGGATGATTCTTACCAACTAAAGTACAAGGCGTCATATTTCAGAAGGTCGTAGTCTTAATATCACTGTCGTGAGGACCTAAAATCTCATAAAATATATATCGGTTGGAAATACAGTCGTCTTTCGAAGTTTCTGAAATCGAACTCTGGAAACGGATAGGCGAATGTCGATACAAAGTAGCAGTAATTCAGTTCAATGTGTATTAATTAAATTGCATAATTAAAAGCACAAGTGTTTGTTATAAAGCCAGCACAGAGACAAAATAAACAAAAACAAAACACGAAACAGAAAAAAAACAAATGTACTATGACTGGAAAAGAGCAATAGCAAAGAAGTACTGGGATAAAAAAACCTAACCCTTAAAAACATAGTTAAGTTGATCAAAAATGCCACAGAATAAATGAATGGATTTGCAGCCGAAACAGTGGCAGAGTGGTAAAGTGGCAGAGGTGTTGCGTTGACCAGCCACCCCCACACATATATATATAACCCTACGCTATATACTTTTATACGTAATATATATATATATATATCAAAACAGCATGTTACAGCACTTGTATGTGCAATTTGTAAGTCCATCGTCATTCTTTTTGTATTTAGCGCGAAAAGAATTTCCTATCGGGACTCCTTTGTATTTGGTAAACGCTTCGATATTGTGTGCTGTTTTTCGTGCAGTTGGTGCAAACAATAATGGAAAAAAAATTACTTCCATTTTCCTTTTATCGCAAAACAGCTGCACGAACAGCAGCACACATTTGTTTTTTTAAGGTGTCATCACTAAACAATAGCTAGAATTTCATTACTTGATGCAGTAAACACTGTAAATTTATCGGGGTCTCCTATGCCCTAATCGAAATTAAGAAAAGCTAACTTTTAACGTCGTCAGCAAAAGGATGACTGCATCTTGGCCAGTCTGGAACTTTTCTCAACTCCGCTGAAAGTTCATCACTGCTATTACGGTATGGTAGCCTGCTCGACATTACTTCACAAAAATGTCTTTTAAAACTTAATACGCAAGATTTTTTCTTGATTGCACTTAAGTTTCTCATGTTGGCTAAAAACCATTATTCTCGTGCCAATGGAAGTTATTTCCATCTAAAATTACTTGTATTTCTTTTACATTTCGAAATGTTGTGCAGAGAGAATTGAACGAGTTGCATTCTGTACAAAACCAGTAAATGCCGCCTTTTAATGAGAGAGCTTTATGCGCATATAACTCACTAAAATAGTGAAGTAAACCAACTTCTTGAACTACATTATTGCGCCATGTTATGTAAGATAAATCCGTTGCTCGGCTGTATCAGAACTGTGACACTGAAGTAGAGGATTTGAAGTACAAAATAGCCATTATACTTGTATATTAGCAAACATTTGTTTTTCCGACTGGTGTAAACAACAAACAACAAAGCCCCTTCTCGTTACAACATATACTGCGGGAAAAAAAGTATACGCCATTTACTGCTTTCCATTTTCTAATACTACGATACGCGTTGTCTTGGGCATTTGGCATCTGGCCTCCACTCTGGACATTAGCGTTTAACAGAATTTTTGTATTGTAGTCCAAGAACAAATAAATCTATCGAAGGACAATATTACATAAATTTCCAATAAAGTTACGATTACGTTCACCCTGCACACTTCGACAGCATATATTTGCCATCTTGCGGGCTGCCTATCATTAAAAATAGATGCCATTAAAAACTAAACAGCCATTACTGCAACATACCAGTCGTATATACAGCGTATAAATTAGAGATTAAAAGTACAAGATTTTTCGGTAGTTCATTGCGTTGTGGTACATCATATTAAGAATTTCATTATATCAAACGATGGCGGTATTTCTCAACCAGCCTGGTGTAAAAACATGAAATTTGAGTGATGTTACATGCGACATGCGCAGACTTCTTCAAATATTTGCCTACAGCTTCCTTTCTAGTTGTGGCCATAATATTACGCAATAAGAGTAAATCGCACAAAATTTATGCAGAGTCAGAATGCGGAAAATTGTTAGGCGATAAATAGCCTACAAAGAAAAGCCGATCGCATTTTCGGTCGCTATAACGTTTATTAGAATCATTCAATTTATATTTTGCTGAAGAGTGTGGAACAAGGAGCAGACATGTACCAGTAAAACGATGTTACCCAATGCAATTACTGTTACAAGACAGACGTGTCACTGGCTTTACCTCTCAAATTTTAAAACAGAATCGCAACATTATTGCGCAATGCCAGTACTCCTCTTTCATGAAATTAATCTGATAAAATATTACGAATTTCAGAACAGAGGTTTTACCTTCCTAATACCTATTTATGACGAAATTCCACACACAAAAGTTGACTTTCATTCACATTTACTGAAAGGCAATACAAGTGTACGAAATACATTAAAAAGCATTTGTAAGGATTCTGGAAGAAAGAAAGATGCCATAATGATGTGAGAGTACGGAGAGAAAGGACATAATGAGTTTCACTGTCTGGGTAAAGCTAACACAGAGTATAGATTGAAGGCATGCATTTGTGCGAAGTATAGGCAGTATTTAGAAAGGCAAATCATTGTAAGTTAATACCTTTATTCCATAAAACTACTATAAACTAAGTGCTACAGAAGCTAACGTTTGCTCAGCTATCCGAGGTATTCTTTTAGTGGAATTCGAAAATTCATTAGAATGTTCTCATCAGCCCACTGTGAGCCACACACACCTGGTTCACATATTGTTTCTTTAAGACATATTTACATCTACATCTAGCCGTCTAAAAGAAATCTCTTCAGGCTTTCTTGTTAAATTTTTCATGCAATTCTCATGTCTTTTGTAGGTGTTATAAACCCAACCCTTCTAATCCCCTTGACCACAGTAATTCGAGTAATACATTCCATAAAACAGAAATTACGAAGCTCTATAATATCGCACAAATTATTAAAAGTACTCTTTAAACGACTTTTTGGGTATGAAATCACATCTGTTTAAGAAAATAACCTGATAAGCCGTTAGTGTTTCCTTCTTAAATCCCACAGATCTAATTTATTATACCTTACAAACATTCTTAATGTTTTCAAGCATAAATTTCTGAAACTCAACCCAAAATTGTCCACCAGAAAGAGAGAATTTCATACTGACTGATCACAGACGGATATGTCCTTCGCATTAGACTATCACGTCTTGGGAAAACATGAAGACCACCAACAACCAAATTAAGAAAACAAGAAAAATAATTACGGAGGTGGCATAACTAGAGATTATCTATTTCAAAGCGTGATTTACAAGAGATGAGTTTATATATACACATTTTACAGCGTTATACGTTACAGCCTATGTATCTAAGTACATACGAGTATCTAGCACTGAAGTCCAACGGCCTCCAAATTCTCGGCTGTGTGAATCTTGTTTGTTCATGTTTGATAGGAATTTTTAGACGAGCATTTGAGCTCCCAGATGCAAAGGAAAACAAAAGAACAGCTTATGTTTATTGGACCGTTCATCATTGTAATAGTTGAAGAATAAAAGACCAACTAGATATCACTTGCTATTTTATTTCACTTCTCAACATGTTTCGGATATTAATAAGTCCGTCATCAGGAGCTTGGGACTGTGCTGTTGAATTGCTGCATCGGTCGTGTTGCAGGCTGAAGCAAGCTTCAGCCTGCAACAGGGACACCACTCAAACCCAGCCGCACCAAATCTCCAACACACAACGAACTGAGAACAAAACGACGGATGTGGTAATTCAACAGCACAGTCGAAAGCTCCTGATGATGGATATATTAATGTCTGAAACATGTTAAGTACATAAGAAGTGAAATAAAATAGCAAGTAACACCAAGTTTGTCTTTTATTCTTAAAAAAACAGCTATTCACGGCGCGTGTGGAATTCAAAATTAAAAAAATTGTGAGAAGACAGAACGCACCTGATGATCACTGTGATTGAGGAACTATTACAATATCCCGATACAGTGTTATAGTTACAACTGTGTCGTACTTCAGAAAGACGTTGTGTATCCTTCATTTCATGGTTCGACTGCCCTAGTGAACCCAGTCCTCCACATTATTGAGTTTTGGCCACCAAACTCAGACATACAAAACTCGGTAGAATTCCTCTGAACGAGTAATCGGTCCATTGCAGAGACTTCTACCTGACAACACACAACACTCGCAATGGACAAACTTCCATGTCCCCGGCGGGATTCGAGTTCGCAATCCCAACAAGTGTGCGGCCGCAGACCAACACCTTAGAAAGTGCGGCCAATGGGGAAGGCTACGACGTGTGTCTTGCGCTTATGAAATATGGAAATTTGCAAAGTTTAAAATTGACTATATAGAGGAAAGTTTTTAATTGTCAAGAGCTCCCATATTTGTCTACAGTGGCGCAAACACGTAACAATAAATTTTATATATGACGTATGTAGCCCTATAAACGGACACCTTAACGGCTAAAGATAACATCTCTTGAAATACACTAGAAATATTTCTTCTCGGACATCAACAGAAGGTTTTGTTAATGACATAATCAAATTGGTAGGCAGAATAGGAATCGCAACATTCCTATTAAAAATTTTATCGACGGGATAAATTTTACGTCACAAAAAAATCAGAGGCAAAAGGAGCGTCATAAACCGTGATAAAAGAAGCAGTTGTCCAAGTTACGTATTGGTGTCGAAGGACTAAAATTTTTTCCCCCCACAAAACCTCAAGTTTAGGATCGAAGTGTTTTGCGTGGAATTTGTAAACAAAAATGTAATATGACTATTCCACTTTTTTATTGGACTCTTGCGTGTGGTTTCCTGGAATGACCGTGACGTACCACCCACACTGAGGGGTATTATTTTCACAAGCGAGATGAAATGGAAAACTCATGAAAGGTCAACTTTCACAATGTTGTTTCGCCAATAGCCCTTTCACAATGCTCTTTCGCCAGTAGCCAACAAGACACAAGAATTAAAAGTCACAGACAAACCGTAGTGTATTGTGTCACGAAGTTATTAGTGTACAGCTGGAGAAATTATTTCTTAATGTATTATATAAAGCAGTTGACCGCTTCCGAAACGACACAACACCGACTGGTAAAATTATTGGCTAATAATGAACTGAATAAAGTTTGGAAACAATTCTGATTCTGACCTAATCTCAGATTATATCCAGGAATTAATCTGGATTCAATGAAGGAAACAGTCAGGAACTTGCGACAGGAGAGTCGGTGTCTCCAAAATGATTCGAATCAAACAGCTGGTGAGTACCAAATACAATCATCACCACTTCAGTCGACTTTCTTGGTCTCGACCATAACAAATGTACATATATGAGGAATAACAAGAAGCACTCGAATGGTGTTGTGAAACTAACAATAGTAAATTTAACTTGATGACGGACTAATCCTTTTCAAGATAGGCTCCTTCTGTTTGGGTATATTAAACCAGCCACTCCACTGTTGGAAGTTTCTCCCACACTCTGTTCTGGGGATCTCTAAAAGTTTCTACACCTCATTTTGATCAATTCCACACACTCAAATATTTTACCTGTCAAGGTATTTTTAATCCTGGGAAAGGTTACAAAGTTTTCAGGGTAATTTTCGTCTGTTTATGAATGTTGGAGTAAATTAGAAGCTACAGTCAACCGGTGCTCTTACTGCCCGCTGTCAGAGGCAGTGAACGAACTTTGTTGATAAAAGTCTCCGGCCCAGGATTTTTAGTTAAAATTCCCTTTCGTGGGCCAAATTTTTTCCCTCAGCTACTTTCTTACTGCTGTTCTAAGATCTGCTGTCAATCTATGACGCACTTTTTCTATCATTTCATCGTTTCAGCCCGATACAGAATGCCTAGAAAGCTCGTCAAATCTCGCAGATATGAGCCCATATTTAAGGCAACGGAACAATTCTAAAAGCTTCATACGTCTCACAGCTTCCTCTATAAAGACAATTTTAAAAATTCTATAACCTTCAGCTCCCTTTTCTCGAGTTTGTGCACAACCCGATTTGCCCGCGTTGTTCATTACACTTGGACATCATGAATAAGGCGCACAACACAAATAATATTGGTTATTTGCGATGATTACGTCACACTGCATGGCTGCAGTGAGGTCTCGATGATCGAGGACATGCAGGAACTCGTCCAGACACATCAACAACGTTCCATCTTAGTGTGAAGGGACAAAGAAAAGAATGCAGTCCGGATGCTTTTTGATCATAAGCGAAATTTTGTGACTGTGTATACGAATGGCTTGTCTTCTTCAGATAACCTGAAGAGCGAGAAAGTATTGTCTCTTCATGATTCATATCCACGGAGCGAGCACATCTATTAACACAGATGATTCTCTCAAACAATAATATTTTTCTCTGTGTATAAATCCCTAATATGTCACGGGTGTCGACAACAGTTCTAATGGCGTCATAGTCATGTATAAATTTAACTATGGTTAATATCAAAAGTTATTTTAACACGGGAAGTTGTAACGGTAAAAAGAAAGTGGCGAATGTGGAAACACGTACAGTTAAAACCAATGACAAATGAAAAAATAATGCATGGTGCTCATACCGCCGAAATTAGCCGCCTCTTATCTTCCCAACGCAAGACATCTGAGTATTACATAGTGATGTATGCGTATTCGAATATGACGACATAAGTCGCAGAGAAACAAATGTACCTGAAGTAATTCCTGAATTCACTGCCCAGTACAGAGCACTGTGCGGAAAACTGAACAAGAGAGACAGTGTACCTAAAACGGAAATTTGAGGCGTGTTCGTGTAACCACTGAGGTAGTGGAAAAACAGTAACTGTTACGTATTCCGAGTGTGTGTTCGTAGCCGTAATTATCCAGCATGCATTGCACATGCGCAATAATATCGGCTGTGCCCTGCTCAACTCTTCGAGATTTTTCCACTTTATTTCACAAGTATATCACGATATTCGAGAAAAGTTATTGGACAAAATATGTGTGTTCTGATTCTGTCTACAAATTTGTATGAAAATTTTCTCATTCCAAGAAGAACTGAAAGAAATAAACAAAAAATGCATGATGACCTTCACGAATTTTTTATTCTTGTCATATTTAAACGAAACTTGTCCTTTCTCGACAGATTTTCGATAAATTCTCAAATATCAAATTTAGTGAAAATCCGTCCAGTGGGAGCCGCGTTGATCCACGCGGACAGACGGTCAGATCGACTTATAGACACAATGAAGCTAATAGTCGCTTCTCGCAATTTTGTGGACATGTCTAAAACATACAGATAAATAAATAGAGAAGAGCCGGAACAGTTTAGTCGTTTTAGCGACTAGACTAGAGGCTAGACGGCGGAAGGATAGTTGTTGAAGATTCAGTTCTTCTGAGATGTGTATAATGCATCGTTGTGTCAGTGGTTCCCGACTTGTCTTTTTCAGAATCAAGCAGTTCTAAGGGAACTAATAAATTCTTGGGCTGTTTGAACATAAACTACTTACACAAGTTATAATTCGTTTAGCAAAACGGCTCTACCAATGTCAAATTTCGCAAGAATTGCTGTCGGATCCTTCTCAGGTCACGAGATGTATCCCTTCTCCATAACTTCCAAATTGACCCAGTGAGGACCACTCCGATTCGTAAGAGGGTTCCTTCCCAGGTGAAAGGCGATCGGAACTTAAATTTGACCATTCACCTCATCTCCTTTAGAGGCTACCTATGGGTAAAGCTGTAACTGTCTGGATGACGTATACAAAGATAACTGTACCCTTACCTTCCAATAAACAGAAGAGTGTAAAATCTGAACACAGGCAAATGATGCAGTTCGTGGAGAAGGATTGAATATCGCCGTGGTGACAGTCAGAACCAAGCAGCCGAAATGACGAAATTGTTATATTTTCCAGGAACAAGTTTAGGGCACAACATGAAACTATATCGATCAGAGCTCAAACACTGTTCGTTTCCGTTGGAGTCACGCCGTGACACGGTCCCGCAGAACACTTCAACGAAACTCCTCGCGTTTCAGCAGTTCACTGGGTAGGCTTATGATCCGTCCCCTGAATGCTAAAAGAAAAACATTTTCATTTCGTCCCAAGTCAGTTACTAAGTTGTCCTGCGTCGTGTCACCTAAGTTTATTGCTGATTTATGAGACAGAAATAGAATTTATGCTAACCGAAGTGCTGACAACTTAACAAGTTATTTCAAATGTAACAAATATTGTCGGAATTACGGAGACAGCGACGTGTGTGGAGGTACATTCGTACCGTTTATGCTTTATTTTCTGAGGGAAAGTAAGTCTGCTTCAGTCAGGGAAGTGCGCACGTATAAATGTCCGTCAGTAGCAGTTCTGTCATATCTATATATCGCATTTAAAACTTACAGAAACACTTAAAATCTAGGAAATGTATGGTAATAGACCTTAAAAATCTAACTTACTTGATAAGGAAACCCGGCTATTTATGAACGCGTCTTAAATACAAGGATGCTAATGGCGTATTCCTTGACACAGTGCACAGATTTTACCAAGGCGTTATTCACTTTCGAAATATTGTACTGTTTCCAGATACACGCGTCAATGTAATTTCATTTAGGTCTATAAGGAAAGTACGGCCTGCCTGTGACTATTTTCAGGATACTCGAATAACCTAATGTGCAGATATATTTACAGAATTTCATCTAGTCCGTACAATAAATGTGCAAATTATGGACATAAATTCATTTAGGCCCTGAAACAAAGTATCAATTTTATTGTCCAGATCTGCATGAAACTCAGGGTCACTCAGTATAATTGTGCAAGGACATTCGGTACTGAATATTTTTTCCATCATATGGAAATTCATAAAATCAGGACAAAAGTTCGATTAAATCCTTACGTAAAGTTTATCTTACACTGCACCGAATTTCAGGCAACTCAGAACTGCTCGACAATGCACAGAGGTATTTGGTAATGATGTGGGTCTAGCAACAAATTCAGTCACAACATTTCACCCACAAACTTATATTTCAAGATTAGACGATAGTAGCTCTATTAAATATTATACTGGGAACATCAAGCATTGTATAGTACATAAATATTTCAAGACATAAAGAAATAAAAGAACAGAAATAGATTAGCCCAATTTCGCAGAACCTAACTTGTTTTTAACGAATTAAGTTACAGCATAAACGACAAAACAGAACTGCAAAACAGGGTATAATTTTGTCTATTTCGCTTGTTCCTCTTTGGATGAAAGCCCGTCTTTTCAAAATTACTGCTCGAGATCGAAAGACATATATCATGCGGTCACTGATTTTGTTGGTTCATTGACACTTAGCCATTACATTTTTCAACTTTACTCTACTAGAGACGCGCAGGCTGCTACAGTTGGACAAAAAATCATCTGAGTGATATCGTCTGTCTGTTACGAATAATCAAACATGGATTGGAACAACTTAATGTAAATTGACAGATTCATCTTCACGTATTGTGTCTTATCAAACCGAAAATGTTAAAACTGAGTTGAATAAAACAATTATATCAATAATGAATTACAATGAAATTGGAAGGTACTGATCTCGAATATTTTAAGGTACAGCCCTAGTCTCTTTTGTCGGACTATAGGAAACATGAAAACTGTCACTCAGGAAATTGGGTTTCCAAACAAAAATAAAAACGGATCCTATCTCGTACGATGTAAGAGTGTTGGTTCATGAACAGAAGTTTAGGTGCATGAAGGACGAAACGACAGACATTTCGGTCGAACATAAAAAAATAATATTATGTAACGTAGCGTATGTAATATCAATGGACAAAGGGACAAACATTAATTTATTTAGCTCAAGAACATAAATAAACAATAAACAAAAATTTCGATGTTTTGCTGACCATGCATTTCAGTATATTTATCTTAGTAATTAACCAACTTGATGCACAAAATGTTTGTTTTACAAAAAGTTTATTTCGTAAAATCTACATGTTTCGAGCACATGTGCTCATCATCAGGAGGTCAAAATTGCATTACACAGCCTCTGGTATCATCACACTGAAACAAGTGAGTGGTCTAAAATTACTAAAACACAATTCCATAAATATGAGCAAATAGTAGTAAATTTTATGTGTGAAATTTTCGGGTGTGATTACTGTGTATTACTTATTATGAACATGTTGTGTCATGTAGAGGTTATGTTTATCCAGTTATTAAACTTATTAGAAAGGTACGTTTTCTATTTACATTTATGTTTGCTTAGTCTATCTAAATCATAAAGTCGTATAAATTGCTGTTTAGTTGTATCTATAAGGTTATGTTTGTCCGGTTGATAGAATTGTTAAAATTAAGATGTCTATTTACACATACCTATCTAAAAAAGTTGTGTTTATCTAGTTATTAAGATTGTGCGGTGTCTATTTACTTTACCTTAATTGTTGAATCTACAGAAAATGCAAATTAACTGTTGCTAAAACGTGCTTGCCCTGTAGGCGGCCGTCCCTTGCACAGGTTGAGAGAAGACTGGTTGGAATGTATGGGATTGTGGGTTGGGCGTCAGGTGGGTTATGACGTGTAGTATTTGAATGAAGGAGGTCAAACATAGGATTATGCTCGTTCAGATGTTATTCGGGGATGAGTTCATTATTATGGTGGAACGACTGGATGTACATTTGTTCATATGGAAGCAAGAGGTTCGGTGTGTTGATCTGCTTGAGAAGAGTCATAGTGTCGTCAATGTTACCATATTCATGTCTGCAGTTAAGTATGTGTAGTGCATATGCCGAGCGAGGGTCATTGTTTTTAATGTACCGTGTGTGTTCCCGGAATCTTGATTTTAAGTTGCGACTTGTCTACCCGACATAAGCTTTGTGGCAGGTCTTGCACGTAATTTTGTATATTCCACTTTTTTCATGTTCTTGTAACTGGGTTGGTGCTAGGGTTTTACGAGATGGTGCAATGTTGTTGTAGTCTTGAACACTACGCCTATATTCGTATTTTTGAACAAATTGATAATTTTTCTGATCTTTGGGCTGTGGAAGGTAAATGAAGCCCAGATTTTTTTGTCATTCTTGCTAGTTTTTTTTTTGTTGTTGACTTTGTGTAGTATCTGTCGGTTAAGTTTCAGTAGCAGGTGTTGCGGAAAGCTATTGTTCTTAGCAACTGATTGTATTATTTCCCATTC
>Ga0209755_10006806_pt1 | contig 12530 bp, 10 predicted proteins | sample TergutCo191P1_FD_187301 | JGI IMG/M metagenome (GOLD analysis project Ga0209755, IMG submission 187301) | Cornitermes sp. P1 segment gut microbial communities from Petit-Saut dam, French Guiana - Co191P1 (SPAdes) (version 2) | ecosystem: Host-associated > Arthropoda: Insects > Digestive system... | reverse complement strand
TCAGACTTCAGTGCGTTCGTTATAGTACACCATTCTCATCTGAACTGTAGCCATGATTTTCCTCCTGATGGCACAACCTTAAATTTCCTGTTCTGTGCAGTTATGTGGCACCATTCCATTAATTGCTGCTTGGATTCAGGTTCAAAATAGAGGTTTCAGATTTCATCCTGTATAACAATTTGCACCTGGAAGCCCTTACCTCTTGTATGTTTTCGTGCAACAAGACAGGCAGTGTGTGTATAATGTGACCTTGTGGCACATGTGCATAATATTTGTACCTCCTCGGCAAGCCCAACAGCCTGATACCATTTCACTGGAAGAATGCTGTTATGGCAGCTTCATATCAAACATACGTAATGTAAACTGACCAGTATTTTTGCCTGATTTTAACCAAGTTCAGAATTTCTGAACAGATTTTCATGGAAGTCCCCAATGTAAAATATGACCTAAATCTGTCCGATGGGAACTGATATGTGTGGAAAGAGGGAGGTGACGGACATGATGAAATTAACTGGGGCTTTATACAGCTCTGTGAATGTGCATAAAAACTGGTGGCAATTGTCATCCTTGCCTCCATATGTGCATCTTCCAGCATTCATGGCACCCATCATACAAAGACTGGAACAGTAAATCTCTGCAACAGTTGTCATGGACAGACAAGGTAAAACATAATCTTTCTGTTGTTGTATGTTCGTTTGTACATGTCAGTACATCAACCTGGCGGATGTTGCAGGCATTACTGCAGTGCAAGTGTGACCACTCTGTGGTTTGTCACATAGTTCTCCTCTTCCCCATCACTGAACAGTACTGACATCCACAGCAGCTTCACCATACACTTCAAGCAAATTTTAATCAGCTTGTCACCTTTAGACACCAAGAACTTCATCTGTGCTCACTGTTTTGAACTCACATCAATTTCTGCCGTTTTAGAATTGACTGTGATGTTGCCACCTGTTGTGACTACTAACAAATGGTTATGAATGTTCAAGGACTTCACTGGTCTGGTATTTATTGCAATAGCAGCAACATGCAAGGACATAAAAACATAGGCGTTGTTATTTAGCTTATGTTTATTGGACCGTGCATCATCTTGTTAGTTGAATAAAGATAGACCGACTTGATGTCACTTGCTTTATTATTTCACTATTTACTGCTCAGCATGTTTCGAATGTTAGTACATCCATGTTCAGGAACTTGCGACTTGTTGTGGTGGATTTATTTCATGTGTTGTATTGCTCTGGTTCGATGTGTGTTGGTGTTACTAACATTCGAAACGTGCTGAGCAGTAAATAGTGAAATAATAAAGCAAGTGACATCAAGTCGGTGTATCTTTATTCAACTAGCATTGTTGTTTCTTTACTGCCCCTTGTACAAAAGTGGGACTATAGACATGTTGCTGACTTAGTAGACAGGACAGCATCTGACGTGTCACCAAATCAGTTGATCATAATTTCATTTCTCCCAGCTGATAATCTAGTGTAATATTGTTGATACTTACTTTTGTGTGAAAAGTTAAGACCACTATAATCTTAAGTCATTCAGTCCTTCATTGCTGTAATTGTTAATACATATATATAACCATCACTTACCCCATGGATAATCTCATTCAGATTACCCTTATTGAACAGGAATGACAGCAGAATCTGAAAGAATGTATTCAGTGAAGGTGTCATTGTTTACTCTTTTTTCTGGTAATACTGTCCAATTTTAAAAGTTAATACATTTGTACATATTGTTACTTTCTTCAGGAATCACAAGTTACTGTAGTAGATGCTTTCACACAGTATTTTTGAGTTTTGTTCTGAATTTTCTTTCAAGGTTGATCAAGGCAGTGTAGGAGCTGTGAGTCAAAACACCACACCACCACCAACTTGAAGATATCTCACCAGTCCTACCAACCCCGTCAAGATGTTTGTTCCACAAGCCACATCCTGTACATTGAGATATTCTGCCCCAATTTCCTCATCATATAGAACAACTGCCGAAAAATTAATTCCACAGTAATGAGTGCTGCACTTTCATCACATGATGCAAGTTCCTTCCTGTTCACAAATGCACTGCCGTAAGAAATGGAACACAGACTTTAGATGCCTGGACTGTGTGTCAGGTGTCTGCTGTGTCCGAAAATGCTGATAGCCAGGCACACTGTGTATGGAACAATAAACTTGAGTGGAATGTATCATCTGTGAACTGCATGTACCACACTTTCTCAGCAATAACAGATATAAAGGAAAGACATAACCAATATAGGTACGAAATGCAGTCCAGTTGTTGTGAACCTGAAACTGTACAGAATTCATAGATCGAAGGAGGTACAGCAATGACAATAAAAAATCGAAACTCAAAGAAACATGTCTTCCTGTGGTGGAAGTGTGCCCTACAATAAAAGCACAATGATCTTGTAAGTTAAGTGAAGAAAAGTTGATGTTGATAAGCATTTCCTCAAGTTACTGTCAGATAGAATTAAAATATAGTCTTTACCAACATATTTTGTTTACACCTCTACGGATTTGAAATATGTTGTGTTAAAAACGTCTGACATTTACTATAAAACAAATACAGCCATTGACTCTTTTTTTTCCCCCTGGGAACATAGAACTGGTCTTTAATTCAACACATGAGTATCCTAGGCTGATCCAGCACTGTTATATCCATGCTTAAGAATAGCTTGTTCCCCCACACACACATTAACTTCAAATAAAATTTGTAGAATTCTTGTTACTTGTTAGCTGGCAAGGTATGACTCTTGTTCTGTCATTATGTCCATTTTTGGGATGCTGTCCCTTGTTCCCAAATTTATTGCAATGGGAAGAGCATCTTCATGTGAGCAGATCATGTGACTTTAATGGTCCAGTGTACATAAAATGTGTATTATCATCATCATCATCATATTCCTGTGAAAATGTTTGTCACCAATGATTATGGTGTCCCTCAAGGTATATCAAATCGTTTGTATGACTTTCCTAGACCTTGATCCTGCAAGGACTTTGTGGGGTTCATGTGGCTGCAGTATATATGAGACCAGCATTATCATTAATGATATAGTGTAATATTGAAATTAATATTGTATATAATAACGGTATAATGTTGACATGACTGAATTTAACTCTTGTGACATTTTGCATTCATATCAAACTTCGTGAGGGATGTGACAGCTGGCACGTAGTGAAAATTTCAGTACAGTATATGTTGCCTAAAACTGAGTATGAAGTTACTCAGATCACATAAAATTGTGTTATTATTGTATTCCACGACCATTCGGTATGTAACTGAACAAACTGCACAGTCAGTAATAAATAATCATTTGTCACTTATGTTCCTCCATCACGGTACAGTTGTGTATGACAGTGTTTGCAAGTCCTGCGAAGACTACGCAGGACAGCACATGACTCTGATACTCTTCAGTCATTGGACATAAATTTTGCCCAAGATACTGAAGGAAATATATTCTTACTGTTGAATCTCCAATCACAAGCCCATACGTGACAGGTGTCTTTGTAAGGAATTTACTCATCATACATATTAACCTTTAGGCTCCACACATCCTATATATAGGACAGACATACTGCTATTCCCCAGAGTGCGCTTTTTATATATTCAGTCAACAAATATATTTAATTATTTTTTTAGACTTTCTGTCACCGTCTTCGTTTATTCCTCCACAAAATGTCATGTATTTCCTAATGCTACTCTTCTTGGTTCATAAAATATTCACATATTACATAAATGGTGTGCTAAACTGTAAATGTCCAGCTCCAGGGCCAAAGGGTTAAACTGACAAAATAATCACATATGCCACAGATAGAACAGAACAATGGTTTGTTGCGGAGGGTGGAATTTGTGCTTATTTTCTCATTTCACTATATTTAATGAGAAAATTTCTTCAAAAGACAATTGTGTACAGATTTGTGATTGGAGGTTGAACAATAGGAATAGTGTCTATTTCCTTCAGTATCTATGGCAAAATTTGCATCTGATGATAGAACAGTATCAGAGCCATGTGCTGTCCTGTGCAGTAGTGGCCTTCACAGGAATTGTGAGTTTTGCTGTATGTTATTAACTTGGCCCTGTGACGGAGGAACTTAGTGACAAATCACTGTTTATTATTGATTGTGCAGTTTGTTGGATTGGAATCTACTGGGTTTTAAAAAGTGATTTGCAACACTAATGTGTATGTAATAAAAACTGGTGGCAGTTGTAGTGAATAAATATTCTGTTGGTAGATGACAAACTACTACGGGTGATTTACATTGACCATTTCTAGTGAGGTCATCTAGACAATGCATGTTTGTCCGTAGACTGAAATCATGGCTGTAACAGTCTAACAGTGCTGTCAGCATTCATGTTTCAAAAGTTCTGGAATGCAGATCACTTGTACGAAATAGTTTTAATAAAAAATAATGAAAATTAAATAAATAAAAAAGAACTGTAGAGAAACTGTTTCAGGGATGGGCAGGTTTAAAAATTAATGTATTTGACAAGCTGTTGTGTCCTTCCAAAGACTTGTGTAGATGATTACTTTGTTAGTGGATAAACAAACTCCGAGAATACGGAAATGTTATGATGCTGAAACTTGTTTGTTAAGTTCCATACAGTCAGTGCAGCAAGTATGTAATACAAGTGTTGATGTGAACCCTGTACCTTAAATATCATAATATGCTGATATGCTGCATTCACCATCTGTGTCATGCCCATCACGTATTGTGTACTTGCAGGGACAAAGTGCTGTCATTGTGGAGTTGGACTGTGGAGTGTCACAGCTATACTGCCATTATCTGTGCCATTACTTAATACATGTTACATTGTTTCCTACCAGCATTGAGGTTGTGCAACCTTAATGAGAAATGTGCATTTTTAAAGTGTCCATAAATTTGTTTTGCTCTAGCATATCTAATAAATAAATTGCTGAATTCTCTAAATTATTAGATCAGTTATTTATATGAAGTGACCATGAATGTATACTTATCATAGAAATAATAATTTTCCTCTATCTGTGTGGATATGAAAATGTTGAAAGCGTGGCAGAGTTGAAGAAACATTCGAATATTTTTAATGTTGATCTTGTTATGGGGTCATCACACCATGTGGCAGTGGGTTGTGTTGCGAACATTGTATACATATGTGCTGCCACCATCTTCAGGATCAAAGTGAGCAGAGTGTGTAATTGTTTAGGTTATTTGTGCATTGACCCTGAAGATGGAGGCAGCATGTTCCTCTCAAATGTTGGCAACACAGCCCATTCCCACAAGTTGTGAAACTGCCAACATAGGTTTTGTATTAGCAGTAAATTACCATAAAGGCTTAAAGTCAGCTATTCAGATGTTTGTCACTGTCGTTGAACATTACAGTGGGAACGTAGTTCATAAAACAAGTTGCATAAAAAAACTAATTTTTTGCATTATATGTCATTGCACTATCACATATGGAAGTGATGTTTTGGTGGAATATATCCATGGCTGTCGGCTTGTAAAGAATTATGCTGACATGTGAGAAGTTAAATCCAGAATACATTACATAGATTTAAATAGTGTTTGATTATAGGGTTGCAAAATGTGTGGATGTAGAGGTCACTTGAATTTTTGCACTGCTGGATAAAATGTGCAATTTGAGGTTCTCATTAAACTGACTATGGAGAATATTAAGGGACATTTGAATGTACTCTGAAGATGGAGGTAGCAAGCTTCTTGGAAACATTGATATCTATATACCAATTTACATGTCTTTACATCCCCACAGACTCGAATCTTCATCATCACCCCTGTGAAAACCTCAACTCTTATGCAGAGATTACTGTCTTTCAAGATGTAACACCTTGTACAGAGCATTCCAGTATTATGTCCCCATCACAGAAGCAGTTGCTGGAGTTCCATCACAAATGCAACCCGCATCCACGAGAAAATGAGAGTCCATTTTTCCCCCTGGTATTCAACTTACCTAATTTCATAGAAGAATCTCTGAATTGCTGACATATGGCTTCCAACCAGGCCTTGCACCTCCTGAAAAAAATGTGTGGATGCACACTAGAGCTCTTCGTTGAAATATTGGCACTAGCTCTTTGTTATTATCTATCAATTCCTGCACAGAATGACTTCCATGGTGTCACATCCCACAGCATAGTAATTTTCATGGTAGATAAAATGTACTGTGTATAAGTCTGGAGGTGCAACTTGAGCCTAGTTTTGTTAGCTTAATAACATCCAACAGCAGTGATTACATATAGGTCATGGTCTGTAGGTGTATGGTACATGTTGTCTCATATGTGGTTACCAATATTTTGGAGCAACCTCCTTTCTCCTTCTACCATGATAATGAGTGTGAAGCATATTCCTCCACAAGCCTTAACCACTTACTGAATTGCACAGCATTATATAACTCAAAACACAAAAACATAATCTTAAAGTTTTGCATATTCGGTGTATTTGTAATTCAGTGTTGATTAACCACCAGCAAAATGCACTTATCACATAAATGTAGGTACCTGTTATGTTATGTCACACATACTCCAACATGTTTTGGTTGTACCTGAATCATCATCAGGGAGATTACAGTTTCCAGGGAAGTGAAGCACCCAATATCTATTCTTGCATATGAATTCATCAGTGTTGTGTATATTGTGCATCATCTCGGTTGCAAGTTGTTGCGGTATTCAATACAAGCAGGCCAGGTTAAGTGTTCCATAGTTTTAAATATATGTGTATATAGTTAAATATTAAAATTAAAAACTATTTATGGCCTTTGGTAGCTTTAGATATTGTTAGTGTAGAGTTCGCAATAGTGTTATTAAAAATATTGGCCTGTATACTTATATACTGGTTACTGTTTTGTATGTTGAAAGGTATTTTTCATTCGAACATTTATACTGTTTAAGTTGATATTGCCATGGAATAATGAGAAGACAAGATGTCCAGTCCAGTGATGCATGAAGTGGCAGAGGCTTACAGATAGAGTGAACACACTGTACTGAACTGACCCAAACTGGTGTGAGCAAGCCAAGTAAGTAAAGAAACATTAAAGGTAGTGGTACATCACTTCCAAAGGCGTGAGCTTAATGGCCGGGGCCCTCTTCAGCATATGCTACATTTTTTATTAATCCTTACAGTGCCACGCTACGGTCAAGCTCAACAGTGTCTTTTTGCCCTGCTGATTTTGTCAAGTGCTGTATCCTTGGTAGTGGTTTAACTAGACAGTAGGTAAGGGTAATGGAAATTTAATTAATCCATTCATGCACATCATTACTTAGGTGATGAAGCATTTGGCTATTTATAGTGCAATGAGCATTGCATTTGCTACTGAATTGTAGTACGAAAAAGCAAGAAAGAGCATCCCATAGCAAGTAACACTTTTGCACGGGGTACCGACAATGGAAAAGTTTTGGAGATAAAATAGATCATAATGAAATTAAATAAAATGTATGGAGAAATAACAGAGGAAAGTAAAATTTTAAGAACAGAATACAAGATGCACACAGGAGGTATGCTACTGCCAAGGAGTGAGTTAATATGAAACACTGTTACAAGGTTCCCTGTAGAGGAACAGAACTTGCCATAGCCAGACAATGAATTGGCTCAGCTGTGGGGAGCCTTATGAATGTGTATGCCCAGTCTTGTTGATTTAGTTGTCTGCCAACCCTGTCACAGTTTGAATCACAACATGAATTGCCTCCCAGTGGGGGCAATGTGGGCATTATGTCATTAATGTTCAGTTACCTTGCCCATACCTAGGGCTAAACTGTGGAAGGCTTTATTGTCAACAGAGTAAACAGTATAGATATACATACAGTGGTAAATGATAACATAAAAACATATCAGGTAATTAACATGCAGTGATCAATAATACATGTATATATTCATTGATAAACTGTATGAATAGTCAAATATGATTCAAATATATGTGGATATGTAACAAGCGTTTAGCTAAATATGTGACTGTATACATCAGTAAACTGTATGATATGATGTGATATTTTATACATATTAAACACATGAGTAGTGTGATATATAAATAGGCTTGAGATTAGTCTGTATGAAGATTAATGGCTAGTAATAGCATTGTAGTCCATGAAGCCGTGGTATAGTTGGATGGAGCTTCTTCGGGCAGTTAAGGAAATAGTGACGATTGTGCTGTGGTCTGTGATTATGAGGAGATGAAGTGCCTTCAGTGGTAGCTTTCAGATTGGCTCCTCTTGAACCAAGCACTATAGGTAAGAAGTACCCTCTTTTGACCTGGAGCAGATTTCCTCCATCCTCATGGACGCTTCCTTGGTGCACAATCACCAAATCTGGTTTAAGGTTAATCCTGTCCGTTGTCTGAAGAGCTGCTTCCTTGAAAATGTGTGCATCACTGTTCTCCTTTTAATTCTGGATACTAAAACATTCATGTCTTCATGCCTTTGAAACCTTCAACTTATATATTTGTAACCAGTATGTAAATACATGGGCAGCTGTTTTTAACTATTATATTGCAAACATTCAACTAACCACATCTAAAACTATAGAAGACTATACATAGCTTCTAATTTTAACATTTCACTGTTTTAATCATATATATCCATATATCAGACTGTGAAACACTGAACCTGGCCTTCTTGTTTTGTATACCTTTACACCTTACATTTGATGTGACGTATGTAATACACAACATCTTGATTGCTTCACTTCCTGTGACATTTTAATCTTGCTAATGATGTTTCATTGTTGGAGAATGTGTGATATAAAATGATGTGCATCTACATTTACCTGATAATAAGTGTATTTTTTGGGTGTTTAATGAACAACAATCTACATTCATTACTTTGAAAACCACAAGTGTCATTCATAAAGCACTTAAAATATTTATGCTAAACTTCTGTTATGTATTAGCTACTTGTATATTATATGTTTTAATATGTTGTACAAAGAAGCTGTGTGGTTGTCAGTCATTCTGGCAGATGTATTACATGCTGATACTTCCACTTCCTGCTCATATTTTGATTTCATATTTGATGGGATGCAATATTGAGGTGAAATAGCTGAACTGGTGTAATGAATAGCACATGGGTTGGAAGACCAAGGACTCCTGGTTCATTTTCTGGCTGGACAAAATATTTTCCTTTGCCTAAAGTGTCCAGAATAGTTCTTGGCTCCACTGAGATGCCAATTCTACCAGAGCATATTTTCCCATGGGCAAAGTGACTGAAGTGTGAAACTAATCAGTCACATCTGTAGGATACCATGGTTTCAAATGTGTGGATTTATACTGGCACTATTCCTTTTGCCTAATGGTGAGATGCTGAATTAACAAAGACAGCTTTGCTACCAGAATGCAATATCTTGTGTAAGGTTCAAGTAATACTAAATAGGTGTACATCTTGCAGGCTTCATGGTGACAGAATTCAGTAACATCTTCAAGGGCTGATGGTTGTGTCAGGTGTTGTTTAATGATTATTATGTCTGCATTTTCCTGCATACAGCTTGCCGTACTTGCATGGGATGCAGTCAGGGTCAAGCTCTCTGTGATTGGTTCAAGTTTGTTGTTTTCTTCATCAGAATATAGATATTCTTGATTTTATGCCTGACAAGCAACTAGCTGATTTTGTTGGAGGTAGAATCTTGCTATGGTTGCAAGGGTACATTGGGAGGTTTTCCACATTGTTTTTTGGGGGGGAGGGAGGTGGAGGGTGAGTGGGTGGTGGCGGCATGAGAGGCCCAGTTGCTGTCCTGTTTGTTGCACCCATTTTTCCTGAAGGTCTGTTGTCAGGTGCTCAGTTTCTCTCTCTGGGATCCCACTTGATGTGCAGTTTAAGTTCTTGTGTTTTTCAAAGAAACTCTTCAGTTTGTTCCTAATTTAAAAAGTCCTGTTTGCCATCACATTTGCAGAATCATATATAATTTATTTTATATTGTTGAGGCTGCTTCTTAGTGTTTGATAAAACAGCGTGATCATTCAGCCTGGCTTGGCCCATTGAATTTCTGTTGTAGATCCCTTATTACATTTACATTTCTAAATGACCTTGTACCACTGATCAGAGTTATCGTAAGAGTAAATAGACATGCAAACAGAATCCATGATGGAAAATTCACTTTTCAAACAAAGAAGTGATTCTGAATATTGCTTAGTCAACATTTTTCTGTTAAGCCTTTAGTAACAAGAAACCTGCATGAACAGACTGACTGGAAAATGAGGATGTACCACTTCCAGATATGCTTTGTTGAGGTTTGCGCATAGGTTTAAAATGCCTAATTTTGTCATTTTTCAGGAGGTTCAGGAAATCCAGGTATTTGTTCACTGTTTGCATCCTTCAAAATCATAAATGAATATGCGAATTTATCTTTTCAAGTTTCTAATGAAATATTTCATTGTTTGCATCCCTGAAATTCATTGATTAATTTGAGAATTTATTTTGTCAAACTGATATTAAAAATATTAACTTCAAATGATTGTACTGTGTATCAGCATCGCCAACCTACCAACAAACTGTTGTGCTACCAAAGACAAACTTATGATACTTTTCATAAAATAATGCCATATCAAAGTTTTGGGTATTTAGTAATAAACCGTTGACAGATGAAGAAGTTGTCCTTAATGTAAACCTACAAATTATCTAACAAAACAAAATCTCAAAAAGTGAGATGTAATGTAATGTACGTTAACTATGCCACTTGTTGCATTGTTTTCTGATCTGTGCTGCAGTATTGTGGTTCACATTGCCATCAATTGTGTGGAAAGAAGAAATATGATGGTTCTGCTCTTCAAATATCCCATTATTCGCTGAAGAAGGAAACTGTATGACAAATTCACTACAGAGCGTAAGAAGTAGGGATGTATTTTATTTTCTATAAAACACATAAAAATTTGTTGCTCTTGCATGAAACTTTGAGGAGTATGTTCTGAAAATTATAGCCATGTTCACACAATGGTTCAGAGTGCTGACACTTTTTTTGTACAGAAGAAATATAGGCAGAAAATAGATCTAAAGTTATCTATTTTGCTTTGTGAGTTACTGCAAACTTATTTGCCAGAAATAAAATGCCATTCACAGCTATCTAAACCAGCAATGAATTTGGACACTAATTTGAAGAACAAGAATGCTGATATGAGAACACATTGAGTGACCCCACCTAGCTGTAAAAATGCATACTATTATCATCTGACTGGTTCTGGTTCCATACACGTGATAAAAACAGTGATGACAAATGTGCATGTAAAACTGTATTTTAGTTTCATAGCTGCACAGACTAACAGGGGAATAATGTTCTAAGAAAGTGGCTGTTCAGGTAAATAACTGGAATTTAATACTCAATTTGGAAACGTGAAATTTAAGGTTCTCACAAGCTTTGAGTATTAAGATTATATGCTTCTAAGATGTGACACCGTGTAGTTTGGTAGAGAGGCCCCAGTGTTTTAGATGCAACAGGTTTGTCCAAAACATTAACACTTATTTTACAAAGTGCATGATATCATTTTACAAGAATGTAATTTTAATACCTGTGCTTGTCTGATAAATCTTTGAAGACATAACCTATATGTTGGAGTTAAGATAAAATAGGCATGTTATGAGTTCCTAATCATTGTTACTGTTCTAAAACTGAACTGAGCGCCCATTAAAAACGAACATCAGATAGTTTGACAAGAGTTTCCCCACTTAAATAACTACGTAACTTACACATAATACAAATACACTGGCAGTAAGTAGTTTATCTTCAAATTTAGGCATCTTTCTAAGAACAACCATCAAAGTTTTTAAGCAACTTTTCTCAAATTTGTAACAGACAAGCAGTCTTAAACCTGTTGTGTTGAATATTTTAAGAATCTTTGGTTTTAAAACAATAAATACTGTAGCAATCTGTCAACATAATTGAAAAATTTTTCATTGTACTGTACTAATATAGCTACATAATGTACAATTTTTTTTTGTTTCTGTACCGTTTTGTGACTGCACTGTACCACTTTGTTAGTCATTTGTACTGCACACATTTTTCAGTACATTGTACAGGTTTGTCAGCATACTGTTCCAATTTGCAGTATGCTATTCCAATGTCTTGGTGTGCCATTTTGTCAGTGTACTGTACCAGTTCACTGCACATCCAACTGGACTAGCCTTCTAAGAGCACCAGCATTTATCCTATTTATATTAATATGTGTAATGAGTACTTCACAGAATGTGCTCCTTGGTTGGGAGTATGACACAGTCATTCACTTTAAGGAATAAAAGAAAACTAGTTCATGAATTTTGTTTTTGTAATGATCCATATTCATGAGTTTTATTTTGTTTTGGAGGTCTCAAGGCACCAACTGACCACAAGTATTGATATTCCCTGTCCCAGGCCAAATTATGAGGGAGAAGTTTTTATGTGCAGTGTGGATAAGAAAAACCAACTAGATGTCACTTTTTGTATTCTGTATTTCTCTTCTAATAGTTGCTGAACATGTTTCAGGCAACCATGTGCCCATCATCAGGAGCTGACGACTGCGTGATGTTATAGCCTCGTGTTGGTATGTTATAGCCTCATGTTGGTATGTTATAGCCTCGTGTTGGTATGTTATAGCCTCGT
>Ga0209755_10006805_pt1 | contig 12533 bp, 7 predicted proteins | sample TergutCo191P1_FD_187301 | JGI IMG/M metagenome (GOLD analysis project Ga0209755, IMG submission 187301) | Cornitermes sp. P1 segment gut microbial communities from Petit-Saut dam, French Guiana - Co191P1 (SPAdes) (version 2) | ecosystem: Host-associated > Arthropoda: Insects > Digestive system >... | reverse complement strand
CGCAGCGGTGGGACAGGGACATTGCGATTCCGTAAAACAGGATTTTCACGATGTATCCCGCGGCGCAAACCGCGCCCCAAAAGAGTATGCTTCGAGCCGCGGGTTCGCCCCGGAAAAACAGGACAATGATTTGATACACGCCGAAGTATGGGGCGATCCCTCCCGCCACGCCAATTTTTCGCTCCTTTGCTTCTTCGCCCTGCAAAAAAAGCGGGGCTGTTTTAGCAAGACCGCAGATGGGCAGACATCCGTACCGTTTAAGGAGGAACATAACCAGCTGCCTCCCCGATTCTGCTATCTTGCTAAAACAACCCCGCTTTGACTTGCATGGCTCATGCGGGTGCTTGTTAATGGATCTGCGATCCGCGTTAGCGCTTCCCTGGGAGCGGACGAGGCACAGGCTAATGCCATCGTTGTGCTCGCTCAGGTATGGCGGAATCTTCCGAATACTAACTCCTCAAATCGTTTCGATGAAAAGCGGGCTGCTTTAGCAAGACCGCAAGAAGACGAAAGCGCTTGTAAAATCCGCGCGCTAACATTGGAGATATGCCAGATAATGAGCTTTCTTGCAAAATGCCTTTATCGCCCGTATCTCCAAACGCCCTCGACTGCTGCCGTCCTGCTAAAGCAAGCCCGCTTTCCTCCGCATGTTTTAACGGGAGTCGCTGAAAACCCTAGGCCAACTCAAAGCTTTGGCTTTGAAAGGATCTCACCCGCCCGGGCTTTCAGCGATTCCCTAGCCTGCAAGACCCGAGCAACAGCACAGCGCGGCCGTGCGGATCACGAAGGTTAGCGCGGCAGCCAGGGCAACCGCCCCGACGACCGCCAAAGACAAAATCTTCTTCATGTCGGTTCCTCCTTGGTCAAATATGCTTTGTCAGCGCCGTATGTTATACGATACTAACATTGTTACTTGATCCTAACATCAAGCACAAATCTTGTCAAGCCCCGAATTCGATTTTTTTGGGCTCCAGGTTAAATTCTGGTTAAAATGGAGCCTTTGCGAGATTTCAATTTTGCAAGTGTTTTCGTTGAAACGCCGCTTTGCAAGCTCTTGGCCGGCAAAGCGGCATATCGCAGCTAGCCGGCAACGATCAAGCGCTCGATTGGCTTGCCTTGCAAAAACAATCTTGAGTAGACGGCTTTGCAGCGCTGGTACTTCTCAAATAATTTTTCCGCCTCGCGCTCGTCGTGGTACACCTGCCAACAGCCGGTGCATTTGCTGTTTTTTCCTTGGTGCTTGATAAAATCGATGACATCCGGAAGCGGATAGCCGAGGAACAGGCCTACTTCGTGCGGGAACCCGTCGGGGGATATGAAGCGCTGTTTTAGGCGAGCGATGCAGTCGTCGATGGAGTTTGTCCGATAGCCGTATGCTTCAAGGAACTCCCGCGCGGCGTCCTGCGCCAGATCGGCGGCAAGCCTGGACAGGCGGTAGACAAGAATTTGCGCGCATTTTCTTACGCACAGAATCTCGACGAACACGCCCTTGGGGTTCAGCTTCATGTTTGCGGCGCGAACGTCCCGAGCCAGGATCTCCCTCGAAGAGAATCTATAACCAAACAGGTTCGCCGTTTTTAAGCCCGCAAGTGTTGGCGAGCAGTGCGCAACCAAATCGCTTGCCAATTTGCCCTCGCCTGCGGCCTTCTGCATGGTTTCGAGGAAATGCCTGCCCGCAAAGCCGGCTGGCGCGCGGGCAGCCCCCGATTCTTGAAGCGCCGGGGAATTTTTCAAGCCAGCGCCTTGCCCAATGCTTGGCATGCCGCTTTCGCCTCGTCGCCGGGAGCCAGTTGGCAAATCACAAAGCCGCAAGCCATTACCGCCCCGACCTTCTTGCAGCTTTCCTCCCAGTCCCGCATCCACTTGCCGGGATCCGCGCCCCAGTCGTACGAGCCGAAAAGCGCGACCTTCCTGCCCCGCAGCTTCGGCTCCACGCAGTCCCACATTGGCTGGAACTCGTCTTCCTCCAAAATCTCGTCGCCCATCGATGGGCAGCCGAAGGCGAATCCGTCAAATGCGTCCAGCGAATCCGCCGAAAAGTCCTTGGCGGTGAATATCGCGGCTTCCGCCCCCGCCGCCTTGGCTCCTTCCGCCACCTGCTTCGCCATTTCCTCAGTATTGCCCGTGCCGCTCCAGTACACAACTGCGATTTTGCCCATAAAACGCCCTCTCTTTCCGTAATTTTCGATCCGCCAAGCGGACGGCCTCAGATTGTTATATGAGACTAACAATCTGAGGTTAGTCTACGCTAACTTTTTTGTCAAGAGGCGCGCTGCATCAAAGTAAAAATCCCGCTCAAATAGAGCTCTTGCGAAACTCCATAAGTTTCACAAGAGGTCTGCCGTTTTGCCAGCCAGAGGCTTGCAAAACGGCGTTTTCAGCGGAAGCTCTTGCAAAATTGAAATTTCGCAAAAGCTCTAATTAAGCCTATCCTCGCCCAGAGGTATGCAGATCGCCATGCGAGTGACGTATGCCATAAGCCATAGGCGCCATCCCCCGCCTGTTTGGATTACGGGCGTGCGCGGCTGTACCCCGTGGCTGCAAGATTTTTTTCAGCAAAATACCGGAATCTTGCTTGACACGCGCTTGGGGCGTGTTACAATTATGCAACGAACGGAATGCGCGCGCTTTTTCTGCTTGCCTTTCCTCCTGTGTGCTAACGCCCCGCGGGGTTCGGCGACGAATCCAGCGCGTTCAAGCTGCCTCGGCGTCGAGATGGCTTTATGATACCATGCCCGCCCAGAATGTCTGCGCGGGGCGTGACAAGGAGTATGAAAGATGAAACGCATGGCACTGATTTTCGCGCTAGCCGCAGTCGCGATCCTGCTCGTGTCCTGCGCCGAGCCGCAGCCCGCAGGCATCCCCGCGGAACTACGCGCAATCATGGAAGCAAACCGCGCAATCGCCCTGCCGCCGCTGCACCCGGACTTTGAAAGCCTGATCGACAGCATTCTGACGCCGGACTTTAATCCGGAGACGGCGGCCCGCATCGCGGAGGTTCTGCGCCGGCAAGCCATAATAAGCCCGCCGCATCCTGGGCGCTTTGTCACAAATCCGCATCCTCTCCATCCCTCCATGCGCATTTCCCATGCCCTGCTCGCCGAGGAAATCCATTACTTTTTCGACCTCCTGCGCTACCTGTACGTCGGCTACCAGTATTTCGGCGGCGACGAGGTCTTCCTGCCCGTCAGGGATTCCATGCTGGAGCGGCTGGCGGAAACGGGAGATCCTTTGCCCGTCCAGTCGTACCTTATCCAGATCTTGTTGCCCCCGCTGCGCGCCGTCATATCGGACAACCACTTCGCTGTTCATGGAGGACGCGTCTTTTTCGCGCCAAGACACGGGCTGTACAGGTGCGACGCCATAACGCTGCGCAGGGACGGAGGCGCCTTCGTCGCCGAGATCGACGGCGCGGCTTACAAGGTCATTGAAACAACCCTGCGCTGCGGGCGGGTCGTGGACGGCGTCGCGCCGACCATCACGCGCGAGGGCGAGTTCGCCTTCATGTTCGGCCATTTCGCGAGGGTCGGCGATCCCGGCGCGAGGGAGATGGAGGCGCTGCTGGAGAGCGCCGCGACCGGCGAGCGCAGATCCATCAGCATGGAGCTGCGGCTTCTCAGCACCCCTCACCCCCCGCCGTCGAGCTTGCCGGCGGGCGCGCTGGTAGCCGGGCGCGAGGTTGGCGGCGTATGGGTCGTCGAGAACAGGCGCCTTTTCACATTTCAAGGCGGCTTTCCGTACGGCGATTCTTTCTATCAAGCCGGTCGCGAGGCGCGCGGCAGGCCCGTCGTCGTCATCGACATTCGCGGGCACGGAGGCGGCTACATTGACGCGGCGCTTCCGTTTCTGTACGCGCTGGCAGGGCGAGCGCCAAGCAGCGGAGCCGCGTTCATGGCTTTCACGCGGGACTTCCCGTCAGAGCTGGCCGGGCTTCAGCCTGCGCCTGAGCCGAGGCAGCCGGGCGACCTGCCGCTTGGGTGGCGCTCGCCCATACCCTTCAGCGCGAGCGAGACAATCCCAAACGACACTTTCGTGATTGTTTTGACAAACAACCGGGTCAGCTCCGCCGGGGACCTGCTTGTCGGCTACCTGCGCCAGCTCGAAAACGTACTGTTCGTGGGGACGAACACGCACGGCAATGTCATCGGCGGCGGCATGACGGACGAGACATACACGCGGCTTCCGCACAGCGGTTTGACAGTTGAGTTTGGAAGCTGGCTGCGCCTGCGCCCCGACCTCTCGCAGTTCGAGGGCGTGGGCTTCCTGCCCGACCTGTGGGTGCCGCCGGGGGAAGCGCTGGAGCGCGCGCTTGCGTTCGTCGAGCGCTACGGACTGAACAGGTAAGCGCAACGATTGCGCCTTTGCAAGCCTGCGCACGATTTCACATTTACAGCGCGCGTAGTCTGCAAAGGCTAGGTTACAGCGCAGCTTGCCTCAGCCAGCACCCACCGAGCCTCGCCGTCGAAACCGGTTACCGCGGCCTGTTGTGCAAATTCCGAATAACCCTTTCCGTGATGTCCACGGTGGGGGTGTGCCACAGTATGCCTGGGGTCGCGTTTAGGTCAAGCACCATGGCAAAGCCCTCGGTTTCCGCAGCCGAGCGAATCTCGCTGTAGATATCCATGAGAAACTCGTCCGACTGGGCGAGCGCCCTTCGCTGCGCCTCAAGATCGGCGCTGTTCACCGCGTGGAACTCGCGCAGGAATTCCTGCCTTACGCGCAGGTCCTCTTGCAGGCGCAGAACCTGCAACTGGTCTCCCCCCGCGCGCGCGGTTTGGAGCGCGGACTGCATGGCGCGTATCTCTTGGGACATCCTGTCTATCTCCGTCTGGAAGGACGCAAAGCGCTCTTCCCAATCCCGCATGGCGCGAGATTCCAGAAAGAACGCGGCGTAGACCCGCGCCAGATCCACCACGGCAAAACGGGTGATCTGCTGCTGGGCGTGAGCCGCGGCGACCGCGGCGCAGGAAAGCAAAACGGCAAAAACTAATTTTTTCATGACAACCCCCTAGAATGTTATCGCAAGCGAAAGGACGGGATCAAGCCCGCCAAAGAAACTATTGCTGAACCAACTGCCCTGCTGCCACTCGATCGCGCCGTCCACGACGCGGAAGCGCTTGGCAAGGCTCAGGCGGAACGGGAACTGCGGAATCGTGAAACGCAAGCCGCCGCCGAAGCTGAAGCGCATGTTCTCGATGCCGAAGTTGTTTCGCCTGAAATAATAACCCCTGCCTGGCTGCCCCTCCTCCGAGCCGTCCACGCCAGCCGCGTCGAAGAAGAAATCCCACGCCAGAAGACCTTGCACCAGCGGAATGCGAAGCTCCACCCAGTTGTTCCACAGCGCGTAGCCCCTGTTGCGGAACGCCTGGTTCCAGCCCCTGCCGATGAACATTCCGTCCACGGCGAGCATGTTGGCGTGCTCAACGGAAAGCTCCCTGCCCGGCTGCGGCAAGATGAAAGACACCCCAGTGTGCATCCCAAGAACCATCCTGAAATTCCAGTTTTCCGTCACCGGAATGTCGAGCAGCGGCACGAAAAGCTGCGCGTTCGCGTCCGCGCGAACGAAGTGCTGCCTTTCTTCAGGAAACAGCCCTTGGAAGGACGCGCGCCCGGAGATAAAATGCCCGCGCGAGGGGTTAAAGAAAATATCTCGCCTGTCAAGCGAAAGGGAAGTCCAAACCGAGGTAGCGGGCGTCCACCTATTGTTTCCCTCGCGCAGCGCGGGATCGAAGGGACGGTAAATGACGTCGTCGTACATAATGCGAACCAAGCCGCCCCTTACTCCGCCGCCGAGCGAAAGGGCGCCGGCGGGCGTAAGCCAGCGGTAGCTGGTGTTAAAGCCAATCGAGAAATGAAGCTGATCGAACCTCATGAGGTATTCGCGCGGGGGAATCCTGTTCGCCCTCACGAAGTCCGCAAACGAAGCGAATCCGTCCGGGAAGGCGTAAGGCTCGTTGCCGTGGAAAAACGGCGCGCTGTTGTTCATGGCAGTGCTGCGCCTTGACCAGTCCACGCTGAAATCAAAGCCTCCGGTAAGCGGAAGCCCGAAAAGCCAGCGGCGGTTGTACATGACCGAGGAGCTAACCGTGTCCGGCGAGGCGTTCACCTCAATGGCGAACTGGTTGCCGCCTCCGCGGAAGTTGATGTCGTTGAGCCGCACCATGCCGGAAATTGGGAACGTGCCCGGCTCCGCGCTTCCGGCGAACGTAACGCCGAACTGAATCTCCGTGGTAAACTGCTCCTCGACCACGAACACCAGATCCATAAGGCCATCGGCGCTGCCAGGCGGCGTTTCCGGTATCACCATCGAGAAGAAGCGCAGGTTCATGAGGCCGAACCATGCTTCCTCGATCCTTCTTCTGGAAAAAATGTCCCCCGGCACAAGCGGAATCTCCCGCATTATCACGTCCGTTCTGGTTCTCTCGTTCCCCACGATGGTTATGCTTTCGATATGCGCCCTGCCGCGCTCGACGATGAAAACGTGGAAGTAGACCGTGTTGGTCGTAATGTCCCTTCTCTCGCTGGGGGACATAACGTTGAAAATGTAGCCGTGCTCTTCGTAAAATTCGCTAATCCTCTGGAGATCCGCGAACACCGTGCGCGCGTTAACGGTCTGCCCCACCCGCGATCTGACCTGGGCCGCAAGCACCTCGTCCGAGAAAATGCTGTTGCCCTCGAAAGTCATGCCGCCGAAGGTGAACTGCGATCCCTCGCTTATGTTGAAAGTGAGAATTATGTTGTTGTTCCCCCGCGCGTCCCTGACGAACTCCTGCGTTACGTCCACAACCTCCGCGTCAATGAAACCGCGCTCGTGGTAGAACATGGTAATCGCGGCGCGGTCGGCGATAAGCCCCGCCTCGTGGAAGGCGCCGCGCTGGAAGCGCGTTCGCGCCCGCAGCGAGATCCGCCCGCGAAGCGTCCTGTCGGAGAACGACGAGTTGCCCTCGAACCTGATTTCCTGAATGGAAACCATTTCGCCCTCGGTAATATGGAAAGTAAGAACCGTGTCGTTGCCGACCGCGTGAATTTCCGACCTTACCTGCACGTCGGGAAAGCCGCGCTCGAGGTACCTGGCGACAATAGCCAACTCGTCAAGGCGTATCCTCGTGTGGTTTACGACGTCCCTCGCGCTGGTCGTGATCGTGTCCAGCAGGGCGTTGCGCCTGATCGCCGAGTTTCCGACGAAGACAATCCTGTTGATTACCGGGCGCTCCGTAACGACGAAACGAAGAATGACGGCGGTGCCTTCCGGATCCACGGGAACCGCGCTTGGCTCTATCATGTCGAAGAACTCGAGCGCCCAAAGCGCGCCCTGCAACTCCCAGAAGAGCGCGTAGTCGAACGCGCGGCCCCGGAACGGGTTTACGACCCCTTCCAGATCCGCGGGTCTGACGTTGCCCAGGCCCTCGAAGGTGATGTCCCTAATCGGCCTGCCAAGATACCAGCCTTCCTGCTCGTGGATGGGGACAGGAGCCGCCGGCTCTGGTTCCGGCTCCCACCAATCCCATCCCGCGTAATCGTCGAAAGGCCAAGCCCATTCTTCCTGCTGCCAATCCGCGGCGGGCGACTCGTCGTCGGCGTAATCCTCGGCGACGTAAGGCCAGGCCCATTCCCCTGGCTCCTGGGAAAAAACCGCCGTCGCCGCAAACGCGGCGACGAGCACAAGTGAAACCAATCGAAGTAAAAGGACGCGCATCAAATCTCCTAAAACAACCTGCTAAAGGTAAGAGTAATGGAATTGTCGTTGACGAACCAGTTCTCCGGGTGCATTGGCACGAAGTCCCAACGTATGCGAAAATCTATGTCGCCAATCGTGGGACCCTGCAAATCGATCCCAATGTCCGGCTGGAAAGACATGCTTCCGTCAGGCTCGGCGCGCATCGAGAGCATTCCTTGAACGAACATGTTTTGCCCAAAATACCTGCCGCCGAAAATGGTCGTATTGTCAAAATAGTGCCCTAATCTGCCGCCCGTGTCAACGTCGTCAACATACGGTCGCGGCGGCGGCTGAAATACCCCCGTCGCCATGAAAACAGCGTTTTGCAGCGCCTGCGTCCTCACGCTAAACACATCCAGCCGCGTAAAGTTACGGATTTGCTGCTCGATCGCCCTTACTACCGTAAACTGCGCAAAAAGATCCGCGCTTGCGGCCAAAAACGCTTGCGTAGGCTCTATGCCCGCGCCCTCGGCCATTTGGGAGCCGATCGCAAAGCCATGCCCCAAAAGCCCCAAAATTTCCGCCTGGGAAAGCGGCGGGAACGACTCAAAGCGCGTATTAAAGGAGGTGATCGGCTCGTCGTCCACGACCATGGAAATGGTTACCGGTCCGGCCGAGGTGCGATCTCGAATTTCGGCGCGAACGGTAAGCCTCGGATCGAAGCCTCGCTCGTTCTCCCGGAAGACCAAAAGCCCGGATCGTATGTAGAAACTGCGCTGGACGTAGAATATCTCCCCGCTGCGTATCCTGACGTCGCTATACACGGAGAACTGCCCCGCCGCGGAATCCGCGCCGACGTAGATTCTGGTTCCCATCTCCGGCGTTGCCCTTACTATGGGAAACATCACGTTTGGGTAGACGAACTCGACGTTGGGGCCGGTGGTGATGGTAAGGTCAAGCGTGACAGGTATGCGCGTGCCGGCGAACAAATCCGCCCCTTGGCCTATCTCTTCCAAATCCACGCCGAGCAAAGTGTTCGTCCCCCACAGGTCGCCGCGCACGTCCATGACGCGGTTCTCCATCGAGATCCTGATGACGCCAGCCGCGTCCCCCTCGGCGGTGAAGCCGGAAATGTCCACACGGTAGGGAATGGAAGTTTCTCGCGGAACGGCTATGTCTATGACGAAAGTGTCGGGAATCCAGCGCTCGAACCAGAACGTCGCGCTCACGGTTCCCGCGCCGGCTCCCACCGCGGTCGGCACGGGGCCGAAGCGGATTTCGTCCCCATCGAAAACCGCGACGAAGGGGATCGGGCGCAACTCCTGGCCCACGAACGGAACATGGATTCGCCCGGCCGTTCCGCGCGCAAAGCCGTAGAATTCCGGATCGCGCAAGGAGCCCCTCACCTCAATCGACCCGGTGACGTAGCCGTCGCTTATGTGGAACCTTCTGCCCGGCTGCCCGATCTCCGGCAATATGTCAAAGAGGGGGCCAAGGTCAACGAAGATGTCGCTGGCGCTGGCGTCAATCTGACCATTGCTGATTGAGCCGGCGAAAACGCCGCGCACGGGGAACGGGCTGGAAAGCGCGAGAAAGAAATTGTCCTCGCCGTCCGCATGGAAGCGCAGCATGTTGCGCGGCCCTCCGGAAAGAGCCATCGCCCCGCCGTAGCGCGAGAACTCGAAATCGAAATTCTGCCCCTGCGCCCCCGCGCCATAGGCGAAATCGCTCACTCTGGCTGTGGCGGAAATGGCGTCGAGCGCGCCGCCGATTTGCGCCCAGGATTCCACGGGGGCGAATTCCGCGGAAAGCTCGACCGCGCCGCCGACCGGCCTGTTGTCCACCGCGCCGCCAAACACGACCGAGCCGCTCGCTCGCCCTTCCTCGCGGCTTACCAGCAGGGAAGGGGCCTCAAACGCGAAACCTGCGAGGCTTGCGCGAAAATCGCTCACGGCGATCCGCTCGGAGTCCATCGTCACGCGCGCGCCTGCGCGGAACTCCTGCCCCGCAACCGCCCCCCTCACGGAGCGAATGTCCGCTTCGGCGCGCAGCCCTTCGTCGTCGCCGGGATCCCATGTCAGGCGCAGATCGCCGTCAGCGACCACGCCTCGCAAAGCGGTGGAGAAGCGGGACAGATGCGCGGAAGCCGCGGAAACGACAAGAGTCAGCTCGCCGTTCTCGAAAATTCCCATCGCGGAATATATTTCGCTCCCGCCGCTCATGCGGATAACTGCGCCCAAAGGCATGCCGCCGGTGGGCCAGGAAAAGTCCGCGGAGCCGTAAATCGCCCCGATCGCGTCCTCGTAAACAAGCTCGGTGAAAACCGCGCCTCTCGCGTCCACCCTGCCGGAAGCAAAAGCGCTCGCAAGCCCGACAGGCCCGTCTATGTTCGCCACCCCAACGCTCGCCACGTCGAACGACCACTCGCCGGAGGCAGGAAGGCTAAAATCCGCGTCTATCGAAAAAAGCACCGGCAGCCCCGCCGCCAATGGCACGGGAAAGCCCTCCGCGAAAACGCTGCCCGCAAACGCGCCGTCGCCCAGGTAGCCTAGGCTCGCGAAAAACCCGCCGGGGCCGCTGACGCGCGCGGAAAGTCCCGGCCCGATCGTCCCCGACAAAAAGTAGTCCACGTCTCTGTAGGCGGCGTCCAGCCAAAAGCGCGCGGAGGGGATGGAGCCGCCGTCCAGGAAGTCGAATGCCGCGCTCCCGGAGAAAAGCATGGTTTCGTTTCCCCAGTAAAGACTGCCCGCGCGAAAGCTGATGTTGTGGCTGGTTCCGGAAAGCGAAAAGGACGCGCCGAAGGCGGCGGAGGCATCCGAGCCGCCGCCGGAAATAACGACGGACGGAGCGCTGTACGAAAGCCTCTGAAAGTCCGTGTTGACGAAGACTTCCGCGCTGACGCGCGTGTCGTCGAGAAGAAAGCCGAGCCCCTCGGGGAGCGAGAAAGCCTCGCCCGTGACTATCTCCACGATTTCCAGGATTTCCGGCGCCGGAAGCGAGCTTAAAACAACGCGCGCGTCCAGGTGCCTGAAATCGGAAGCCAGCGTCCCGCTCAGCGCCGCCGATCCCGGCGCGCCGCCATGCGAGCCGTCGGGCCAAAGAAGCGAAGCCTCAAAGCTCATCTCGCCGCTGTCGGATTCCGCGCTCAGCATTGCGGCGATATTCGCAAAGTAGCCCGATTCCCCAAGGCGCAGCGCGTCCGTCTCAACGATTATCTCGCCGTCCCGCGCTTGCAGCGCAACGCTCGCGCTCAAGTCCCGCACCTGCAACGCGCTGACGCTGTCCAGCAAAAGGTCTCCGTAAACGAAGAGGGGGGAAAAGGCTACGGAGCCGGAAAACGCTACCGCGCCGCTGAAGGTGGCGTATGGCTCGTCCGTCTCCGGAAGGCTAACGCGCAGCGCGCGCACGAGGGCGCCATGCCTGTCGCCTTCGACGCGTATTTCCGCCGCCGCCTCCGTCCCGCGCAAGCCGCCGAAGCCGTCCAAGGGCGCGCTGCCAGCCATGTCCACAAAATAGTCAAGCTCGCCATCCTCCCCAACGCGCAGCCAGGCCCCGCCGTAAAGCTCCACGTCCAGAATCTGGCGGAAGGCTCCAAGCCCCCCGGAAAGCGAGACAAGATCGCCCAGCTTGAAACCCTGCGCGCTCAGGCCGGCGACCGTCTCGCCGGTCGAGAAATCGAACTCGATATGCGCTCCCGCGGGAATCTCGCCTGACTCCATGCGCGCTTCCACGGAATCGCGCGAAAAAGCCATTTCGAAGACAAGCGGTCTTACGCTCGCAATGTCGCCCGTGATTGAGGGGATGGTGAAATATCCGCTGCCTTCCATTGTATCCAGGCAGGCGCTGCCCGTCATCCGCATCTCGACGTTCGCGGCGACAGGAGCGCCTCCCGGAGGAGTCGCGGAAAAGCCGAAGCCCCAAGCCCCGTCCAAAATTGCCCGCGATCCATTTATTTCCGCGGCAATATTCAAGCCCGCGACTTGAAAGTCGTAATTCCCGTTCCTGACGACGAGCTCGCCGTTGCGAACCTGCGCGACGGCGTTCTCCTGAAACATCGCGGAAAAGCCCCGCGCCGCGCCGTTCAGCCCATTGTCGTTCTCTCGGAGCAGGTCGAGGATATCCAAATCGCGCGCCGAATCGAAGTGAATAACCGGCGAGTACAGGATCACGGAACGAATCGCCAGCGTCCTGCCCAAAACAAGATCCGCAAGGGAATACGATACCCGGAGGCGCCCCACGGAAAGCACCGGCTCCTCGCCCCGCGCCGCCACGTTGAGGTCGCGAATGTCCAGCGCGCTGAAAATCGAGGGGCTTATCGACGAGAAACTAATGTCCCTGCCAAGCTCCGCTTCCAGTTGCTCGACAAGATCGTCCAGAAAAGCCGGCGCGCCGACAACCGCAAGCCGCCAAAGCGGTATCGCGACTAGCGCGCATAGCGCGAGCAGCGTCGAAAAAACGAGAAACTGGATACACAGTCGGAACGGAAACCGTTTTTCCTTCATCCGCTTCTCCCGAAATCGCGCCGCGCGAAAATCTGCCCGAACCTAGGGAAGCGCTGATTAAATCCGATGGGGATTTAATCGGCGCTACTTAACCGCATCTGCGCCATGCAGATGCATCGGACTGAAAGTCCGCGGGAACCGCCGGCTAACCTGGCGCCAGCCAACGTTTCCTCCCATGCCACTACAGAGTATAACACATCTGCGCGGGTTTTGTATCAGAAACGCGGTCGCCGCCAGGGCAACAGCACTTACTTTTTTCGACCGTGAAAATGGGTTTTTCCTGCCGAGTTTTGGGCAAATGCAAAGGATGTTGCTGTCTCCTCCATGCGGCTTGACCCTAAACCTGACCCACAATTTTCCAGTCGGCAATCCTT
>Ga0209755_10006804_pt1 | contig 12534 bp, 11 predicted proteins | sample TergutCo191P1_FD_187301 | JGI IMG/M metagenome (GOLD analysis project Ga0209755, IMG submission 187301) | Cornitermes sp. P1 segment gut microbial communities from Petit-Saut dam, French Guiana - Co191P1 (SPAdes) (version 2) | ecosystem: Host-associated > Arthropoda: Insects > Digestive system... | reverse complement strand
GGCGGGGGTTTGGGGGCAGAGCCCCCATTATAATAGAAGCGGTGAGCGCGAACGCCTCTTACACCTGCCTTGGGGCGGGGCAAAAAGCCATTTTGGACGAGGAAATCACAATCAAACCCATGATAGCCCTGTCTGACGCGGATTTGTATCTGCATTTCTTCCGGCAAGGCGACAAGCGTTTTCACCTGCTGGCGTTTCTGGCAAACCATTTTCTCAACATGGAAGAAACCCCCGACGACGCAGCCCCCGTTTTCGAGGCACTTCTCAACGCAAAAGGCATCACAAAGTCCTACCGCAATCGAATTCTCGTGGCACTGGGGCGGCTGCATTACAATGCGCTCAACTTTGAAGAAGCATTAACATGCTACGGTCAAGTAGACGACGCAGCATTTAGTGACGACTTTACGGCGCAAATTCTAAGCGTATACATGCAGACCCGCGAATACGCCCGTGCCGCACGACTAATCGAAAGCAAGCACCACCACATCGATGACGAAACGCTGTTTACCGCAATAAGCACTTTACTGGCTAAATCCGAAGAACGGGAAAGCATCGCAAGCGTCGCGTATCAGCTTATGTTAAAAAACTTCCGCTCGGAAGAATTGCTTAATCTCGTGCTGAAACACTATCAAGGATGCTATTCCGAATGGGTAAAGCTGTCGAAAGCCCTTGACGAAAACAATGACCTAAGCGAAGCCCTTGACGCCCGTGTACTGGAAACAGCCCTATGGATGGCAAGTTTCGACCCGGGGGCACAAAAGGCATTCGTGCGCCTGTGGACAGCCCGCAACCTGGAAGATTACGGCGAACTAATAATAGACTTTGTAGAGCTTGCATCCTACGAAATGATAGCAAACTCCACCCGACCCGAATATGATGTATTGGACATACTTGAAAAATGGTTTCTGGAACACGACTCCGACAACACACTACTTTCATGGGGGTTGTCGGCAACGTATTTGCGATATAATATAACAACCTTCAAATCCGAAGAAATCCTAAACAGCGCGTTAGCCGAAATGGAACGGGAAAACATCCTGTTCCCCGTCATCAAAGAAAACAAACCCGCTCAACTTCCGTTTATCGAAAAACATCAGCCCTTCCTGTACAAAAGCCTGCCGGGTAAAGACTGCTGGCTGTATTATCGCATCAAAGGCGAATCAAACTTTTCGGCAACACCCATGCGATACATGCGTTACGGTCTGTACGCCGCCGCTGTCCCCGTATTTTACAACGAGGAAATCACATACTATTTCAGCGAAGAAATGACCTCGGGCAGCATAACCACTCAAGAATCCGAATATAAAAACTCCACGCCCTTCCTGCACAACAGCGACGACCCGTTTTTCATAATAAACAATGCCATAATCTACGAGCAAATGTTTAAACACGACAGGGTAGAAGAAATTATCAGCCGCTTGGTGAAGGATATCCAACCTGTAAGGAGCAAACTATTATGACACATGAAACGCTTTATCATATTATTGACCACATGCCGATGCCGTGCAGCCTAAGAAACGCAGAGCATAAAGTAGTTTACGCCAACCAAGAAATTGCAAGCCTGCTCAAAATCCAAGATGTTCAGGAATTTCTTGCGGAGCCGAATAGGTTTTCGCCGCCATATCAGCCCGACGGAATGCCCTCGCGAAGCAAATTAATGGTGCTTCTGCGCGATTGCTTGGAATCGGGGCGAACGCTGACATTCGACTGGCTTCACTGCTGCGTTGATAACGCCCTTGTGCCCACAATGGTGACTCTTTTGCGTGTGGATGTTGAGGGAGAACCGCACCTGCTTGCTTTCAACCAGGACATGAGCGAATCCCAGCAAACAAGGATGGCAGAACGCGCCACTAAACAACGTATGCAAGCCATGCTTGACTCCTGCCCGCTGGCGTGCGGCATTGTTGACAAGCACTTTAACGTGGTGGAATGCAATCACGAAGTAATAAACCTCTTCGGCATCCTCGACAGGGCAACATTTATAGACCGCTTTTTTGAATTTTCCCCCGAATACCAACCCGACGGACGCCTCTCTCGCCAAAAAGCTGTGGACAAATTAAAGCAAACCTTAGAAGCAGGGCGCGCCAATTACGAATGGCTACACCAAAGCCTTTCCGGCGAACAAATCCCCTGCGAGGTCAACCTTGTAAAAAACAGCATAGACGGCAACGACTTTGCAATAATCTATATCCGCGACCTTCGCGAAATCAAAAAATCCATGGCAATGGTAGAAAAGATGGAGTCCATCGCCTACACCGATGAACTCACAAAGCTGTTCAGCCGCCGTTATTTCATGGATAATTCCGAAAAAGCACTAATAGAATGCAAAGAAAAATCCAAACCCTTCCATTTGGTAATGGCAGATTTGGACCATTTCAAAGCCGTAAATGACACCTACGGGCACCCCATAGGCGATGAAGTACTAAAAATCGCCGCCGCAAGAATGAGCAATGTCACCCGTCAAGGCACAATCATTGCCCGCTACGGCGGCGAAGAATTTATAATGCTGCTAACGGGAATGCCCTACACCTCCGCAGTAAAAACTGCCGAGCGCATCCAAAAGGTAATCGAAGAATCCCGCTTCATGATAAAAGGCATGGGCATAGACGTCACCGTAAGCCTTGGCGTTGCCACCCTAAACGACAAAAAAGAATCCCTGGAAGACATAATCTACATGGCAGACGTGGCACTATACAACGCCAAACGCACCGGACGCAACAAGGTAATGGAGTACAAAGACACCCAAGATATAAACTGGGCGAACTCGTAAGCTACTCTGCCGTATAATCGTCAAAGTATCCGCGAATTATCATTACGGGCGTACCTTTGTCGCCGCTGCCGCCCATTAGGTCGCATAGGCTTCCCACCAAGTCGGCATAGACACGGGGGGTTGTCCCTTCGCGAAAGGCTGTTGGGTTTGTGTGTTTTTCTTGTATGATTTTGGTTATTGCCGCCTGTTTTTCGTCGCCCTGTAAATTGACCGAATCGGCAACAAATTTCATTTTTATTTCCATGGGCTGACCGCTTAGTCGCTCCGTGTATCCCGGGGATACAACGGGGTCTGCAAGTTCCCAAATGCCACAAACGGGGTCTTTAAAGGCTCCGTCGCCATATACCAACACCTCCGGCGCAATGCCGGTTTTTTCTTGCAATTTTGTACGAAGCGCGCTCACAAACTCGGGGGCTTTTGCGGGGAAGAGCTTTAAAACATTGTCCGTGGACAGGTTAGAGCCAAGTATGCCGTATTGCGGGTTAAAGCCGCTTCCGTTTACGCTTGTGCTTAAAATGTCCGATAAGGTGTAAACCTTTTCCGCCCCGGCTTTTTGCAGGCGTGTTTTGGTTCTGTTTCGATTGTGGATTTCGCCCACCAGTATATTTTTGGACAATTTCAAAATATCCCGCGGGTCATTTGAGAAATATATGTCGATGTTATCGCTTACGTTTTCGTACAGTTCCACATAGTCCACGCCCGTGAACAGGAGCTTGTACACTCCCGCAACCTTGCGGAATTCCTCCGCCGTCACCATGCGCCCGCCGAATGCGTCCGTCACTTCGTCCAATCGGTCGATGTCCATCACGGGGTTGCCCACTTCATCGTGGGGGTAGCTTAGTAATATATGAACCTTCTTCGCGCCTTTTGCAATTCCCTTTAATATATTCAAAAAGCGATTGCGGGACAGCATGGGATACACTAACCCAATTTCCCCGTCCCCAAATTTCGATTTTATATCTGTTGCAATGTCATCCGTTGTGGCGAAGTTTTTTTCCGCTTTTGCCACCATGCTTTCCGTCACCGCAATTATGTCATCTGAACGAAGCTGCCATCCCTCGGATTCCATTACCTGCACCACATGCTCCGCCGCGATACGAACAACATCGTCCCCTGCCCCAATTATAGGCAGACGTACCCCAACGGCTTTTGTTCCGGTTAAACGCATACTAATTCCTCCTTTTAAATGGGGCTCGGCCCCAGGTCGCATGGGCGAGCAGTTCGCAACGCGAACGACCAGCCCAAACCCCGCCACTCCGGCAGGAATAATCCTGCCTATGTTTCCTCACTGCGTTGCGGGCATCACACCTTGTGTGATGCATTATGCCCCAAAGTATACATGAAAACGCCGCTCACGGCAAAAAAAATAACCGGTGTCGAAACACCGGTGAAGAGTTAAAGTGATTAAATGGCTGCCCTCATTGCACTAAATTTTTGTGAATGACTTGATACAGCTACTTTTATGATTGAAACGTCTTCGGCTGTTCTTTCAACCACGGGCTCCATGCGCTTGAATGCGCTGTATAAAAGACTATAACCGTCGTGCAGGGCACCCAATGATTGACTGTGTTCTACTTCTATTACCGCAACACTGTGGCGAATACGTTCGATTTCTTTTTCAATTTTTTCAAATTTCGCGTCAACCTTGTCAAATTTGGCATCAACTTCGTCAAATTTGGCATCGTGCCTGCGCTGCCCTTCCTTCAAATCGAAAATATCCACCTGAACCTGCTGCAATATGGCACTATGCTGCTCAAGAATTGCACTGTGCTGTTCAAGCACAACGCTAATCTTCTCAATCATAGCACCTTGTTTTTCAATCATAGCACCTTGTTTTTCAATCATACTACTTTGTTTTTCCAATATTGTGAAGATTTTTTCATTATCGCTCATGGTAAGCCCCCTTCGCTTGACAAACTCACATGTCAAGTCTATACGACCAAGCGGGAAACGTCAAGTTTATTCCACCCGTTCCAAAATATCCCCGGGCTGGCATTCCAGCACCTTACATATTGCGTCCAGTGTTGAAAATCGTACAGCCTTGACCTTTCCGGTTTTAATGTGAGAGAGGTTTACGTTTGAAATTCCCACCTGCTCGGCAAGGTCGTTAAGCCTCATTTTTCTGTCGGCAAGCATCCTGTCCAGTCGGATTATTATCATAATGTATGGTCCGCCTCGTCTTGTAATTTTGCCCCGTGGTGGATGATATACGCCGCAACTATAACGGCAATGTACGGAATCGCATCAACCAAAAAATTGGGGTCATTTGCAAAAGTGATTCTGCCGGAGGCAAACGAACTTGCTGCTTCCGTAATGAAAAGCTGAATAAACGGGGCAATAACCAAAGCCGCCGCCTGAATCACGCCAAAATACAGCAATAAATGTGCGTTTTCATAAACAAAAATCCGCCCATCGCTTATATTTTTAAACAAGCGGCTTAAAATCCAAAACGCAAACAGCATGGGAATAATAACTACCAGATGTGCGACGGTAAGCGCGACACGCAAAATAAAATCAACCTCACCGCTTGAGTCTGTTATTATTCGGAATTCACCCCTTGACCTTACAGACCCTAACTGCACACCTTCACCAAGTTGCCAGTCGCGATTTTCGTTTGCAAACATTGCGTGTTGGTGTGCCCCCGTTGGCGTGTGCAAAATAAACTCCTGCCGCCCTATGATGCTTAAAATAATGCCGAACAGGGTAAACACCACAACTGCGTAGCAAATCCACTTCATAAACCTCGCTGTGTTTCGGGCTGAGTTTTCGTTAAGCAAGCTTCGGAACTTTTTCATAAATAATCACCTCTATAGCGTTTCCGTCGGAAACGTCTATTATGATTATAATATATTTTTTAACGTTTGTCATTAAAAATCGCTTTCAGCCAAAAGACCAAAATTTCAGCCTCACTGTGCGCAACTACAGGTTGCGCCTCTTTTCTACCGTGGCTGCTTGTAAATTTGGAATATATATGATATGTATACGTATATCTATACAAAAGGAGGGGATTAACATGAGTTTTAGCGAAAAGATTCAAATCCTACGCAAGCAAAAAGGAATTTCGCAGGAACAATTGGCAGAGATGCTGGATATATCCCGCCAGGCGGTGTCCAAGTGGGAGCTTGGTGAAAGCCTGCCGGATGTGGAAAATATCGTGAAGTTAAGCGAAATCTTCGGGGTAAGTACGGACTATTTGATGAAACACGAAAGCCCCCAAGCATCTGCGTGGGAAAGCACGACGGAAAGCCGCTCAAGTTTCGACTTTGACGACGAGGAAGACTCCGGCGGTGGGTTTGCTTTCAATTTAAGGGGTGTGCTGACCCCGCTTGCCACATTGGCGTTTCTTGTTATGGGGTTTTATTGGAATTTGTGGCACCCCGGTTGGGTAGTGTTTGTTGCGGCATGGCTTATTGGTCAAGTAATTGACTTCTTTCAAACAGGGAATCTCAAGATTTCATTTTACGGCATAGCCGGAATTTTGTTTATCATCCTTGGGTTTATTTTTGGGGCATGGGCGTATCTTTGGCTGTTGTTTATAGTAGCGTGGGTGTTTGACTCGGCTTTTAAGCGCAGCAAGCCCAAGAAAAAGAAGAAAAAGAAAAGCTGATAAGAGGGCACTCCTCTTGTCAGCTTTTCAGTGTTGGTGCGGCTTTGACCGCTTTTGTCAAAAAGACCAAAATTTAATTGTCAGACCAAATGCTTCCTGATGCACTGATGCAGCTTGGCGGAATCTATAGGCTTACATAAATAGTCTGCGGCACCACGCGACTTCATTTCAAATTCCATTCTATCGCTTACTTCAGCTGTCAAAAACACAACAGGGGTGCCGTCAAGGTCTTTGCGTTGGCGGATTTGAAGCAAAACTTCAAAACCTGTCATTTCCGGCATGTAGTAATCCAGAAAAATAAAGTCAACATGGTTTCTTTCAAGATAAGCAAGTGCCTCTTTGCCGGATTTAAATGCATGAACGGTATACTCATTTTTTAAGAAGGATGCAACCTCTTTACATACGGATGGCTGGTCATCGACAATTAAAACTTCTCTGTTGCTCATAAGGCATGACTCCCTTTTCATATTTTCATATTGTTGTAATTTCCATTGATTCCTATTATAGCAGTGGTTTTGCCCTATATGCAATACGATTTTAAATATTTACAAAATTTTATTGTTGTAATGTGAATAAAGTTGATGTAATATTAAAATGTATGTATCATCAATATTGGAGGGGAATTTATGCGCAAGCTTATTAATGAAGATTTATCAAATTGCGTTGGTTGCAATCGTTGCATACGCGTGTGCCCTATTGAGGGAGCAAACCATGTATTTAAGGAAGACGGGCAAATTAGAGTATCGGTTAATGGTGACAAGTGCATAGCCTGTGGATTCTGTCTTGAAACCTGTAGGCATGAAGTAAGAGGCTACTATGACGACACAGAGCGTTTCATAGAGGATTTAAGAAGGGGTGAGCCTATTTCCATAATGGCTGCGCCTGCGCTGTATACCAAAAAGGAAGGTCCAGGGCTTCTTGCGTGGTTGAAGTCATTGGGCGTTAGGAAAATTTTTGACGTTTCCATCGGTGCTGACATATGCACATGGGCACATATTCGCTACATTGAAGAAAAAAAGCCAAGAGCTGTTATCACCCAGCCTTGCCCCGCTATTGTAGACTATATCGTGAAATACAAGCATAGCTTGATAAAATATCTTTCACCCGTACACAGCCCAATACTTTGCACTGCATTGTACATGAAAAGGCAAGAAAAAATTACAGACAGCCTTGCCGCAATTACCCCGTGTATAGCAAAAGCTCATGAGTTTGAAACCACAGGGCATGTCAAATACAATGTTACATTTAAGCGGCTTATGGACTATGTCCGCGAAAACAACATTCAACTACCCGCCACGGGTGTGGGCTTTGACCACGCAGAAGCGGCGTTTGGGCGTATCTTCCCAATGCCGGGCGGTCTTAAAGAGAACATGCAATTCTATTTCGGCAAAGGACTTCGCGTAGACCAAGCCGAAGGGCACGGCGTAGTATACGAAGCCCTAGATGCCTATGCGGAATCCAGGGAAGATTTCCTGCCTACGATTTTTGACGTACTTAACTGTGGAGAGGGCTGCAACCTTGGTACAGCCGTTGACCACGATATTAGCAGGTTTGAAAGCCATTCGATTATGGAAAGCCACAAAAAGAAAGCATCAAGCGAATTCAGCCGCGAACAATATGACCAATTGCTTGCGCATTATGACAAGACCCTCAACAAGAATGACTTCCTAAGGCACTATAAGCCGCAAAGTGTCAGCAACCGCAATCTAAGTGATGACCAAATTGAAGCAGGGTTTAAAGCCATGTCAAAATCCACTCACGTGCAACGTACATTTGACTGCGGCGCATGTGGTTGTGACACCTGCTACGAAATGGCAAAAAGCATAGTCAACGGCGATAATATTGCCGCAAACTGTATCCAAATGCTTAACGAAGAAATCGTGGGCGTTTTGGGCATTGCAACGTCAAACGTGGACAGTGCCAATCTTTTGATAGACGACATCACCAACATCAAATCAAAGTCCGCGCAAATTTCGGAATGCATGGCTACGCTTAATGAAGGGTTTACACGCTTCCAGTCAATTTCCGCCAACATCATGTCAATAGCAATGTCTACAAACCTTGTCGCGCTCAATGCTTCAATTGAAGCCGCCCGCGCAGGGCAACATGGGCGTGCCTTTGCCGTTGTTGCCGAAGAGGTTAGGGCACTTGCCTCCAAATCAAAGCTGATTGTATCCGATTCGGATGTAATATCGCAGCAAGCTCTCTCCGCAATTGCAGAAGTAAACAATTTGATTTCCAATATTGCGGAATACTATGACAAGGCACACATAAGTATTTCTGTCATGAGTCAGAGCTTGAACTCTATCATTGATACAGTCAATCATAATCAGGAGACCACCGGATGACCACCCCCCCATATAGCGAACGCGAAGTTATCTTCATAGTAGACGACAATGACATTAACTTGGAAATCGCAAAAGAGATTCTTTGGGATGATTATAATGTTTATACAGCCACGTCCGGTAAGGATTTATTCAACCTACTTCACACTACAATTCCTTCGCTGATACTCCTCGACATCGTAATGCCGGAAATGGATGGGTATACCATCATTAAACTGCTGAAAAGCAGTGAACGAACCGCACAAATTCCCGTTATTTTGTTAACGGCTGCAACAGGTCCCGCAAACGAAGCGAAAGCTTTGCGCGCGGGGGCTGTTGATTATATAACAAAACCGATTGGGGCGGATGTTCTTAAAAGCCGTGTTAGTTTGCACCTTATTGCGCAAGGGCAAAAAAGAAGACTTCATGATATTGCCGAAAAAGCAAAAGCCGCAAACCGCGCCAAATCAGAGTTTATTGCCAACATGAGCCACGAAATGCGTACACCACTTAACGCAATTCTTGGCTTTTCTGAGTTGTCCCTCGAAGATGAGGAATTAAACGAAAATGTTTACGAAAATCTTGTTAATATACAAACTGCGGGCAAAGCATTGATGGACATAATCAGCGATATATTAGACATTTCAAAGATAGAAAGCGGAAAGTTTGAGCTTATTCCCGTAGAGTACAGCACTTTAAATTTAATTAGTGAAGCCGTAACACAAAATATAATGCACAAGGGCGGCAAGCCCATCGAATTCGCACTGAATATCGACAATAACTTCCCCGCAAGGCTTATGGGCGATGAGCTAAGGCTTAAACAAATTTTAAACAATTTGTTGTCCAACGCATTTAAGTACACGGCACAGGGTACGGTTACTCTTGCTGTGCGTTGCGATATTGAAGGTGACATTTGCTGGATAAGCGCGGAAGTTACGGACACAGGGATTGGAATACGCAAGGAAGACATCGCAAATGTTTTTGATGATTATGTACAGTTGGACATGGCGTCAAACCGCAGAGTGGTTGGAACGGGGCTTGGTTTAGGAATCACACGAAGACTTGCCGAAATGATGGGCGGCAGCATTTCGTTAAATAGTGAGTATGGCAGAGGCAGTACTTTTACAGTAAGGGTGCAGCAAGGGTTTGTATCCGGTACGCCTATCAGCCCTGCTTTAATTAAGGTTCTTGAAAATTTACGCAATTACGAGCAAGAACGAAGGACAACTTTGCCCGAGATACGCTTGCCGTATGCCCGAATACTGGTGGTTGACGATGTAGACACAAATCTTGCGGTTGCAAGAGGCTTGTTAAAGCGTTACGGCATAAAGACCGATTGCGTAAGCAGCGGTTTTGAGGCTATTGAATCCGTCAAAAATGAAAATATTCAATATAATGCTATTTTCATGGACCATATGATGCCCGAGATGGACGGAATCGAGGCTACCCGTTTAATAAGGGAGATTGGTTCCGATTATGCAAAGTATCTTCCTATTATTGCGTTTACGGCAAATGCCCTTACCGGGAACGAAGAAATGTTTTTAAATTCCGGGTTTCAGGCTTTTATTTCCAAGCCTGTGGACTTGGTTCGCTTGGATGATATCATCAGGGAATGGGTGCGGGACGAAAGCAAGGAAAACCAAGACTGGGGAGAGGAAGAAGACCTGCCCGCCAACAATACTATATCCATTTTGGATTTTTGGGTTCCCGGGGTAAACTTGGGCAAGGGGCTTGACCGTTTTGCCGGCGATGAGGACACATATGTAAATGTCATGCGCACTTTTGCGCAAAATATCCCCACAATTCTGGCAAAGGCGGAATTGGTGACGGAGAATAATTTGGCTGATTATGCCATTGTTGTTCACGGCATTAAAGGCTCGTGCTACGGCATTTGTGCGGATGAAGCTGCCGAATGGGCAGGCGCATTGGAAACCGCCGCAAAAGCAGGCGAACATGAATTTATTCTGGCACACAACGCTGCTTTTATAGAGGATGTTCGCGCAATCCTGTCATGCATTGGCGAACTTGTGGCAAAGGTTGAGGGCAATAAGGAAAAAGAGCATAAAACCGAACCCGACAAGCAATTGCTTGACAAGCTTCGCGACGCCTGCACCCGCCACGCAATGGGCGAAATCGACGAAATTGTGGCAGAGCTTGACTCCTTCACCTACGAAACCGACAGCGAACTTGTGGCATGGCTTAGGGAAATGTCCGATGAAATGAACTACGCCGAAATGGCTGAAAGGCTTTCGCAAGTTTAATTTTATGTTATAATGTGGACAGCGTAACCATAGGGTTGGCTTGTGCTTCACTCCCCGAAGGGAGGTGAGGCTGTGCTTGATTTTTCATTTAACGAGTTGTATACGTTTCTGCTGACGGTGCTGGGTATGTATTTTGCATATCGCGCCAAACGCGATGATAATAAGCATGACAAGCAAAAATAGCCGCCCTGGCAAAAGGATAACGGCTATTTGTGGTAAAATAAGCATTTAGCAGTGAAGCCAAGCCAACGGTTGCGGCTTAGGCAAAACAGTCCACGTTAGTGCGTGGGCTGTTTTTATTATACGCCATATTTGGAAAATATCAACCATTAAATTTTTGACAATATCTTGACAACCTCTTGACAAACATTAATGACAAGTGTAATCTATTAAAAATTACACTTGTCATTTTTTGATGAGACGAGTCTTGTCGCACAAAGTGCGACCCCGGAGCAGCGCGAGGAAGCGGAAGCGGGATTCATTCCCGCTGTAGCGGCGGGGGTTTGGGGCAGAGCCCCCATTTAAATGGAGGGATTTTTATGAATACATATCCACAGTTGCCGGATTCGGAGTTTGCTGTTATGCAGATAATTTGGGGGGAGGTGACGCCTATTTCTAAGACGAAAGTGGCGGAGCTTGCCGCGCCTGAGCGGGGGTGGACGCCGCAGACGGTTTATACTTTGCTTAATCGGTTGGTTGATAAGGGGTTTTTGGTGAGTGAGAAGCAGGGTAAGGAGCGGTTTTATTCGCCTGTGGTTGAGCGGGATGCTTATTTTCATCAGGAGACGGGGCGGTTTATGAAGATTTTCCACAAGAATTCTCTTACGGGGCTTATGAATGCGTTGTTTTCCGGGCGGGCGAAGGAGGAGGATTTGGTGGAGCTGGAAGCGTGGATGAAAAATAGGAAGGATGGGGATTTATCATGATGGCTATCGCGACGTGGGGCGGAGGGGCTTTTGACATGATGGCAATGGATTTTGTGTTTACGGTGCTGGAGATTTCGCTGGTGATGTCTGTTGCTATAATAGCGTTGATGGTGTTTGCGCGGGTTTTCGGCAGGAATACCGGTGCTGCAAAGCGGCATTTTTGCTGGGTTATTGTGGCGATTGGGTTGTTGATTCCATTCAGACCCTCTGCTTTTGAGTTGCCTGTGCCGCAGAATCATTTTGTGAGTGAGGTTCTGGAGTTTTCTGTTTTCACCGGTTTTGGTCTTTTGGTGGAAGGTTATTTTGGTCAGGAAACAAGCGGGTTTTATGCTTCAAATACCGCGACAGATAGTGGCTTTGCAGGCGTACCATATGCTGCGCCGCGTTATGTTGGCGAGAGGGCTGTTGATTCACGATATGCCCCAACGCCTGTGGAGGGCTTTTCCCTTTCGGTTTCGCAGATTTTGTTTGGATTATGGATTTTGGGCGGGTTGGCGTTTGTGACGGTCGCAGCCGTTCGGCATTTAAAATTTGTGCGGGGGTTGAAGCGATACAGCATTGAAGTAAAAAGCGGTGCGATGTACAATTTGTTTTTGCGGGTTCGTTGCCATGTTGGGATACGGCGCAAGGTTCGGCTTATGCAATG
>Ga0209755_10006803_pt1 | contig 12535 bp, 9 predicted proteins | sample TergutCo191P1_FD_187301 | JGI IMG/M metagenome (GOLD analysis project Ga0209755, IMG submission 187301) | Cornitermes sp. P1 segment gut microbial communities from Petit-Saut dam, French Guiana - Co191P1 (SPAdes) (version 2) | ecosystem: Host-associated > Arthropoda: Insects > Digestive system >... | reverse complement strand
CCACCCCCTTAAATGAAATTTCCTGTCATAATGATAAGCCCTATCGTTACAAAGTACATAAATGCTACGCCGATGATGACGGCAAGAAGCATGGAGAATGATTTGCTTATGCTTGATAAAAAGTTGGATATACGACTGTCGCCTAGGGGTTGCGTTATCGCGGCGGCAAGTTTAAGGGCAAGCATTAATGCCACGATGTGAATCACGGGCTGGAGGACGACACCGAACAAAAGGTAAAGCCCTGCCAAACCGACCGCATTTTTGATAAGTATTGAACTTGCCAAGATTAAATCAAGACCTTGGCTTAAATATCCGCCGAGGAACGGGACGTAACTTGAGATTGTGAATCGGGCGGCACGAACCGAAATGCCGTCGTGCGTACCGGCGGTGATTCCTTGGATTGACAAAAAGCCAAGGAAAATCGTAAAGGTAATTCCAAGTATCCATTTAAAGGTGCTTGTGAAAAATGAAACGAACTTGTCGTAACGTGTGGTGTTGGACAAATTGCCAACCACACTGAACATAAGCGTGATTATAAATAAGGGCATTGCAATGAACGTAAAAATCTGCATGACTCCGCTTGACAACATCACCACGGCGGGCTGGTAAACGCTTACCGAGGTTACACCGCCGACGGCTGCCATTAATGTCAACAAAATCGGAAACAGTAAATCCATTTGGTTTTTAAGCGATGTCAAAGTTCGACCTGTCATAATCGTTACGTCGGCGACGGCGTAAAGGACGATTATTACGACCGCCGAATATGTGACAAAGTGAATTATGTCACGGACGCCACTGCCACCGCTTTCGTGACGCAGCGATTGGACGAAACTTGACAAGATACTTATTGCCACAATCAAGACCACCATTGGCAAAACGTCCATGATTACCCCGCCGAAAAGCGAGAACATCGCGTGAAGCATGCTTGCGTGGTCGCCGGCAAATTCGCCCGACAAGATACGCCCAAGTTTGGTCAAGAAACTTTCACCGCCAAAGACGATGCTGTTTTGCAAATCTCCCCAATCGATGTTGTTGAGATTATTATTCACGTTGTCTTCAAGGTCGGCTCTGCTCATATTATCCCCACTATTATATCTATCAAGTTGTTAACAATCGGCAACGCAAGCACCAAGATGACGACCTTGCCGGCGAGAAGCACTTTGCCCGCCATGGAATCGTTGCCGGCGTCTTTGCAAATGCTTGCGGCGAATTCCGTGATATAGCCAATCCCGATTATCCGCAAGAGCGTGGCGAACACGTCGTTGTTAATGCCCGTCCGCGTGACGATGTTGTTGATTGTGTCGATGACCCCACCAAGTGCGTTTACGAACATCATCAAAACCACGATTCCGCCGGCAATCGAAACAAGTGCGGCGATTTCGGGTCGTGTGGGCTTTAAGACCAAGACGGCAAATGTTGTTATGATTGCTACGCCGATAATTTGAAAGATGTCCACCGCCTGCACCCCACTCTAGAACAGAAACAGGTCACGCACGGTTGTGAACAAATCTGAAATCATACTTAAAACCATGACAAGGCATATTATCACGGCGGCAAGCGAAACTATGGTCGCGATTTCATCTTTGCCGCTTTGCTTTAAAATTGTACAGGTCACGCTTGCCAATATGCCGACGGCTGCGATACGAAAGATGATATCTATTGACATGTGAACCTCCTTTTCACAGAAGCAGTATCACCGCCCCCACGCCAATTAATATTAAAACCTTGAAATAGATAGACGCGTCGCGTTTAAGAGATTTGTCGGCAAGTTGGTAAAAATTGTCGAATGTGACACGGCGGGATTTTATCTTGGTGCTTTCTTGACAACTGCCGTGTCTGCCAAGTTCGTAAAAAAAGTCGGCAAGTTGTGTGGCTTCGGGTGATTTTAAAAATTTAGGTGGAATATTACCCACGGTGTCGCGAGTAATGTCTTGTTTTTGGTCGATAAGGTTTTGATATTCCAAAAGCACGCCGCGGAAATGTCTTGCGTACGAGTCGCCATAGGTTTCAATGATTTTCCCGACGGTATTTTTTTGAAAGGATATCTCTATCAATAGGTGGTCGCAAAATGAAAGTAGATTTTGAAAAAAGACCTTGCGTGATTTATAGCGATAGCGGACATAAAACCCAAGCCCCACAAAAAACGCGAAGACGATGACAAGCGATAATACGTGCGAATGCGTCACGACTATTTATATTAATTCAAATGCTTTGTAATGTGTCGGTTGCGATTTTGGAAAGTTCACGGTCTTCGCGAATTGCTATTTTTGGCAAATTCAAGTTTTTGACCAAGCCATGCATATCGCAACTTTCGCCAAAATCAATATCTCTGTTGGGCATATCTTTAACGAATCCGAACCTTAAATAAAATTCTATTGCGTCGTAAAGCGAGTTAAGCAAAATCTTTTCAAGTCCACATTCTTGGGTCATCATCGCAACAAAACACAACAAATCTTGCCCAATATTTTTGTTCTTTATTGCCGATTCAATCCAACTTATCTTTGTGGCTTCCGGACTTCTTGATGACCGATGCAATAATTCCGCAATGCCGATTGACAAAGGGTTTTTCTGGGATTCAAGTTTATCATCGTTAAAATAAATGTCTTTGATTAAAGTCGACATTTTATTGCCTGTCGACGGTGTGATAATATTAAAAGTTTGCAGGAAATCTGTATTGTTGGGTTTGCCGAAATATTGATGGACAAACATCAATCTGCCAAGTTTTTGGTTTTCATAATTATAAACCTTTGCGTATTTAAGCATGTCGATACTCCTTAAAAATTTTGGTATATATCGTTTGCGACTTTTGAAAATTCTTTGTCTTTGTGCAAAATAATTTTTGGAAGTTTCAAATCTTTTACCAAAGCGTGCATGTGGCAAGGTTGGTCTTTTTGTATGATTTGGTCGGGGTTTACTTTTTCAAACCCGTGTTTTGCGTAAAAGTCAATCGCTTCGTAAACCGAATATGCGGCAAGTTTTTCAAAGCCGTATTCTTGGCTTAAATTGGCGACAAGTCCAAGCATTTCCTTGCCAAAGCCTTTTCGTTTGAATATGGTTTCAAGCCACATTATAACCGCGGTGTCGGTCGGGTGAACTTCGGGCTTGTTTGCGGTTTTTGCAAGAGCAATGCTTAAATCTCTACCTTGGTCTTCGGGACGCATGTTTAATTTTTCAACAAAATCCCGCAAGTTACGCTTGTTTGACAACGGCGGAATGATGTTAAATGTTTGATTGAACCCAAGCATGTTTTTCGTACTTTTAAATTGGTGGACAAGCATAAGCGTGCCAAGTTTGGGATTTTCATAATTGTATACACTTGCAATCTTATTCATTATGATTTAAGTATACATCATTTTAAGGTGTTTGTCAAGTACCCCTGTAATATTTCCAGCGGTTTCTTTGGTCGTCAAGATGACGTATCGGTCAAAAACCATATCGTCAACAAGTTCCCGAAATATTGGCTTGGCTCGGATATCGTCAATGCCCCGGGCGTGAACCGACGCGAATACGCAAACACCGCTGCGGACGGCTTGGCGAATCATATCCATGTCGTCACGGGTGGCAAGTTCGTCACAAATAATAACGTCAGGACGCATGGAACGAATACCGTTTTCAAAGCCGTAAGATTTACTTGCCCCCGATATCACGTCGGTGAACGCCCCCACGTCAAGTTGATTTTCGCCCTGCCAATTTGCCGCGATTTCGCCACGTTCGTCCAATATCAAGACGTTGGGCATTAAATACTTGTCGCATAACTGCCACGCAAGGTCGCGTAGCATTGTGGTCTTTCCTGCTCCCGGCGGGCTTATTATCAAAGTGTTATACGGCGACGTTTGCCCAAAGACATAAGGCAAGATTTTGTACGACGTGCCGCGGACTTGGTGCGGTATACGGATATTTATTGCTTGGATATTTTTAATCGTGGAAACCTTGCCGTCTTCGATGACGACTTCGCCTGTGATACCGATTCGGACTCCGCCGCGGATTGTTATGAAACCTTTTTTTAATTGCTCGTTGACCGCGTACAATGAATAATCGCTTGCCTTGTGTATGATTGTTTCAATGTCGGTTTTGGAAACCATGACCGCGTCGGACGGGTTTTGACTTAAACCCTCGGGAGTCAAGAAAAAACTCCGACTACCAAGTGCGACCACTGCGGGGCATGCACTTCGTAATCGAAGTTCGTTCACTTTCTGCAACGGGACGCGTGAGAAATTTTCACGCAAACTCTCGGGCAAGATTTCAAATAATACAGACATTAATCATGTTTATTCAATCAGGTTCGGCTATATACAAATACAAGTGTCATGTTTGCGTTGATTGTAATGCCTGCACTTTGGATGCGTCCGCCTTGGTTGTTTGTGAATTGCGACCGTTGGACGCTTGATGTCACTTGACCATTTACAACGATGTCAACCCGTACGAAACTCCAGCCCGCATATGTGTCCCAGCCTGCAAGTCCGTTACTGTTTTGCAAGTCAAGCCACAAGATATGACCGTTATTGAATCCGCCTTGTGGGCTTAATGTAAACGTTCCTGTGTACGGTCCGGCGTTGCCGGCTGTGTCGGTCATTCTTCCGGTCACGGTGAAGTTTTGGGTTTGGTTGTTATTATTGTTGTTTGACGAGCCTGTGAAATTGTAATAAAAAGTAATCGTAAAGTTTGACTCAAGGATAAACACCCACATGTCAATAGTGTTCACAGTTCGCAAGTCCGCACGTGTAAAGGTATTGTTGCCTACGCGGAGTCTGTCAAAAGTATAGCCTTGGTTTGTCAATGTTGCGTTTGAATAGTCGGTGTACCAAAATTCAAGGATTGTTCCCATAAGAAGTACTTGATAGAACGAGAACGGACCTTGGCGACCGCATGCTGTGCGGCTTTCGATATTGACTCGGCGATTGTTTGCCGGGACATCTTGAACCCACCATTCATACAAAGTCACGTGGCTTGTAAAGGTCGAGATTGCTCCGTTGTGAATGATTTGTCCGCCGCCGTTTGGTCGTGTACGCCAGCCTTGGAAAACCATGTTGCCATTTCGAGATACGTTTGGCGTGAAAGGTGCAACCGTCGGGATATTGATTGCGTTGCCGATTCGTACGTTGTAAATATTCCCAGGAGCGGTCAAGCCTGACCCGTTGGTGTTAAATGTAATTGTGAAAGGGATTGTTTCCCATCGTGCTACGAAAACCGGTCTTGGGCAATCGCGTGTGATTCCGCCCGGCACGTATTGGATTATTGTTGTGCTTGTGTGTCCTTTGCTCCAGCCGATAAAGTTCCAGCCTGCCCGTGTAAATCCAAGTTCAGCCGCAGTCAAAGGAAGTCGTACAGCGTCGTCGCCGGCTTCGTCCGGGGTTTCAAGTACGTCGTTAACGCTTACAAGTCGAACGTCACGAGAAACAGGTCGCCCTGTGCTTGTAAAGCCGTCCACGAAATTTACGCTTAAGACATTGCCCGGTGTTCGGGTGCCTGTGCCGCCAAGGACTGCTCCATTGCCGATTAAAAGAATTCCGCCGATTACACCGAATACGACGAAGACTCCAATTGCGGTCAATACCAATGCTTTTTTAATCATTGTTATAATCTCCTTAATATTTTTCTGTGATAATCATAACACACTCTTTAGAATTTGTCAATACTTTTATAGAAAAATAGTGTATATAATTTCAAGAACGGCACACAATATCTATGTAACATATTGAATGTTACAAGGAGGTGGAGATATGCTAGGAATGAAATCTAAAGCCCATAAGGCTAAAGGTTCAGCAAGAAATTGTTCGTCTAAAGCCAAAAGCAATTCAACAAGTAATTGCGGACGTTAAGTTCTTGTAAAGCAATCCACGAAAAAAAGGCTCGCCATCTCGCGGGTCTTTTTTATATGCGATATTATTTTGAAAATAATACTTTTAAGGTTATAATTGATTGTGGCGAAGTTTGTAGAATTTTTTTACGACGGCAAAGTTTACGCAATGCCAAATGGCACGCGAATGTTTTGCGTCGGCGGAAAGACGTATTTTGAAAACCACGGCAAACGAATTACAGACATTGACAATTACAAAATCGCAAAGCCGATTCATTCCAAAGTTGGGTTGCCCTTGACGCGGCAGGGGGCGGAGATTATAAATTCATACAAAGTTGTTGGCGGATATATTTCAGGGCTTAAGCGACTTAATGCCATGCAGTTTGATTACGAAATTGGCAGGAGCATAAGTCTTTGTGCGTTTTTCAAGCCCGAGGAATCCATGTACGACGAAAACCTTGTCGAGCAAATCACGCGAGCAATGCCCTTTTTCAATAATATCTTTCGCCAGCCCGTGATTCATTTGCGTGAAGATTACATCGTTCAAGATGTGGACGCGGTCAAACGCGTGGACAGGCACACGGTCAAGGAACTTTTTAAACACCCCCGCCATTGGAAAGACGTTGAAGACGGCGTCGTTGTGCCGAATCGCTTGCACACCAAGGTTTACGATGATGACTATTGCATTTATGAAAATCGTATTTTCAAGTGCGTCGTGGACATGATGTTAAGTTTCCTTGGCAACCGTATTAGAAGTTTGTCGTCGGTCATCATGGCACTTAACCAACGCACGGAACTTGACCCGATTAATGGGTTGAATCATATTGGGTACTTTTCTGCTATTGGTAAACTTTATGCCGGCTTCATTAACAACACCGAAGCAATCAATTTCATCAACGAACTTTACAAGCGTTCGGCTAAACCATACAAGGAACTTTTTTCACATACAAATAGTCGCGTTTACAAAATGAACCGCAAGACCCGCTCGATTTCGGGCACGGTCAACAAGACAAATATTTTCACCATGCACAAAGATTACAAGCACGTTTATCGAATCTGGGATTTGTTAAGCAAGAACAAAGAGTCCGACGCGAACTTGCACGACATACAAATGCAAAGCCAAACGCATTACGAAAAGTATTGCCAGGCACTTGCTTTGTTTTCTTCAAACTATTTCAGTTTCGCCCGGAAACCTGAAGACATAGTCTTAACAAAAGGTCATGTCCATGCCACCCTTGTTTATCACGATTGGGTTTTGCGAATTGACATAGAGCCTTTGCCGTCCATAAACGTAAACGCGGTCAAGTTGGAAATGACAAATCAAGGCTTGACCAAAAGCGTTTTGCTGATTCCCATAAGTTATCATTTTGGCACGGAAAAGCAGCCCTATTATGAACACGTGTTAAAGAAACTTCATGTCCAGGGTCACCATTTTGACAAGTACGTTTTTCTTGAACCGTTTTTGTACGACGAACCCGAGCATTACGATTATTCACGCATGATTTGGCTTAACGAGAAAACGCGGCTTGAGTATGGGATTTTGCCGATTTCGATTTCGGATATAAATTCGTTCCAGCGTATTCAAAAAGTAGTCTTCGAGCAAATGGTTTACACAATGCAAAAAGACGCGACCCGATTTTGCCCGACGACTCTTGCCCCCATTGTTATTTCGACGTGTGCGTTTTGCGGCAATGAACTTGGGCAAACGGTCAACGGATTTGCGTGCTCGAGGTGCAAACTTGTTTACGAGGAGCATACTTGTAAAAATTGCTCTACCCCATTTCGTGCGACATTTATTGACCGGTCGGTCGATATTAACAAAGACCGCAACATTGAATACATAAACACTCTGCCCCGGTTTTACCGCGACGAGAAACTTTATATGTACCGCAACACAACGGATTTAACCGACATCGGCGTCAAATGCCCGAATTGCAAGTTTGAAAATTAAGCACGCTCGGTAATCATTTTAAGGAACTCTTCACATTTTGGCAAATTTAATGCGGCGAATTCGTCGACAAGAGATTTTTCTACCATTTTGTATTCAAGTTTGCGAATGACTTTAGAAAGCATGATACAGTCAATGGCTTCGGTAAGGAATTTGTCGTCCGTGGTTGTGCCGCTTGCCGCGATATAGATTTTCACGAAACGTTCCATTTGATTCAAGATACGGTTACCGAACGAAATTTGGTAAGGTTTCAAAAGTTCCTCGATTTTTTTGATTGTCGGGTCGGCTTCCGCGTTAAATTGGATTGTGGCTTCGGCTTCTTTGAAAAGTTTGTCAATCACCGAATAAGCCACGAATTTTTCTTCAAGCGGTTTTTCGCCTTTGTCTTTGGGTTTCTTTGCACGCTTGTCAAAGTTCATGGTTTGGGCACGGTCGTAAACTTTGTCGGAGATTTCAAAGGTAGATTCGTCGCGGTTGGCGGTTCCGATGAACCAAACGTTTGTTGGAATGTCAATCGTGTGCCCGTCGCGTAACATTTTGTATTCCAAGCCCTTGTCGGGGTAAAGTTGCACGTCGAAAAGTTTGATAAAGCGTTGGTGCTCTTGGGCTTCCATTAATGAAAGGAAATCCGAGAAATAATACTCTATCCGTGAAAGATTCATTTCGTCCAAAATAATGAACGTAGGAACTTCTTTGTTAAGTGCGGCTTTGTACAAAAATTGGGTGAAGATTTTTGGGGTGAACTTGCCGCTGAACTCGTTGAAATATCCAAGCAATTCGTTTTTGTCACGCCAAGACGATTCCACCGCCACAAGGTCGCATGTACCCTCGATTGCCTCCATGAAAACCACCGGCAAAGACGTTTTGCCCGTACCCGACATGCCTTGTAATATTGAAAGACGACTTGCCGCAAGTCCGGCGATAAAGGTTTTGATATCCACCGGTCCGTATGAAAGTTTCTTTGCCGAGCGGCGGGCGTAATCAATAACGTGGTCGACAAGTTTTGGCAAGGTGAGGTCGGGGAAAGATATGCTCTTTCGCTTTTCATAGGCGGCGTTGAATTTTGGCACAAGCCGGTCAAGTTCACCAAATGCCGGAATTGGGTCGATTACAATCGGGGCTTTTTTCTTTTCCTCTTTTTCCTCGCCGGGTTCGCCATCGCCGCCAAGTCCGCCGCCGTCGGTGCCTCCGCCTGCCCCGAATTTGCCTTTGCCGGAAACAAAGATACGTTTACGATGCATCTTGAAAACCGCAATGCCCACAAGTGCGAACAACAATAATGTCAAAGGAATATACGCAAGGGTGGTTACGTTGACACCGTTGGCACGCAAGGCGTAGACGTAACACATGCCGACGACGGCGTACGCGAAAATCGTAAAGAACGAAAAAGCAATATGATAGATATTGTATTTAAGGAAAAACTTTTTGTTGGTGAAATAAAGAACAGAGATTACTATGAAAGAAATCACGGTAATAATTACGGTCGTCATAGTTGTGATTCGCAAAGCGGTTTCAAACGCGGACGGCATGTCGGGGTTGGTTGTGCCAAGGAAAACGTCTATGCCGTTGATGTTGGTGACTTCGTTTGAAAAGTACATTGGAATAAACAATGCAATAATCGCAAGCGTCGTCGAGATAAACGAAACAAGTATCGCGTCGTAAGAGCCTCGTACGGTGCATTTATCCGCAACCGAGGGACGCGAGATATCGGCGAAGAACTTGACCACGAAAAACGCGAACCCGGCAATCAAAAATGCAAGCGTATATTGATGGGTTACGCCGTCGAAGGCAACCGTGGACACAAGATAAAAGACAAACATCATTAAAAGATTGACGATGATAATTCCAAACGCAAAGTTATGCTTGTAGCGGTGATTGGTGAAAATCACGTAAAGCAGTACGAAAAATGAAACCACGCTTATCGCAATGAAACTTAAGTAAAAGTATATCGACAAGGAAAATAACTCGCCTTGATTGATAAACAAGGAAAGCACGGTCAAGGCAATGACCGCGAGGCTTAACCGTTCTGACATTGAAAAACTTGATTTGTCTTTTTTCATGCCTCGACCTCGCTTTGCTTTCTGCGGCGTCTTGCAAGTGTGAAAATCAAGACCTCGCCCAAGACAAGGAACATTATACCGATACCCAAGCCGATGAACAACGCCGGGTTTGCCTGGTTTTCCTGCTGGACGATGGGACGAATTTCAAGCGATTGTTGGGCGGTTTCCAATTCCGTCAACGCGACACGCAACGACGCGGCACTTGGCGGATTTTCAAACAATATATCAAAACCGTTAAGCGATTGAATAAATGCCGACCATGTTGCGGTCGTCCAATAATCTTGCGAGCCTGCCCTTTGGACGATTATACCGCGTTGGTTTTCAAACTTTTGCCTGTTGATTACAAACGTCGCACGCAAAGTTTCAAGTGCGTCATAGAAATCGTCCGCGGTCAAAACCGTGCTGTTGATTCGTGATTCAATCCATGCCCGCAAAAATGCAATGCTTCCAAAGATTGAATCGGGGGCAAGCAAATAATATGAATCTTCCCCGGCGTTGCCGATTTGTGCCGCCATGTCAAACCAGATGAACAATTCGGCTTTGTCTTGGACTTCGGGCGAAGCATTAAGCCGAAGATTTGAAATCGCCAAGTTAAGATTTCGTTCAATGTCTTGCAAATTGGTAATGGTCAAGTTGCCCATTTCTAAATCATTTCGGGCGTTGTTAATAGAGTTTTGGAAAAAGTTCCAAGTGCTTGTCGTATATCGTGTTCGTACAAATTGTTGGTCAAGTAAATCATAGATGACCGCCGCGGTAAGGACAAGAATCCCGCGTGAATCTTCCAACAGTCGGATTGCACTTGTGATGTCTGCCGCGGTTACGTACGGGCTGTAGACTTGTTCGGCGAACGCAATCATTTGGTTGAACAACATTATCGAATCCGCGGTAAAGAATCTTTCGTTGCCGGCGACATAGCCCCGGGCTTGGGCGATTGCGTTGTGCAATCTTGCGATGTCGATTACCCAATCCGCGAATACAGTAAAATCGTTTGCCGGCATGCTTGCCATGAACGAAAACAAAGTGTCGTCCGCAAATCTCCAGCCCATGAAAATGTATCCATCGCGGGTCGGTCGGACTTGTTGCTCGGACACGCTGTTTGCAATCCAAGAGTTAAACGCGATTGTTACCACTGTGTTCGGGGCGGCGGTATTTGTGTTAAACGTCAATCGGAAAGACAGAACGTTCCACCTTGCATAGATTGTCGTTGATTCCAACATGATTTCAAAGAAATTAAACGGCGAGATAAAATCAGTGCAAGTATACCAGCCCGCGAAACTGTGACCTGTTCGCGTTGGGTTGGTTGGCGTTGTTGGGCGTTCGCCGGCATAGACTTCTTGGCTTGGCATAAAGTCGCTTGTCGTTACAAAGTGCAAGTGTATAATTTCAATTTCGACCCAGCGTGCGAAAATGCTGTGCGTGCTTCCGTTGGTCACGCGGATATTGTTGCTTATTTGTTGACCGTCGCCATTGCCGCCCACGTTATGCGTGAACCAGCCGACAAAGAAGAATCCCGGACGCACAGGCAAAGGCAAGTTGTCCATATGCGGATAATTTTCGTAAAGAAGCACGGTGATAAATCCGGAGTGTCCGCCAAGGTCGCCGCCGAATGCTTGGAGGTTTACGCGGATTCCGGCGGGGTCTGCAACCCAACGTGCGAACAAGTTATGATTGTTCGGATTTGTAACAAGAGTCGTTGGCAAGATTCGGACTCCGCCGGTCATGGTCGTCCACCAGCCATAGAAAATTGCACCCTCTCGCGTTGGGGTTGGCAAGTCGCCGTATTGAGTATTAAACGTCAAAGTCCGCGTCGGCGATTCCGCCAAAATTCCGCCGTTCGCGTTAAGCGTCACGGTAATTGTCGCCGGGATAAATCTTGCGTAGATGTTGTGGTTGACTTGCAAAGTAACAAGTTGGTTTGGCAACACGGGATTTGAATATAACGAGTCAAAGAACCACCCGACAAAAGTATAGCCCAAGATTTCGTCGGGAGCAGGAATCAACGACGGATAGTTGCCGCGGTACAAAACGTTGAAAGTTCCGACGATGCGATTTTCCGGCGACATGATTCGTTGCGTCACAAGAAGCGACATTCCCGTCCAGCGTGCGTAGACCGTGGTGCTATCCCACAGTGGCAAGAAAAAGTTGAACTCGGTGGTAAAGTCTTGCGAAGTGAACCAGCCGGCAAAGTTAAAGCCCGGACGCGTTGGGTCGGCTGGGCGTGTGACAAAGCCGCCCTCGAAAGCGGTTCGCGGGTTGATTGGCGTTCCCCCGTTTGTGTTAAATGAAACGGTTACCTCGCCGACTTCTGCCCACCGGGCGTGGAGGTTTATCGTCGTGGATTCGTAAGGTCCGATGTCAAGCAATGTCGACGTGCTTACAATTATCGAACGTGCAGCCCAATACCAGCCGTCAAAACGATACCCTTCTCGCGAGGCGGACGGAAGACCCGGGAACCATGACCCTGCCATTGCGGAAAATTGCATTGTGCCGGGCGGCGGCAAAGTCGCCCCGATTCCCGGGTGCAAGACGATTTGAATCGAACCGGCTTGACCGGCGGGGATTGCCTGCCATCGGGCAAAGAGCGTATGATTTTGGACGGTGCGGACTTCGGTGGTTGGGATTACTTGGGTGCCGCCGTATTGCGTCGTGAACCAACCCATAAAGGCGAAACCTGTGCGTTGGATTGTCGGCAAAGTTCCGTATGGTTGGGAAAAGGTGACCTCGGTCGAG
>Ga0209755_10006802_pt1 | contig 12535 bp, 10 predicted proteins | sample TergutCo191P1_FD_187301 | JGI IMG/M metagenome (GOLD analysis project Ga0209755, IMG submission 187301) | Cornitermes sp. P1 segment gut microbial communities from Petit-Saut dam, French Guiana - Co191P1 (SPAdes) (version 2) | ecosystem: Host-associated > Arthropoda: Insects > Digestive system... | reverse complement strand
CAACCCCGGGGTTCTGGTCAAAGAAAAATTCCATTGTTTCCTGCGCGAGATCGCTGTGCGTTCCCACAGCGGTAAGCACACGTATAAGCATGAGGGAATCCGAGCGCATCTTTGAAATGATGTATTCTGTTTCCACTGCCGAGCGCCTGTTCATTTCAAAATTATTTTCTTCCGCCAGAATACGGAGATCTTCCCGCACCAGCCACGACACCAAAACGGTAATGGAGCCCAATGACATAAGCACAATGATGGTAATAATGATTACCAGCTTGGCCCCTATCGAAAAAAACGCTATTTTGTCTGAGTCTCTATGCCTTTTTTTAACACCCATATCCCATGCCCCACCTCATACTTATAGCATAGTCTATGCGGGGGCAATGCTCAATAGAGAAATTCTTCCACGGCCTTGAGTATGCTGTCAAAGTCCCCAAAGCAGGTTTTTGTTTCCGGCAGGGAACGGAGGAAGTTTTCGCCATAGCGTTTTTTCAAAAGCCGCCCGTCCAGCACAACAACCACCCCGTGATCGCTTGAGCGCCGCATAAGCCGCCCAAAGCCCTGTTTGAATTTCATCACGGCTTCGGGCAGGGAAAGGCTCATGAAGGAATTTTCCCCGCGGCTTTCCACGGCTTCGCAGCGGGCCTGGAAGACGGGGTCGCTGGGGCTTTTAAAGGGAAGCCGGCACAGGATGACCAGGCGCAGGGTATCGCCGGGGGCGTCCACCCCTTCCCAGAACGAATCGGTAGCAAAAAGCACACTGTTTTTGTCTTCCAGAAAGGATGAAAGCAGACGGTTTCGGTCATCGTCCCCCTGCTTGAGCACGCGGATTCCCAGTTTTTGCAGAGACGGCAGCGCCGCTTCATGGGCGCTTTTGAGCGCGCTGTAGGAGGTAAAAAGGATGAGGGCCGAACCGCCGGAAATCTCCGCCAGGGCAGCGGCGGCGGTATCCACAAACGCGCCGTAGCCCGGCTCTGTCGGCAGGGGCGCGTTTTGCGGGGCGGCCAGAAGCACCTTGGAGTCATAGGGAAAGGGCGAGGGAAAAACCCCGGTCAGGATTTCGCGATCCGGTATAAGGTTGAGCCCTGCCCTGTTTTTCCAGTATTCAAACGATTTTCCCGTAGTGAGAGTGGCGGAAACACAGATAACAGTTTTACTTGGCTCAAAAAGGGCTTCTTTAAGGGAGGGGGCCACATCCACCGGGGTAACGGTAAACACCGCCCAGGGCGGCTCGCGGCCGCCTGCCTTGCCCAGTCGCCGCTCTATCCACATTACGTCGTGGGGGTTTTCCTGGTATTCGATAAAAGACGAGCAGACAGCGCCCACAGTATCAAGGCGGCGCAGCACCGAGCGGATTTCCCACACCGCGCTTTCCTCTTTTGCTTCTTCGGGAACACCCTCCAAAAGATCCCGAACAAAGGCCGCAAGGGAATTAAGGTGCTTTCGCAGCGAAACAAACTCCGGAGAAAGTTTACCCCTGATTGCCCCGTCCCTTTGGGGCGTAAGGCGGAACACCCCGTCTGTGCCGCAGAGTTCCAGGGCCGCTTCGTCAAGGCTGTCCGCCGCGCTTCTGATTCTTTCAAGTTCTTCCTCGATTCGGTCGGCAAGCTCCTCCCCCGCCATTGGCAGCAGGGAAAGGAGGCGGGGAAAAAGCCCCCGCCGCGAAGCGCCGCGCCTGCGGTAAAGGCGTCCCAATTGCCGGTAAATCCCCAGGCGGCTGAACTCGCGGGAAAAAAACGAAGTGGCAGCGTCTTCCACCGTGTGGGCTTCGTCAATGATCACGCGGCGGTAGGGAGGCAGCACAACGGCGGTATCGTAGCCCGCCCCGTCCCGCCGCGCCGCCAAATCCGCGAAAAGCAGATGATGGTTTACCACGAGAATACGGGCATCAGAGGCTTCCCGGCGGAGCAGCATGACAAAACAGCGCTCCCGCTCGCCGCAGCGCATATTCATGCAGGTGTCCGCCTCAGAGCACACCCGCGACCAGAGGCTTTCCGGCGGCATAAAGCTGAGGTCTGAGCGGCTTCCGTTTCCGGTAGTTTCCGCCCACCGCGCGATGTTTTCTGTCTGCGCCCGCTCTTCGTCATCAAGGGAAGGCTCCCTTATGGCATCATCCAGGCGTCTTCGGCACAGGTAGTTTCCCCGGCCTTTTATCAAAACGGTCTTTATCTCTTTTTTAAGCGCCCCGGTAACAAGCGGAATATCCTTTTGGTAGAGCTGCTCCTGCAGCGTGATGGTGGCGGTGGAAATAACGATTCGCTCATCGTTGGCAGCCGCGTAACTTAAGGAAGGCAAAAGGTATGCAAAGGATTTTCCCACGCCTGTGCCTGCCTCTGCGGCAACCAGCGCGTCATCGTTAAAGCCCCTGACAATAAGATGCATCAACTCAAGCTGTGACTCGCGGATTTCATAGGCGGGAAGCCTCCGGCTTACAGCTCCCCCCGGCCCCAGGGCCGCGCTGATGGCTTCGGGCTTTAGGCGGATGAGCTTCCGCTTTTTGACAGGCTCTGCCACGACATACACATTCTGGACGAGATTGTCCACGATGTAAAAACCGATACCGGCCTCTGCCGCGCGGGAAGCGATGGCCAGGTCGTTGTCGCTTGGAGCAAGAAAGCCCGAAGGGTGATTATGGATGAGCACATCCGCACTGGCAAGCCTGTCATTGAGCGCCAGAACAGCGCCTTCGTTCCCCCGGGCGCTTACCTCGATTTTGACAACCAGCTTGTCATCGCCGCTGCCCATAAAGCCCAGGGCAAACACCTCGTTGCCCCCGGCGTCTTCGATTTCCGCTTTGAGTTTATGTACTGTTTCTTCTGAAAAACGTTTTGCTGCCAGCATTGCCCCGCCCGTTACCACTATACCGGTCACGGGCGGCACGGGCAAGTAGCCGGAAAAGAGCGGTCGATTTTTTTATTGCCCTTATGCATTGCCGGCGGCATTTTGAATCTCTTCCCGGCAGCGTTTTACAAACTCATAAATCATCGCAACACGTTCAACTACTTTTCCGATATCTATTTCTGAACTACTGTAGCCGTCCAAATACTCCAATGAAGCGGAAGCATTGATTCGAATATTATACTCTTTGCACAACACAGCCGCGGAGTACTCCGCCACCAATTCCTCAAAATGCTTTTCACATATTTTGCCGGGAAGCATAGAATCAACGGCATGTGCCAGTTCATGCAGAAATGTTGGTTTGTAATCACTTGACAGTATAATTTTATTCTCACTGGAACGATACTGCCCTAACAGCCCCCCATCTTTTCCGTTCAGTACTTTTGATTTTTCTACTTTTATCGAAAGATAGTTTGCGACATCAATGAGCGGCAGTTTATTGATGTCAAATTTATTGAAGCGCCTTATATGCTCATCAAGCGCTGCCCTTGAGTTTTTTGTATTCAGCATTGGAACATATTCATAAGACAAGCTCTTGTTCCCATTAAGTACCGGCTTTATATCATAAATGAGATCAGAGAAACTTATTTCCCCATTGGCTTTCGGTTTGGTGGAAGACAACTTTTTCCCCACTTTATATACATGATCTTTTACTGCCTTGTCTGGAACAATACCAAGAATCTTTTTTTGATATGTATAGTCTCTATAAAGATACTCATAAAAGCAAAAGTGTCTGCCAGCGCTTTCAGCCCTCTTTTCCTTTGCCACTGGTTTTTCCCTTTTTATTTGATTTATTTTTTGACAGCTCCTGCGCCAGGGCAATGACCCCGACAGGTACAACAGAGTAGTCCATGTGTATTTCGGAAACCGAAAGAACCGCCGCTTCGGGCAGCTCCCTTTCCAGCGTACTTTTTACCAAATACCGGGCCTGGCTGGGGCATAAAATTACCGGGACGTGGCCTTGCTCGTGTACCGTCCGCACGGCTTTTTCCGCTGCCTGTATCCACGCCTTGTGCAATTCCGGCTCCAGGGCGGCAAGTATATTCCCGGAAACTCCCTGGGCCTGACTGCCAATAATTTTCTGTTCCAGGGACGGCTCCAGGGTAAGAACATGAATCGTACGATCCTTATCCGCATACTGGCTGCAAATCTGGCTTGCCAGGGCCTGGCGCACCCTTTCTACAAGGAAGTGTATGTCACCGCTGGACAGGCAAGAATCCGCAATGGCCTCCAAAATGCCCACTGTGTTCCTGATTGAAACCCGTTCTTTCAAAAGCCCCTGCATCACTTTCCGCACAGAGCCCAAAGTAATGCCAGTCGCGAGCAGCTCATTCACCACTGCCGGATAATCTTCCTTCACACTGTCGATAATGCCCTGGATTTCCTGCCGGCCCAGAAGTTCCGCCGCGCGGCGTTTGATAATTTCCGTAAGATGCGTGCACATTATCCCGCAGTGATCCGCTACGGTATAGCCGGCTTGTTCTGCCTCGTCCCGCTTGCCTTCCGCAATCCAAAGGGCGGGAAGCCCGAACGCGGGGTCTTTTGTTTCTTCCCCGTCCACCTTTCCTACGGCGGTGCCGGGATTGATGCAAAGGTAACAGCCCATCCGGAGAGTACTCCTTCCTGCATCCACCGTGCTAATTTTTAAACAGTATTCAGAAGAATCCAGGAGCGTGTTGTCAACGATCCGTATCTTTGGAAGCACGATACCCATGTCAAAAAAAATTGAGCGGCGCATGTTCTGTATCCGTTCCAGAAGTTCCGCCCCCTTGCCCTTATCCACCAGGGGAATAAGATCCTTTCCCAGTTCCAGAAGCAGTTGTTCGGGAGGTATTGGGAGTGTTTTCGGTTCATCTTTTTTTATAGTTTTTCTTCCCATATTTTTCTTCCTGCTTTTAATCCCCTGCCCTGCTATATTCAAGTCTTCCGCTTTCATACAGGTTTTTTCCCCGGCTGTCAATGGCCACGACCAGGGGGAGATTTTCGACCAGCAGTTCCCGCACCGCCTCGGTTCCAAGTTCCTCAAAGGCAATGAGCCTGGCGGATTTTACGCACTTTGCCATGAGGGCGGCGACACCGCCGGTGGCGGCGAAGTAAATGCCCCGGTGTTTGACAATGGCGTCTGTCACCTCTTTGGTACGGAGGCCCTTCCCTATCATGACCTTTAAACCTTTGGAAATCAAAAGCGGCGCGTACAGATCCATTCGTCCCGCTGTGGTGGGGCCTACCGAGCCAATGGGCTTGCCCGGTCTTGCCGGCGCGGGGCCCGCGTAAAACACCGCCTGGCCGTTAAAGTCAAACGGGAGCGCCTGGCCTGATGCTATCAGCTCAGAAAGTTTTTTGTGCGCGGCGTCCCTGGCGGTGTAAATCGTGCCGCTTAAGTACACCATGTCCCCCATGGAAAGGGAACTTATTGTTTCGTCTGTGATGGGTGTGCAAATCTCTTTCATATGATTCCCTCCGCGTGCCTTGTAACATGGCAGCCAATGTTCACCGCTACGGGCAATCCCGCGATGTGGGTGGCAAAGGTTTCGATGTTTACACCCAAAGCCGTTGTCCTCCCGCCGTAACCGCCGGGGCCAATGCCAAGGGCGTTTATTCGTGATAACAATTCATCTTCAACGCTTTTCCAGAAAGGGTCGGGGTTGGATGAATCCAGCGGGCGAAGCAGGGCCTGCTTGCTTAATAAAGCGCACTTTTCCATAGTCCCGCCGACACCAACGCCCACGATTATGGGCGGGCACGGGTTTCCGCCCGCGGCCGAAACGGTTTTTATAACAAAGTTTTTTACGCCCTCAATGCCGACAGACGGGGTAAGCATTGCCAGGCCGCTCATGTTCTCGCTGCCAAAGCCTTTTGGCGCTGCGGTTATTTTGACTTTGTCGCCTTTAACAATTGAATAATGAATAACCGCCGGGGTGTTGTCGCCCGTGTTAATTCTGTCGATGGGATCACGTACAACGGACTTTCGCAGGTAGCCTTCTTCGTATCCCCGGCGGACGCCTTCGTTTACGGCTTCTGTCAGGTCTCCACCGTTTATGTGTACATCCATTCCAAGTTCGACAAAAACAACAGTCATGCCTGTGTCCTGGCAAATGGGGACTTGCTCGTCACGGGCAATAGCGGCGTTTTCAAGCATGGATTCCAGCGCGCTTTTCCCAACCGGCGATTCCTCCGCAGGCAGACAGCGGATAAACGCCTGTTCAATATCCTTGTTAAGATAATAATTCGCGTCCATGCAAAGCTTTGCGGTTAAATCAATAATCGCGCTTACGTTAATTTCTCTCATCGTCTCTCCCATCACTAAAAAAGATGCGGCCTGTTCAGGTTCTCGATATTCCGGTTGTCACGCCCGACAAGGCCAACAAGGGCATAGGTGTTATTTAACCGGTCGTAGGTAAACTCTTTAAGTATTCTGAAATTTTCGATCTCGGAGGTATTGTTCAGGTGTATCCTCGGCCCGCTGCATTTGAACGGCTGGAAATCCCCAATTTTAATATGCCGCTCATCAAAATACGCGACACTGGCATGCTGTTCAATTATGGCACAGACATCCTTTTCCAGTTCCGCAAGATCAAGGGTCGGCTTTTCATTGAACACCAGAACAAAGCCGCGCTTGACATCGGAGTGCCGCCAGGTGTTGGCCATGTTGTATTCCCGTGAAAGGAGCATGGCGGTTATGTCCTCGCTGGTGTGAACCATTTTGCGGTACTTCAATGAATGATGCACAATGTCATAAATCTCTTTGGGAAGGGGGCCGAACATGCCGGGCCGTGTAACAAGGATTTCTTCCCCAATGCCGATCATAATTTCGGCGTTCATTTTCAGCGCCGGATACAATAGGTCAAAATGCTCGATGATAACCCTTCTGTCTTTTTCCAGCGCGTCTTTGACAAAGGCAACAATTTCATGCATCTGGGTGAATGCCATCTGGAAGCGCATGTCCAAATGAAACGTGGTAGTTTCGTTCATGCTGTCTTCATAGTCCATTATGCGCATAACCCTGTGGGAATCAAACCTGTCATCATCGTTTACAAGCTCAAGCCCCGGAAACATCCCTTTTATGAGGGACGATTTTCCGGAGCCGGCATCGCCGATGATGCCTATGAGCCTGTCCTGAAACGTCAGGTGCCGCTGTGAAATTTGCTCGCCCAGAAACAAAAGCCGTTCGCGCCCCCTTGGCGCAAAATACACCGAATAGAAGGCCGCGGCATGAATTATATTTCTCATGTACCCCTTTTTCTCTCTTTCGTTTTACATCTCAAACTCAAAGCCCATAAGCGGCGCGTGCTGCTGGGCTCCGTACACATCGGTTTCCCCAAGATTGCCCGAACAAAGCGGGCGCTCTATCGTTACCTTTATGGCCTTGGCCGGTTCAAAATTGATAATTTCCATCACCGCGCTTTCCTTGATGCCGTAAAGGGCGGCAAACATTGTCTTGTTAAAAACTTTCGCATCGGCGACTTTCCTGTACATTTCGTAGTCTTTGAATATTACATCAAACGTCAGTTCATACGGCCCTGAGTTTTTGCTTCGTATAACATGGGCCACATCAATAAGTTTGTATTTCATTAAAGCGCCTCCTTGCCGTTCACGATAGAAAGATAGCTTATGGGAAACAATGCCGCCGGGTCTTGTACTTTCATTAAGTGATACATGCTGAACTCGTACACCTCGCCCACTTTAAAGTCCGAAGGCGAGAACGGGAACGCCAGATTCCCCGCGGTGGAGATGCGGCCTTCATACCCAAAGTGGAGCATCGTGCTTCTGGCAAAACTGCAAATCGTGTTGGCGGTTTCCTGCTTTTCCGCAACCGCTTCGATAACGATTCCCAGCTCATTGCACGATTCACTCCCGATGTTTTTAAACATCCCCATGACGCCGCTTTTTCCGTAAAGCTTAAAGTCAAGGAAAAACTCCGTTATACCAAAGTTCTGGAAATTGGATTTCACTTTCGCCTTAACCGCTTCAACGATATCGTCGATTTTGGAAATCATAACCGGGTCTTTACAGGCGGCGATGGAAACCGTGCGGTAACCTATTCGCTTTGTCCCTTCGAGTTTCAGGAAATATCCGTCTGTCTCAATGAATTTGGTGCCTGTCACCTTAACGTGCGTTTCGGATTCCTGGGTAAAAGCACATTCATGCAGATCAAGGATACCGCCGGGGCCGGGCAGTATGTAGGGGTTTGTTTTTTCGTACAGGGTGTGGGCGGCTACTGAAAGTGTGGTGCATCTCCTGGCCTTTGATAACGCCTCTACGATAAAATAATCTTTCCCCAAGGTGCCCAGCATGCAGTCGCTTCCGCTGCCGGGGGTCGCGGCAATGGCGGCGCACTCGAGTATTTTTCCCAGGTGCGTTGCGAGCCCCCGGTCATAGCCGTTTTTTATTGCCAGGGCCGCGAAGACCGTGGGGTCGTAGGCGCGTCCGGCAACGATGACTTGCGCACCGTCATCCAGGGCTTTTATGAAAGGCTCAACTCCCATCTGCGCGACTATGTGCCCGGTTTTATCAATTTCTTCCTGGGTAAGCTGCGGGGCGGGTTTGAGGGGGGATATTTCCCCGGCCTTCAACTTCGCGGAAACTTCCTCGCGGGAAACATCGGCGGGAATGACCGCGAGTTTAAACGAGAGGTTTTGCTCCCTGGCGATTTCTCTTACAATTTCGACATTCCAGTCCAGGTGGGGCTTTGCGCCGCTTCCCCCGGCGCTCCCTATGATGACGGGAATTCCGGCTTTAAGGCCCTCCGGGATCATGATAGCCAGATCCCGCTTGACCGCGTTCCTGTCCGTGAACGAAATGCCCGCACCCAGGTAATAGGGGCCGGGGTCGGTAGAACCGGCGTCCACGGCTATAACATGGGGCTTTCTGTTCATGCCCTCCCGAAATGATTCTTCCGGAAAACCGTAGCCAAGTATGGCTGTTGGAGACAATATTCTCATTTCTTCCATAAACAAGCCCCCTTTCTTAAACGATATTTTTAAGAGCCAATATTCTGCTCATTTCGTTATACACAATCATAAAGCCCTCATCAACGCCCATTCCCGGCTTGGCGAGAATCTGGTCGGGTTTTGTGGCCATACCTATATGCGCGCAGATTTCCGCCGAGCGGTTTGTCTCGTTGCAGGTGCCGCCAAGGTACGCGCCCATCCCGTTTTTCTTGCAGTACAGCACGGCTTCTATCGTGTTGTTGATGCCGCCAAGGTCAGGGGTTTTTATCTGGGCCATGTGTCCGGCTTTTCTGTCGGTAAAGGCGACAACGTCTTCGTAGGTGTTGCACCATTCGTCCGCGACAATTTCCACCTTGATGTTTTTGCTGTCCACGAGCTTGCGCAGATCTGCGAGGGCCTTTATTTGCGCTTCCCCTTCCCCCACGTCTACCGGGCCTTCGATCCTGATGGCGAAAGGTCTGGCGTTTTCTTCGATGGTCTTCAGATAGCTGGCAATTTTTTCAAGGTCGTTGTCAAACGCTGTGCCCAGCGTACCGTACACGTCGATGTGCATAACCGGGGAATACTGTTCACTCGAGCGCAGTTTTTTAATGCGGGCGCAGAGCCACGTAACGTACTCGGCGAGTTTCTCCCCGTTTAAACCAACTTTTTCAGGGACATTGTTGAAAAGGCCGTGGGGAAGCACATGGGAACCCTTGAGTATCATCTTGTCGGAATTGGTGTACCTGTCATCGCCGGATTGCGAGAAAATGGGAATGGGCTTGCTAGAAAGCTCAAGGCCGTATTCCTTTGCGATAACTTTCGCCATAAGGGTTTTGTTGGCTTTGGCAACCGCGTCAAGGCAGGCCTGGGTAACGCCGTACCTGATTGCGGTGTGCAGCACTTTCCCGGTTGCGCTGCTTTTGTAACTGTCCACCGTACGGGCCATTTCCTTGAAGGTCGAGATTTCCTTTCCGACATACAGCGGCGCTATTTCCTTCATTATAACAGGGATAAAATCCTCGGCCAAAAACAGCGGGTCGCGCCCGCCCGCGCCGGAATACTGAACCGCCGCGCAGTCGCCGTGGGCAATCTGCCCGTCTTCAAGAACGAACATGACGGAAATTGATTCACCGGCCTGACGCACCGAACGGAAGCCGGGTGTCACCGGTTCCCCGAGGTACGCCGCGCCGTCCGCTTTGGCGCTGGTTTTTATCGCCTTTTGATCGTCAAAGAAAAATCCCGTTTTACCTGCGCTGCAAACAACATTGACTACTTTCATTAATTTCCTCTCCCTACCAAGGTTCCTTTTCCTATGGAATAAATATCATCGATCAGCATTTGATAGCTGACCGGGCGTTTTTCAAAAGCCCCTCTCTCATCGAGCTTTTGCCGGTGAAAATCTTTTAACTCCTTTGTAAGCGGGACATTCGCGGGGTCCATAAAACGAATCGCGCCGTTATTGTCCCTGGCGGGCAATATCTTCCCGGCGTTGTATCTGCTCGGCGCAAAGGGGACATCCAGCACACCGGCTTCAAAAGCGCGAACTGCTCCCACGGCGAAATCCCCGCCGCCCAGTTCATGGGTTTTTTCCAGTATGCACCGTGTTTCCTGCATGATGATATCGATCTCTTCGATAACCTGGGGGAGACGGGCCATGCTTTGATCCGTGAGCATGGTCGTAATCTGCTTTGTCGCCTTAAGGCCGGAAGCGTTGGCTTCCTTGGTCGGTATTCCCAGCGCCTCATGCGGCGTTTTTGTGATAACCTTTGTGGCCTTTGCCAAGGCCGCCGCGGCACCGCCCCAGGCAATTACGCCGAAAGCCTTTGCTTCATCAGGCGGGAAGCCGCCCATCCACTGGTGGAAAACCGTGGTGATGTTCACGTCCCTGTAGCCAAACTTCCCAAGGTATTCTTCCGCGAGGGCAACAAGCGATTGAATCGCGGCCACGTCCTGGATGAGGTTACCGCACTGGCCGTACCCAACGGTAATATCCTTGACGCCCTGTTCCGCCGCCAACAGCGCTTCAAGAACAGCGACAGCGTGGGAAATACAGGGCGGCACAAGCGTTCCGGTAAGCGGGCCGAAGGGTTCCCGGTTGATGATAATCCCCGCTTCCCCGTATATACCCGTGAGCCTGTCAACGTACTGCCAGTCAGTGATGGTTTTTTCCAGGGAATAGTTTTTTGAGTAAGGGATGTTATACGAAATGCCGCCGCCTTCGTAGGAGGTAAATCCCCCGGCGAGGGTGATTTCGGCAAGGAGCCTTGCGTCCGGCGTCCCGTGCCTGACCTGTACGGGGTTCCGTACCGAGCTTGTCACATGGCGGCAGACAGCGACACCGTGGTTTACCGCAGGGAAGCCGTTTAACATGGAACGGCCTGAGCTTCTGCTTTCCTCGATACCGCCCTCCGCTTCTTTATAGCGGTTAAGGCGGGTATAGCTGTCAATCGTTGAGGGCAGAAGATCCGCCTCGCCCTCATCCTCAAGGAAGCGCAAAAGCTCGATGTGCTTGTCCGGAAGGGCAACCCCGGCACGCGGCTGAATAAGGGTAGAGCCGTTTTTCTTTGCCGCAGCCAGCTTGGCGGAGAATGACTTGGAAACGGGAATCCCCTTGTGGTATTCAACCGCCTCCTTAAAGTCAACGTCCTTTCCGGTCGGCCACTGCAACAGCACTTCTTTTTGGATACCGTAAAACACATCGTCACTTAATCTTTTGTTCTTGAACTCATTGCTCATCATAGGCCTCCATCTTTACCTATATTTCCAGAATTTCGTCTTTCATTATTGTCAACGCAAGACGTGGATCAACTTTTGCTACAAGCCCCATAGAGGCAAAAATATACTTTCCGTCCAGAAAAAATCTGGGCACTTTTGGTTTTAAAAATTGCCCCTGGTCATACAGGGCGGCTTTTAAAATGCTTACCGGGTCTTCCGAATTAATGACCGGGCCGCCTATTCCTACTACTGTCGGGACATTTGTCAAATCCTTCCCGGACATGAGGATGGTTTCGCCCACAGGCGTGTACACGCTTTCTACCGTACCGCAGTGCCTTTCCACAGCGACTTTAACCGCGTGGCGGGCCAGGTACTCGTCGATTTTTCTGTAGTACGAACCTTTTTTGGAAATCGTCCCCGGCTCTTTTCTGCAAAGGGCAACCCAGTCTTTTATTGTCTCTTCGCTCATGTGAAGATCGTCTGCGGCCCTTTCCATTGACGCGGATTCCGCAAGCGAGTCGATATTGTAGCGAAGCCCCAGGTCGCCTTCCACGGAGCGCTTGGCAAAAGGTTCGGGCAGGCCTTTGATGACCACGTTGGGCAGGGACGGCTTTCCGTCACACATGGTGTAGACATCGGTGGTGGCACCGCCCACGTCTACCGCCAGAAGCGCCCCAATGCCTTCCGCCCCGCCTGCGCCTTTTGAAAGCAGCTCGGCCCCTTCAAAAACCGCCAACGGCGTGGGGATTATTTCCGCGGTCATGTCCTTTTGTATGGCGGAAAGTCCCTTCGCGTCGATAATCCGTTCGATAAAAAGCGCCCTGATGGCGTTCTTTGCCGGGGCTATATCAAGGATATTGAAAACCGGCATGACGTTATTGCAGACAATCACGTTTTTGCCGGCCTTACGCAGCAGCTCTTCCGCGTCATCGGCGGCTGATTTGTTGCCCGCGTAGATTACCGAAAAATCCCTTTCGATTTCAGAGATTTTTTTC
>Ga0209755_10006801_pt1 | contig 12536 bp, 9 predicted proteins | sample TergutCo191P1_FD_187301 | JGI IMG/M metagenome (GOLD analysis project Ga0209755, IMG submission 187301) | Cornitermes sp. P1 segment gut microbial communities from Petit-Saut dam, French Guiana - Co191P1 (SPAdes) (version 2) | ecosystem: Host-associated > Arthropoda: Insects > Digestive system >... | reverse complement strand
ACTTGATCCCCCCTTCGGCCTCCAGGCGGTCAAGTTCTTCAATAGAAAAGCCCTTCCGTTCGGCCCAGCGAAGGTACATACGGTAGAGCATCTGCGCCCAGTCGCAGGCCTCGGTTCCCCCGGCGCCGGAATGGACGGTTAGGAAGCAGCCGCTTGCGTCAAGTTCGCCGCCCATCATCTCGAAAAGGTTCTGTTTTTCGTAACGTGCGGCAATGTCCTTTATGCCGCTTTCTATCCCGGCGCTCTCGCCCTCGTCCCCGGCCTCCGTGGCAAGCTCGTGCAGGGTTTCCAGGTCGTCGATTGCGGCGTTCAACGATTTCCACGGCTCGTAGCGGTTCCGCAGGCCCTTAAGCTCGGTCATGACCTTTTCCGCGGCGGCGGAGTCGTTCCAAAAGCCAGGATCGACGGTTTTTGCCTCCAACTCGGTTATCAACTGGCCGAGGGAGTCAAACCCGCCTCCATGTATCGTGGATTTTCGCCTTTATGTCCCTTATTGGGGAGCTTAGTTCTGAAAGCAGCATGGCAACCTCTCTTAAGTAAGGTTACCGGAAAAAGGCGTTGGGGTCAAGGTTTTGGGTAATCCCGGCAAAGCCCGAAGGCGAGATGCTCCAGTCCCCACCTCACCCATTCACCACGTTAACCGGTGCGTCCGCCAGAAAGCCTGCGAGGTTTTCCACTGCGATGTCCATAAGCCTGGCCCTGGTCTCCCTGGGGGCCCAGGCGATGTGGGGGGTGATGAAGCAGTTCCTGGCCTTTAGTAAGGGGTTGTCGCCCTTGATTGGCTCCTCCGACACCACGTCCACCGCGGCGGCCATGATTTTGCCGCAGTTCAGGGCATCCGCAAGATCCTGTTCGTTCACCAGCGAGCCACGGGCGGTGTTGACAAGGATTGCGCCGTCCCTCATTTTGGCGATGCTGTCCTTGTTGATTATGCCTTGGGTGGCTGGGGTTAGAGGGCAGTGCAGGGAAACCACATCGGATTTGGCGAGAAGCTCGTCCAAGGGTACGTACCTGCCGGCCTTGCGGCCCTCGTCCGTTTCGGTCCTGCTGTATGCCAGAATCTCCATGCCCATGGCGGCGGCGATTTTGGCGGTCGCCTGGCCTATGCGCCCAAAGCCTATGATCCCCATGGTTTTGCCGGCAAGCTCGATCTGGGGCCAATCCCAGAAACAGAATTCCCAGCAGGCCTCCCAGCGACCGGAATGCACGGCCTGGCTGTGGTGGCCGATGTTGTGGCAGATTTCCAGCAACAGGCCTATGGCAAACTGGGCCACCGCCGCCGTGCTGTAGGCCGGGATGTTGGTGACAGGTATACCCCTGGCCTGGGCCGCATCGACATCCACCACGTTGTAGCCGGTGGCAAACACCCCTATGTATTTTATCCCGTGTGCCGCCTCAAGGACTTCCTTGGTGATGGGGGTCTTGTTGGTGATTACGATTTCCGCGTCGCCGATTCTTTCGACGACCTTGTCCGCCGGGGTGCGGTCATAGACCGTTAGCTTCCCCAGTTTCTCGAAGCCTTCCCAGGACAAATCCCCCGGGTTTAGCGTATGTCCGTCCAGTACAATGATGTTTGTCATGTTTTACCCGTTAGTCTTTTAACACACATTTGCCTTCTCGGCAAGCCTCTACCACCAGTGCGATAATTCCGAAAAACTTTGCTTTTTTCATCACCAAAGGCTCCTTTTTGTGGATTGCAGCATTCCTCTTCGTTAGGTGGTTGATCCGTAAGATGATCCCACCCAACGGGCAGGAGACATGCATACTCGTCACCCAAGGTTCCAGGTATTGTGTTTTTAAAGAAACTATAAACACGCAAAAACGAAAGTACTGAATCGGCGAACGGCCAAAGTAAATATTATGGATGTTAACTTTTCTCCGACTGTTTCTTGAGCACCCTTGCAAGACCAAGCATTGTTTCGACATCCTTTTCGCCAAGTTCCATCAATAGTTGGATTGTTGAACGGAGGTTGTTGTCAAATACCCTGGTGTCAAGCAGCCTATTATCGGGCGGCCTCTTCTGTTTTTTGGCTTCCTGCCCGGTTACAAGGAATTCGACACTTACGCCCAGGGCTTGGGCTATTCTTACGGCAATATCCACAGGGGGTATAGAAGCCCTAGCCCCGAGGTAGCAATCCAATGTCTTTTTGGGAATTCCAGTTTTGGCACCTAATTCCCTGACGGTTAGGCCGAGAAAATCAAGCTCTGCCCGTAAATATGTCTTGAAATCTGCCTTCACCACATCAAAATACTGAAATTACAGTGTTTTTTCGGTTGACAATACTTGAATTGCAGTGCTATGATACAAATGCTGTAATTGCAGTATTAAAACACTTTAATCGCAGTTGAGGCGTCTGTGGACAATAGCATCTCGTTCTGATTTTGGAGTCCCTTCTGAAAGAAGGATGCGATTACCCTTGGGTGCTCGTTCCCCTGTTATTTGTGGGAATAAATATATCCAGTTGCCCCTCGATAGCGATATGGGCATGGTAAGTGAAGGAGGAGAAATACAGAGTAGTCAAAACCGTGCCAAGCCCACAGGGTTGCTCGCAATGTAAATACATCCGTTTTTAGGTAAAAATTTTTCAGCAAACGTAGTTTCCTTGAAAGATTTCCTGTGGCAAAGAATGGATCTTGAGATACAGGGTCATCTTACGGCCTATGTACATTCCTCTCGTTGAGGGGAAATGCCCATATAGGGCAAGCAACAAATCGTGCGATTACTCGCAAGGAACGAGGGATCGCAAGCTGAAAAGGGAGAATCGTTATGTATCAAAGATGTCTTCGAGGGAAAGGGGTTGCGTTTCTTTCCGCTATAGCCGTTGGGGTAATTATGGTTAGCCTGGCAGGTTGCAATACGCTCCAGTCGATTGAAATCAGCAGGATGCCTGAACGGACAATGATTGGGCAGGGGCAATCGTTGGATCCTGCGGGACTGGCGGTCACCGTGATCCGAAGCAGGGATACCGAAGTAATCTCGGATGCGAGAGGGATGGCAATATCGGGTTTTGACCCTACCATACCGGGGCAACAAACAGTGACGGTTACTTACGGGAGAGGGAGAAGGGCGCAGACTGCGACTTTCACAGTAACGGTGGTGCCGGTGGCATCGTTAACTATTACGCAAGTTCCGACAGTAACTATGATCATGGAAGGTGACGACTTTGACCCGGCAGGGCTTGTCGCATGGGTTGAGTTTGAAAATGAAGCGGTTCCAGGCGAAGAGATCAGGCCAGGATGGCACCTGCGTTTTTCCGGTTTTGACAGGAATATCTCGGGGGCTCAGACGGTGACAGCAAACTTTTTCGGTAGAACGGACACTTTCGAGGTGCGTGTGGCGGCTTTTCTGGGGATCGAGATAACATCCTTGCCAATCAGAACCGAGTATTTTGTAGGGGAAGATCTTGATCTTAGCGGTCTTGCGGTACAAGGGAGATGGGATGGCTATGAGAGACTCCTTGCTATTACGCGAGAACACCTTTCAAATTTTGACATTAACCGCAGCGGACAACAAGACGTGCTTATTACTTATATGGGTGGTACGGCGAGTTTCCCCGTAACATATGTGGGATTTGTGGCCATAACCATCGTAAGTCCGCCGTCGAGACTGGAGCTTGCTCAAGGTGAGCATCTCAACCTTGCTGGTATGCAGCTTCAGGGAACGCGGGAGGGATCGACCACAATAGAAATGCTGGATGTTTCGCGTGCGCAGGTTTCGGGGCTCAACAGGTTCCAGTCAGGAGAGCAGACAATCACCGTTTCATTTGGCGGCAGAAGTGATACTTTCAGGGTAAGGGTTGGGCCCAATCCGTTTGTAGGTATTTGGCGTGGAACAGTAGGATCTGGGGCGAATACGGTGCCGGCAGTATTTACTGTAACGGCGGGAAATGCATGGACAATATCTTGGCCAGCAGGTCCAGGTATCATTGCACACGGTTCCAGCGGAACATTCGCACGAGATACCGAGACAGGAACGACTGCAGAAATTAGTGTTACGGAAGGTTCTACTGGTAGTCGGCCAAGATCTGGCGAGCTTCTTTCGTCTAATGAATTGAGAATTACTGGGTTTGGCCTCCTTAGCGGTGGGGTAACATTTACTAGGTAACGGGAGAACAGAGGAATGAGAAACGGCTTACAAGTCGTTTCTCATCCTTTTGTAGTTCATTGCGGATTACATCATGGGAATTTTAATTATGTCAGCGGCGACAATAACACCGTAAAGGAGTTTTTCATGAAGAAAAAAATTGGTTTCTCGATAATGCTGATTTGTCTATCGGCATTAAGCCTGGCTTTTGTTAGCTGTAACATGGATGCTGATGAGAGTAACGATTTTGAAGGTACTTGGCGTGGTGTAAGTAATTTTCATTATCACGCAATTGTGATCACGGGCAGAGATGTCTCTGTTCATAGGCTCCCCAGTGCCAATGCTGCCGTTACGGAGGGAAACAGGCTTGGCTCTGGTAGAATCACTCGCTTTGGAACAGCGGGCCAAGACCCCATTGCAGACTTAGGAGAGGGGCTTACTGGTGTCTTAAGACTTGGAACTTTTGGTTTATTCGTTTACAACGTCAGTCATGGTACTGGCTTTGCAATGAACGGTCTCTTTTCTCGGTGATGACAGTAACAAGAAAAGCCACAGTCTGATGTTAATAGATAACAAAAAATGGGTAGGTGCGGAGGTGTCATTTCAGCTCCGCACCATATATATGGAAATGCGACCTTGACAGGCAGTTGAATGTGGGAGTATATTCATGTTATGGGAAAACCATTCAGATCTTTCCAGATACACAGCCTAAGGTTTTGCGCCATCGCCTTGGTTGCGCTAATCGGTATTTCACTTACGGCTTGCCCACCGCCGCCACCGCCGCCACCCACGGAACTGGTGGGGTCGATTGGCATAACCGGAACCCCGAGGGTGGGGGAAACGCTGGGTGTAAATATAAGGAACCTTGACGGCAGCGGGAACGTTTCCTTTGAATGGATGGCGGACGGTCACCCTTTTGCCAACAACCGCGGTGCGACCTTGCATCTTGATGTGCTACATGCAAACAGAACCATTACGGTAAGGGTAACCACCTCTGACAATTACGGCGGCATTACCAGTTTGCCGGTGGGCCCGGTAATCGCCGCAGATGGAGCTCTGCCTCCGCTTACGGGATCGGTCGGCATAACTGGGATCCCGAGGGTGGGACAAACGCTTAGGGCAAACGTAGACTATCTTGACGGCGGCGGAGCCGTTTCCTATGAGTGGAAAATAGACGGCAGCCCATTCGAAAACGACCGCGGAATCTTGCCTTTGGACGGACTCCATTGGAACAGAAACGTTTCGGTAACGGTAAGGCGCGAAGGCAATTCAGGCAGCGTTACCAGTGAATCGATCGGCCCCGTTGGGGACGGAACCGTATCCGCACTTGCAGGGTCGATTAGCATAACCGGGAACTCGCATGTGGGACAAACGTTAAGGGCAAATGTAAACAATCTTGGTGGTGGCGGGGAAATTTTCTACGAATGGATGGTGGGAAACGAGACGGTCGGCACTGGTCGTACCTTGTTTCTGATACCCGATGATGTAGGGCAGGCCGTAACCGTAACGGTGATGCGCGATAACTATTTCGGCAGCGTTACCAGCGCATCGGCTGGCCCCGTAACCCAAAGGCCCCTGCTTACGGGAACAATCGGCATAACCGGAACGCCGCAGGTGGGGGAAACGCTAAGGGTAAACACCGCAAGCCTTCGTGGCAGCGGGGCGATGTCCTTCGAATGGAGAGTGGGGGACACCATCGCCGGTACGGGCAATACATTGCCATTGGTAGCCGCCCATGTGGGACAGTATGTAACCGTAACGGTAACCCGCGCCAACAATGACGGTTACGTTACCAGTTCGGCAGTCGGTCCCGTGACGATGCCTCCGCTTACGGGAACAATCGGCATAACTGGAGCGCCGCATGTGGGGCAGACGCTGGGGGTAAACACCGCAGGCCTTGGCGGCAGTGGGACGATGTCCTTCGAATGGAGAGTGGGGGGTATCATTGCCGGCACGGGCAATACATTGCCATTGGTGGATGCCCATGTAGGGCAGATGGTAAGCGTAACGGTAACCCGCGCCGACAATTCCGGTAGCGTTACCAGTCTATCGGTTGGTCCCGTAACCGCTGCGCCCCTGCCACCACAACCGCCGCCGCCACCTCCTCCACCGCCACCGACAACACCCATAACCATAACGGTTACGGGGATACCCGAGCATTTTATTGGCCTCTGGGGGGCTATCGACTTGGAGTCTAACTGGGCAGGCCATCCTTACTGGGCCGCCGAATCTGATTGGCAAAGGATAACAGGTTCCTCGGCAACGTTTACGATGCGTACCATGGGCGGAGCACCGTTTAGCGTACCAGGGACTTATAGGGTTCACTTTAGTATTGACGATGACGGGGGAGCGGTGGGCGACTATTTCGTTATAAGAGGTATCTCCGCCGGGACCAACACCATACCGTTTAGTGCCTTCACCCCGTTTTTATCCGGCTTTTCCGAAAACTTGGAATCCACCGAAGAGGGGATGACCCCTGGCGGTTCCCGTGCAGGAACGCGCCGCTGGCGGTAAAAAAGGAGGCTGTATGTTCCTACGTGTCGTTTCCGTACTTTTCATGGCGGCGGTATTTTTCGCTCCGCTTTCCGCGCAGGCACAGGTCACGCGAACCCTTGATGCCGCGGTTCGGGACGGTGCAAGGCACTTGCAGGATCGCATCCCCATCGGCACACGGGTGGCGATTGTCGCGGTGCAGGGCGAGGATCAGGATATCGGTGAGCTCGTGGTAAGAAAACTTGGCGAGGTTCTGGTTAACGCCAACAGGTTCATAGTGGTCGAACGCGACTCGGCGGCGTTGACCGCCATCGATCAGGAAATGGATCGCCACCTGAACTTTTACGTGAGCCAGGAAACCGAGCTTTCCATTGGAAGGCAACTTGGTGCCGAAGTCATCATCTCGGGTTCGATGGCCCGTGCAGGGCAGAACTGGCGGTTGGAAGTGAACGCCGTAACCGTGGAAACTGCCCAGCGAGTGGTGCAGTGGTCGGCGGCGAACATCCGCCCGGATCCCGTCTGGGATGCCGGTGTTCGACCACCGGTTGCAGCCCAACCGCCGCTCGCCGAGCCTGGCTTTGTTGAACGACCTCTCACAAGTAGTCCACCTGCAGTCGCCCCACCCCCGATCGGCGGTCGACCGCCGCACCGAGGCCGACCGCCAGTTGACGCATATGGTGAACAATGACATACGGCCTGTAGTCCCATATATGGCAGGGGTTCATTCGTAGCCTGTTTCTTTGCCCTGGTGATGCCGTCCACGGCGATTGCCCCATCCGCAAAAAAAGTGATATAATTTTCCCGAAAGGCTAATGCAAAACACGATTCTGCGCCATATATATACATAAGGAGACACTTATGGCTAAGTCAAGCGAAGAAAAAACCAGGGGCGACCCCAACGCGTCGCCGGAGGAAAAGGCAAAGGCGCTGGAAGCGGCCCGTTTGCAGATTGAAAAACAGTTCGGCGCGGGATCCCTTATCAAACTAGGCTCGCACGACAATGCGGCCGGGATCGAGGTGGTGCCGTCGGGTTCCATCATGTTGGACGAGGCGCTGGGGGTCGGCGGTTACCCAAGGGGGCGGATCATCGAGATATACGGCCCCGAGTCCTCGGGCAAAACCACGCTGGCCCTTCACGCCATTGCGGAAGCTCAAAAGCTGGGCGGCTCGGCGGCGTTCATCGATGCGGAACACGCCCTGGATCCAGTCTACGCCAGGAACCTGGGCGTGAACATCGACGATCTCTGGGTTTCGCAGCCGGACAATGGGGAACAGGCGATGGAGATAACCGAAAGCCTGGTTCGTTCGGGGGCGGTGGATGTCATCGTGGTGGATTCGGTGGCGGCGCTTACCCCACAGGCGGAAATCATGGGGGACATGGGCGACGCGCAGATGGGGGCGCAGGCAAGGCTGATGAGCCAGGCGCTCCGCAAGCTGACAGCCACCATCGGCAAGTCACGGACAATCCTCATCTTTATCAACCAGATCCGTATGAAGATAGGCGTGTTCATGGGAAACCCCGAGACCACCACTGGGGGTAACGCCCTAAAATTCTATTCCTCGGTGCGGCTTGATGTTCGCAAGACGGAGACCATCGAGGCCTCGAAGGACAGTCCCGCAATCGGTAACCGTGTCCGTGTAAAGGTCGTCAAGAACAAGGTCGCGCCGCCGTTCAGGAAGACGGAGCTTGAGCTTATGTTCGGCAAGGGAATTTCATACATCGGAAGTATCCTTGACTGTGCGGTCAAGCACAACATCATCGAGAAGAAAGGCGCATGGTATTCCTACGGCGAGGACAAGGTAGGGCAAGGCAAGGAAAACGCGCGCACGTATCTGGAGGAACGCCCCGACTTTGTCCGTGAGCTGGAGGGAAGGCTGCGGAAGCAGATTTTCCCCGGCAGGGAATTCCCCCAGGCGAAGGCCCCCGTACCGCCTGTCGAGGCGGATGCCGCCGCCGAGCCACAGGCAAAGGCCGCCACGCCCAGCCCAACCCCACGGGCGAGTGCGGCTCCCCCAAGACCTGCCAACCCTGGGGCGGCACAGCCACAGCAGGGGCCTGGCCGCCCCAGGAAGGCGGCGGTTCCTTCGGGCCAGGCTTTGTCCGAAGACGCTTTGTTTTAGGGTGGCATGAGCCAACCGCAGAAACCTCTTGGATTTGCGGTTGGCTCAATGTATTTTTCCCGTTCCATTGTTCCGCAGCCAGATGTTATTTAAGGATAGGCAGGCTCTAAGCTTTTTTTTGCCAGACCCAGCATTTTATCTAGGTAAAGGGGTGGCATTTTTCCGAAAATGTGTCAATATATAAGTAGGATATATGAGCGCAAACTCCACGCTGGACAAACTTGTTTCCCAAATGAGCATCGAGGAACGGTTCGGTCTTCTCGAGAAGATAAGGAAAAACTCGACGATTTCCTTTGAGCCGCTGTACGTACCCAACGAGGGGGACGATCCGCGTGTGAATTTCGAGGAACAGTATAGGGCGATGCCATGGTTCATCCGTCTGTTCTATCACATCATAGGTCTTTTCACAGGCAAGACCGCCGCAAAGGTCTACGAAAACGGGCAGATACTCCAGATGGGAAGAGCCATAGAGGTCAGTGCCCCTGGCGTTTTCGACTGCCAGAACAACCGCCTGCTGGATGTATTCTTCCTCTCGCTTGCCGAGCTTAAGGATGCGGCCCGATTTTTCTACACCGTTTTGGATACCGGCATAAACAAGGACAGGGGGGCCTTTTACGCCGTCCTGGGATCGCTGGAAATGGAGGAAATACACTTGCTCCTTCAGAAAGAGTGCAACCCACAGGCGATTATCGAGAGTGTTCCCGACATCCTGCCGTCAAACCTGCGGCAGGCCGTTCTGCGCACTATGGACGAAGCGTTGCAATCGATATCCGATACCCAGCGGGGAATCATGTATTACCATGCCCGTTCGCTCAACTATCTAAAAGAACTGTCGTGCTTCCTATTCGACAGGTTTACCCTCGCTTTCGAGAGTGCGCCGACCGGGCGTAGGTGCCAGATAAACGCCTCGGTAAAGGAAATGCTCCTTAATCTTGACAATATCCTTTTTTCCCTTAGGGATACGCCGTCGCTTTCGCTGTTCGAATCGCTTTTTATCTACGAATTGGAGACAAGGGCTGGCGAGACTGGTTTCGACATGGACAAGGAAATGCAGTCACTGCTTTCGCAGGCCGGGAGAGCCCTTGCGATAATCCGTAACTTCAACACAAAAATACCCCTTACCCGTATAATCCGCTGCGCCACAAGGAACACGGAATATACCCCCACGCAGATAAGTGGGGGCGAGGAGTGGTTCCAGGTTTACCGCAACTACTGGAAGCAACAGACAGAAAACGCCCTTAACGAATACTTCCTAGAAAAAAAACACCAGGATATCGTAAGGACGCTGGAAGCGTTCTTTGGCACCACCCCGGAGCCCCTTGAAAATATAGAATCCGACACGAACAGAGACGGTTTTCCCTTGCCAGAGGCCTTTACCCTTTCGTTTTTGAAGGCTTTTAATTCCGTAATCGTCGGCAGCATGCACAAGGTGATGCGGCCCATCCTTATGGACGGGGAGTTTGCGAAAAGGGAAGACAGGCTGGGTTTGACCGAGGCATACAACGACCTTGTATATGCGGCGGATCACATACGGGATTTGGACGCAAAAATAGCCCCGACTGGGGAGTACGGCAAGCGCTACCTTCTGGCCAAAAACGAGAAAGAGGCCCTAATGCCAAAGCGACGGAAAATGCAGTATATCCTGAATGAGGCTTCCAAGGAGGCCTGGGACATCATTCTGCGTTCCTGCGAAGGCATGAAGAAGGTGAGTGGTATGCTTGACGGCATTCTGAATAAAGACCTGGGCGACAAGAACAGCGGCATTTCCAATTTTGACAAGCTTGCCGGCAGAAACCCTGCTGGTTTTTCCAAGAAAATTTCCGAGGTGATCGAAAACCTTCAGCAAGCTCTGCAGCTACTGAACGACATTGGCACAATAGGCAAAATGGTTTAGTGGTACAACTTCATATCAGGTGCGGCGCACAGCCCTGCATAGGGCTTCTCGGCTGATGTCTGTCCACACCGGGCGGCCGTGGGGGCAATGTGGGTCGGGTAGAGCGAGGGCTTCTTTTATCAGGCTTGTTGCCGTTGCATCGTCCAGGTAGTCGCCGTCCCGTACCGCCTGGTGGCAGCATAAAACGGCGGCCCAGCGTTCGACGATGTTTACGCCGGCATTGCGCAGTTCGAGTATTTCCCTTACGGTTTCACCGTCGCTTAGCTTCCAGTTGGCGGGAAGCGAATCTATGCGCCAGCCGTCGCCGTCCCTTTCGATGACAATCGCCAGCCTTGCAAGTTCCCCCTGCCTTGCCTCGATAAACCTGTCTTCCTCGGCGCTTTCGGTGGTAAAAAAAAGGGGAACCAGAAGCTCCTGCCCTGGAATGTTTCCATTAACAAAACGGTCGTAAAGTATTCGCTCGTGGGCGGCGTGCTGATCGATGATGAAAAGCCTGTCGCCCCGTTCGGCAAGCAGAAAAAGGCCGAACGCCCTGCCTGCATACCGAACTTCATCGTAGGCTGGGGGTTTTTCGGCAACAATGCCGGCGCTTATATCGGCTATGCCGGGAGTGCCAAAGGGAACCGCAGCCTCGGTCACGGCCTTGGTCATGAAGGGGGCAGGGGCCAAAACGGAAGCTTTTGTTGCAAGGGCTTCCAAGGCAAGCGTTCCGCCATCGGTGTTGGCGTGCCGGCTATTCTCCATCGACATTCCGCTTTTCAGGTTTAGCCTTCGGCAGAAGTTCCGCAGGCCCTCGCTTACGGCATGGTGGATGGCCGCAGGATCCCTGAAGCGAGCCTCACGTTTGGCAGGATGAATGTTAAAGTCGGCAAGCGAGGGATCGATGTCAACATAGACTGCGCCCAGCGGATGGGTTCCGTTGGGGAACCAGCCCTGCGTGCCGTATTCCATCGCCAGCATTAGGGAATAGTCCTGTATACGCCTGCCGTTGGCAAAAACGTACAGCATACGCCTGTCGGAACGAAAAAGCTCCGGCCCACCGATTACCACGTCGGCGGAAAAGCCGTCGCCGGAAACGTGTATCTCGTGGAGAAAGCCTTTTTTGTTCATGTCCAGCAGCGCGGCGGCAAAGCGTTCTTTTTTCGAGGTGGCGGCTGGAAGGAAGTCTTTGGGTCGCCCGTCCTGGGTAAAGCGGAAGGCAATTTCGGGGAAGGCCAGGGCCTTTTCGGTGAATACCTGGCGGCACAAAGTTCCCTCGCTGCCTTCACGCTTTAGGAAAAGTTTGCGGGCCGGTATCGTGTCGAAAAGGTTCAGCGCACGGACAGTGGTGCCCTTGATTCTGCCAGTTCGCTCCATACGTGGGGGATTGGCCTCGCCTGGGCCGACCTCAAGCCGCCATGCCTCGCCGTCAATCGTGTTGCTGATGATTTCAAGTTTTGCGACAGCCGCCGCCGCCGCCAGCGCCTCGCCCCTGAACCCCAAGGTTTCGGCGACGTTGAGATCCTCAAGGGAACGGATCTTGCTTGTCGCATGGGTAAGCCAGCATATCTCAAGATCTTCCTGAGCCATGCCACGGCCGTCGTCGGACACCTCGGCCTTTCTGCTCCCACCCCCCTCGATGGAAACCTCGATGTCGGAAGCGTCTGCGTCAATGGCATTGTCAAGAAATTCCCGAATCAGTGCGGCAGGGCGGTCGATCACCTCCCCAGCTGCGATTTTTCGGGCTTCCTCCGGGGGCAGTACATGGATGTTCCCCAAGGCTAGTCCTCCGTTTCAAACAACTCCAGCTCGGGGGACGATTCCTCGGCAGGCGAGGCCTCGGCGCTGCTCATCAGTATTTCAATCCTGCCGTCAATTTTTTCAAGATCCTTTTCCAGCGTCCTTGCCAGCCGTATCCCTTCCTCGAAGGCCTTGAGCGCCTCGTCCAGGGGGATGTCCGTCCTG
>Ga0209755_10006800_pt1 | contig 12538 bp, 8 predicted proteins | sample TergutCo191P1_FD_187301 | JGI IMG/M metagenome (GOLD analysis project Ga0209755, IMG submission 187301) | Cornitermes sp. P1 segment gut microbial communities from Petit-Saut dam, French Guiana - Co191P1 (SPAdes) (version 2) | ecosystem: Host-associated > Arthropoda: Insects > Digestive system >... | reverse complement strand
ATGGATTATTCCTTATCAATTTATAAGCGCCGCATTGCACAATCCCGGTTTAGAAGACGCGCTTGAAAAAGCAATGTTCAAATGTCTTGACAATGAAAAGCCTCTTAATGATAAAATCGCCTTGCTTGTCGATATTTCCGGTTCGATGGACAGTAGAATTTCAAAAAAATCGGATGTTATGCGCTATGATGTCGCCGCGGGTCTCGCTGTTTTACTCCGTGAAATTTGCAAAGATATTAAACTGTATACTTTTAATGAAAAACTGCATGAAATTCCTCCTCGACGCGGTTTTGCTTTGCGTGACGCTATCAGCACAAATGTAGGCGGAGGTACGAAAATGTGGGAATCGATTCGTTGTGCCGCTAAAAATCGCCGTAACAGGGTAATGATTGTCATCACCGACGAACAGACAATGGACAGCGGAAGATACTCTGATGCCAATTCGGATTTGCTTGTGATTATCAATGTTGCTTCTTATCAGAATGGCGTAGGTTACGAAAAGGGAACAGTGCATATCAGCGGGTGGTCGGATTCCGTTATAGACTGGCTCCGGGAATATTGTTCAGCAGAATTGTACTTGCAACAAGCCGCAGGCGAGTTTTCCGCGCACTTGCGCAACTAACGCGAAAAATATAAAATATTAATAGGGGTGCTGAAGAACAGGGTTACTTAATCAACTGTTAATTGATAACCGGGGTAATCCGGTTTAAATTAGCCCTATTCGCTATTTGCCCCCTTTTTATTTAGAAGCGTAGCTCAATTGGCAGAGCGCCGGTGTTAAACGTCTTTCGTTGCCGCTTGCTCCCGAAATTGTGTTTCAGAAACCAAGTTTCAGAAGCGCAGTTTCAGGATGCTGTAGATGAAAGTTACTTATGGAACCGGGTGTAGATGGTTCGAACCCATCCGCTTCTTTAAAATTTACAAAAAAATCCTTGACAAATCCAACCTGTGATGTATAATTTTTAATAAATTGTTGTTAATAAATTTATAATAATTCATTTTACAACAAAATATTTTAATTGGAGGGAAAAAATGAAAAGATTTTCATTTAGAAAGTGTTTGGTATACTTCCTGCTGATAGGAAGTATGTTCGCGGTAATTGCGTGCGGAGCCAATCCAAAGATTCACGGCGCAGCGGAATCAGTCGATAGCTGGGAAGCGGCGCTGCAATATTTGAAAGATGGTAATAAAAGATTTGTTGATAACAACGGAATTACAAGAAACACAAACAAAGCGGACAGGGAAATTTTAAAAGACGGTCAAAAACCGTTTGCGGTCATTGTAACGTGCGCTGATTCCCGCGTTGCTCCGGAGATTTATTTTGATCAAAAGCTCGGCGACATTTTTGTTATCCGCAACGCCGGAAATATCGCTGACTCGACAGTGCTTGGCTCCATTGAATACGCGGTTGAACATTTACACGCGCATCTGGTAGTTGTTGTCGGTCATAGTAAGTGCGGCGCTGTTACCGGTGCTTTGAGTTCAGACGGGCATTTCCCCCACGATTTACAGACAATAATTACTACCATTTCATCAAACATTAAAGGCATCAGCGATCTTGATGAGGCGATAAACAAAAATGTAAACGGTACGGTAGATCGAATTAATGAAAACCATATCATCAAAGAAGAGGGCGCTAAAGTAATCGGCGCTCATTACAACATTGTATCGGGTGAAGTTACCTTCTTTAAGTAAAATATATAATTAAAAAACAAGAGGCAGCGTGATACGTTAAAACTTAATCGTTATCACGCTGCTAAATATTGCGGTTCTGTCAACTCTAACCTTTAAAAAGAATTTTTCCGGATGTTAAAAGGTTTTGCGAGCCGTTATCAAGAGGCATTGTACCGTTTACAAATACATAGCGTATACCTTCGGGCGTAAAGTCAGGGATATCGGGTTTTACGCTGATACTATCATAGTCGAACACTGTTATGTCCGCGTAATTTCCAGCGGCTAGTACGCCGCGATTTTTGATTTTAAATCTTTGCGCAGTTTTACCTGTCATTTTATGAATTACTGTTTCAAGCGGAATTTTATTTTCTCTGGCGCGTGTTAAGAAATACGGAAAAGATTGAAAAGCGGCGCCGTTCTGCACGCCGCTGTCTTCTACCCACGCGTCAGTCATAAAGACGCTCAACTCATCTTTCATCAGAGTTAAAATGATTTTCTCGTTGTAATATTTACCGGCCAGGATTCGGCCTTTGCCGTTTGAAAGATCGACAAGCTTCAGATACATGTCAAATGACGGGATGCCTTCTTCTTCGGCGCATTGCGCTATTGTTTTTCCCTCATACTGCTTGTGTTCGTCAGAAATATACGCAATGGTAAAATCGCAAAAATCAAGCCCTAATAATTTTTTAGTTATATTGATTAGTATTTTTAGTTTTAATCTTACAGATGGTTTGCTGCGCTCTTCTGCCGTCAGAGCCATATACCAAGCAGGTAAAAACACAGTGATAATTGACGCGCCGTAAGAAAAAGAATAATTGTCATAGCCAAAAGAATACCCTTGTTCATTGAGTTTATGAAATTTTTTCAGCATAGGCTTACAGCTGCTCCATGATGATTCACCCACAAAAATAAGATGGCTGTATTCGGTTCGCACTCCTGTCTGTTTTACAATCTCTGCTGCTTCGTCCAGACCAAGTTCAATATGCGGTTTGGAAAATAACAGCGGATATCCCAACGCAAATTTGGAACAAGCTCTGGGGTGAACTGTTAATATGCCGTCATATTTCGCGATACGCCTGGCAAAAGCAAAGACCTCGTCTTTTTTGCTGTACATGCCGGGTTCGTACATGAAGCCAAAACTGCCTCCAAAAGCGCCGTTTCCCATAGCCTCATCAACATGATAAATCATCTTTTCTATTTGTTCTTTGTTAAACGACACGGATTCAAACCTTGTGATACCGGTTCTGATTGATCCGTGTCCCACAAGAGGCGCGATATTTAAATAAAGTTTACCTTCTGTGTTTTTGATAAATTCCGCAAAACTGCCTGTGTTATCAGCGGTGAATAATCCGCCTCCAATCGCATCTCTGTGCGGAGAATCTTTGTCTACTCCAAAAGGAGCAAAACCGCAGTTACCGGTAATTTGAGTGGTGATGCCCTGACGTAAAAAAGGCGTAAAATATTTTTCGGAATTTTCTCTTCCCGCGAAAAAGTCATTGTGACTGTGCGCGTCGATAAAACCCGGAGCTATGCAAAGTCCGCTGCAATCAATTATTTTATCGGCGGCAGCGTTAATATTCTGCGCCGCGTCAAGAATTTTTTCGTCTTCTATCAATATGCTGCCTGAATACGGCTTTCCTCCGTTACCATCGTAAATCATGCCGTTTTTTAATAATATTTTCATTTACTACCCTTTATTAATAATGATTATATTCTTATTTTACACTATATTGTCAAGACTTATATTATAATTAAATTAAGGAGATAACAAAATGAAAACAATAATCCTGTACTATTCCTATTCAGGAAAAACGAAGTCGCTTGCCGCAGAGAAGGCAAAAGAATTGAACGCCGACATTGAGGAAATAACCGAAGTAAAGAGGCCTTCAATGTTCGGCGCTTTTTTTATCGGCGTACCTAAAGCGGTAAAACGAAAAAAGACAAAAATAATGCCGATTAAAGCTGATCTTGCCGGTTTCGATCAGATAATAATTATGGCTCCTGTCTGGGCAAGTAATCCCGCGCCCGCGTTCAATAGTATTGTCGAACTCATTCCTTCCGGCAAAAAGATTGAAATTATTATGGTCTCCGCGAGCAGCGGAACGAAAAGCACCGAAAAGGGAACAATCGAGCTTTTAACCGCCCGCGAGTGCGAAGTTACGCGGTATAGCGATGTGAAGGCGTGATAAAAATACTTTGCTGATAAAAAAAGCAGCAGCTGCCTTTTACGGTAACTGCTGCTCTATTATTACGTGTTTTTCTTACTGTATCGGCCGTACAAACGGAGCATTTCTAACGTCGAGGCAGTCGATCCGTATATCATTCCAATTATCAAGCCTTCCTGAAATCCTGACATTATTAACACCTTCTGTTAAGCCTTTAAGTAAGAACTGGAATGCAGTTGTAGCGCTCCATTCACCGCCCTCATTATATTTTCCAAGATGAAGTTCATAAGTAGTACTATTATTAAGTTGTAACGCAAGATTCTTTGGATTATCTCCCATATAAACGATTTCAAACAAATAGTCGCCGGCGCTTGCCACATTTACAGGAAAGTTAATATGATTTATATTACCCCAGCCATTTTGATTAATAGAAGCGACAGTTACACCTTCAGCATTCGCGATTTTAACGGCAACACCTCCGGAGAAATAGGTTTCAGAAGTTAGCTCTTCATGAGTACCAACAATAGAAGCTTCAGCTTCTAACCTTGTCCAACCTTCTGTCAAATTTATGAGTTCCCACCATGCTGATTTAGTCTGACCGAATCTAGTTAATAGGGGGTTTGCCCACATGGCGTCAATAGCCGCTTTCTTTTCGTTAAGACCATCAATCACATCAGTATCATCAAAGAATGCTTTTGCTGCGGGACTCAATTCATTATATGATTTAATAGCTGCATTAACATCCGATTCGTTAATTACGCCATCAATATCATTACCGACAATCCACCAATTTTCATCCCAGAAAATTTCATAATCAAGTTTCGCCTTCAATGCGTCAAGTTTTGTTTTAGCGTCAATTACTGATTGTACCTCTTTCACCGAGGGAGGCAACGCTGCCCATGCATCAAGTGCTGCTTTAATCGCATTCTCTAAAGTGCGATTATTAATATCAGAGACTTCTTTTGTGAGAATCCCGTCATTTTCTGTAAATTGCTTTATGAAATTAGCAGCAAGCTCTTCCGGTGTCGCGCCTAATTCCAATTCGGCGATTTTGGCTTCCAGAGCGTTAAGTTTATTTGCCGCGTCTTGCGTAGTATTTAACAGAGCTTTTGTAGACGCTCTTAACGCGTTATAAGCATTCCGCGCGGCAGTAACAGCGGGAGCGTCTTCAATCGCCAAATCACTGAGCGGCTTATTAAGAATTGTCCCATGTATGTCCATATAGGCAGCCGCGTCAATTACGTCCAGATCGCCGGCTTTAATTACGTCAATGCAGTCAATGTTCATCCATGCGGCATCATCACCAAAGACATTGGATATCCATATTTCATTTTCACCCTCAGATAATTCTTTCAGAATAAACCGATAGGTAAATACAGTATTCCAGCTCTGACCGGTTACTTCGGGAAGACTTAAAGGAACAGCCATTCCCCAATATTTTACCAATATTGTTTTGTTATCATTGCCGTTATAAATTAGATCAATTATGTAGTCGCCTTCTGACGCCGCGTTTACAGTAAATTTGACATATGCTAATTTTTTACCTAAATTGACTATTGTACTCCAGTCATTGGGCATTTCGTTCATTTTATCCGGATTTTGTATACCGTTTACCCCTCTGCCTTCTGAATAAAAAGGCTGAGTTTCATCTGCGCTGTTTACCTTAACCGCGTCCTCTGCTTCATAACGCGTCCAGCCTGACTTCTTGGGAGCTGATTCATTTTGTTTTCGCAGCGCCGCTACTTCACCGATAACATCAAGAATGTAATCAGCGTTAGCTAAGGCGAATTCCATGTCTTCGATAGTACCAAGCAAAGTAACAAAAATTGAAGATGTTATATCCGCGGAGTATAAATATTCTATTATATTGTTACCTAAGTCATCGAAGGCGGTACCGGCCGCGTTAACGGCGGCTTTATCGGCAACAGCGATTGTTTTATCTGTTTTTGCAATAACCGGATAATCGATTTTAAATTTAAACGCGCCAAGCTGCGCTATCTCCTCGATTAACTCATCTTTAGCCGTCTGACTCAAGCTGTTATAAGCGGCAAGCGCGGCTTCAACGGCAGTTTTGTCTGCGGATGATATATCGTCAAAATTTTTTTCGAGTATCGCGCGATGGGTAATCCTGAATTTATCCTCGTCAGGAAGAGAATCCATTACAGCCGCAAGCATTGCGTCAAGTTTTTCCTTCTCTTTGGATAAAAGTTTTAATACAGCCTGCCTGTCCGCGTTTACAAATTCCTGATACGCGTCAAGCGCAGCCAGAATGGCATCCAGGTCATTTATGGTTACAGAATCAACGCTTTTTCCAAGAATGTCTTTGTGCGCAGTTTTAAACGCATTTGCGTCTTTTTCCGCCTGTGTTTTTTGCGCAGGCGGCGGATCGTCCTCTGTACAGGCAATCATTACAAATCCTACTACCACCGTAATAGCGATAATTCCGATTAATTTGACAATTTTACTCATTATTACACTCCTCTGGTAAATTTATTATCTATTAACCGTAAATTATACATGTATGTTTTTCTAATATCATGTAATTTGCCAGAAAGTGCATATCAATTGCTTATATATCTATATAATTCTTACCTCCGAGAGCATTTATCTGTCATTTGTTTCTCAGTTAATGACATTCAAGTAAGCGTCAAGCTGCGCCTGTAAAACCTGTTTTACTTTGTCGATACCAGCTGCTTTCATCCTGCTTTCATATTCCCTTAAACCCGAAGTGATATTTACAAACCCCAGTTCGAGGGGGAACCAGTAAGTGCGATGCGCGTTTTCGCAGGCGGCATATTCTGTTTCAATGCTGGAAATATCGAGTACAAAGGAACGGAATTTCTGACTGCCGGCGCCGTCCTGAATGTAGTCATTATACGACGCGCGGTACGCGCCGATATCCGCCGGAGCGCCGTAAGTGGAAAGCGAAAATTCATCTGTCCTTGCCGCCCAGCAGCTTGAAAAACCAAAACCCACAGAGTCTAACTGCTCTATGTATTTGCTGCCGTCTTCTTCAAAGATACGGTAGGTCTTTCCTTCTATGCCGTAATAAAAAGCCCTGAACACTTCCTCATCATTGGTGATCAGATCCCATAGCATTAAAGCGCGTTCGGGATTCCTTGATGTGTTGGGAATTGCTACGGCATCCTGGGTAAAACTCATATTCGATACATCTTTAACAAGATTGAACCAGCGAATTCCCCATTCATTGGGATTGTTACGGTAAGCGCCTTCATAAGCGTCAATATTGTGCATCCTCATTGCCGAACGCCCGTTGGCAAGTTTTTCCGAGTCGGAGTCCGAAAGCGCGGATTTAGTGAAGTACCCCGCGGTGTTCCATCGATTCATCATATTGAGGAATTCGGTGATTCCGCCGTATTCATAAAATGTAAATATCTGAGGATTGGAAACTGAAGGATCGATAAATAGAAAATCGTTGGTCGCGCCTTTAAGACTGTAAAAGCCCTGGTTGTACATCCACATATCATCCATGAAGCTGCCCTCGTTGTAGACTTCAAAGGGTTCTATTTCAGGATGATTGGCTTTGACAACCGCGAAATATCTTTCTATATCTTCTATCGATTCCATTCGCCCGTCCCATCCGTGCGGAAGGGCAAGATCCGACCGGTAAATGGCTCCAAAAGCAGAATATGTAGATTGGAGCGATGGTATCGCGTAAAGTTTCCCGTCCACAGTTGCCTGCAAGAGAGCGGTCTGTGACTGCCTGGTAAAATTCCGCGGCGCGTATTCAGGCCATAATTCGGTAATATCTTTAAAAGCGCCCCTTCTTGCAAGCTGAGTCCAGTTAAGCCAGGTGGCTGTATAAACAAGATCGAAAACTTCGCCCGAAGTAAACAGCATCGGGTACATTCCGCTGCCGAAATCCGCCCATGAAAGATAATTGATCTTCAAAGTAGTATTGAGCTTTTCGGCAAGCAGTTTGTTCAGGTTGTCTGTTACTTCTTTATCAAGCGGCGGCTTATCGCCGAGAATCCACATAACAATTTCTACATGCCGGGAAAGATCGCCGCTGTAACCTTTCCCGCAGGCTGACAGGACGCAGATCAAAACAAGCAGCGCAATAACAAATCCGATTTTTTTCATTTATGACTCCTTATATTAGTTTACCCCTTTACAGAACCAATCGTAATACCTTTGACAAAGTACTTCTGGACAAACGGATAAACAAGAATAATCGGCCCTGTGGTGACGACAGCCATTGCCAGCCTCAGCGAAAAGGTCGGCAGATTTTCAACGCGCACGCCTAACTGGCTTGCTAACTGAGAAAACGCCTGAGCGCGCATTAATGTATCGTAGAGCATGTATTGAAGCGGGAACATGCTCTGATCGTTGATATAGAGCATGGCATTGTACCAGTCGTTCCAGTAGCCTAACGCCATAAAAAGCCCGATAGTGGCAAGAGCCGAAGGCAGCATCGGAACAATAATTTTGATAAAAATAGTAAATTCCCCAGCGCCGTCAATTTTTGCCGACTCGACAATTGTGTGCGGAATTGTATTAATAAAACTCCGCATGATGAGCAGATGGAACACATTGAACATCAGCGGAAGAATCAAAGCAAGATAATTATTTCTTAATTGCAGATAACGGATAAAATAAATGTAGGTAGAAACCATGCCGCCGTTAAACAGTGTTGTAAAGAAAAAATAAAACGCGATTATATTTCTGTATTTAAAGGATTTCCGGCTTAACACATACGCTGTCATTGTAATCAGGAATAACCCTGCGAAAGTTCCGGCTGCCGTAATAAAGATCGAGTTCATGTACCCTCTTATAATTCGCTGCGGGTTCTGAAAAACAAGCTTGTACGCTTCTGCTGTCAGCTTATCGGGAAGCAAACTAAAACCATAACGGCGAATCACGGATTCCTCCGTAAAAGAGCCGGTAATCAGCATTATAAACGGAAGCAGGCATAAAAGAGCGGCAAGTCCGATAAAAACATAGCAGCAAAAGTAAAAAAAGCCGGTCACTGTATCACGGCGGATACCTTTAGAAAAGGGCATAATCCGCCTCCGCTTTTTTTACAATGTGATTCACCGTAATAATGATGACAAAACATAATACAGACTGATACAGAGACGCCGCGGCTGTCATGCCGATGTTGGAGCTGTTGAGCAAGGAGCGGAACACATACGTATCAATGACATCGGTTACTCCGAAGAGCTGTCCGTTGTTTCCGGTGATTTGATAAAACATTTCAAAATCGCCTCTCAGAATGCGTCCCACCTGCAGAAGCAGCATGATGATTATAGTAGGCCGTATTGAAGGAAGAGTAATATACCGTATTTTTTTGAAAATATCCGCGCCGTCAATATCGGCGGCTTCGTAACATTCCTGATCAATCGAAGTAATCGCGGCAATGTAAATAATAGAATTATATCCGCACCATTTCCATGCGTTAAAAGCGCAGATGATAAACGGCCATGCCGCCGGCTTGCTGTACATATTCACAGGCTCCTGTCCCAGCGACTTCATTATACTGTTGAGCAGTCCGGTTTCATAATTAAAAATATTAAAAACAAAAGTGCCGACAATAACCCACGAAATAAAATACGGAAGAAAGATTACAGACTGGCAGAATCGTTTATACGGCCCCTTTCCGCGCATCTCCGAAATCGCTATCGCGATAAGAATCGCCAAACCCTGCGAGGTGAAAAGATTTAACAGGTTAAGAACAATTGTATTGCGCGTTATGCGCCATCCATCGCCCGAAAGAAACAAAAAACGAAAATTGTCAAACCCGTTCCATGGACTCGCGAAAATCCCCAAATCAAAACGGTAATTTTTAAACGCTAGAATGAGTCCGGACATTGGAATGTAAGACAGCACGAAAACAAGCAGCACCGCCGGAGCGGCCATAAAGAAGAGACCCTTGTTTTTTGAAAATTCCCGGAGAAAGCCTGAATTAATCGTTCTCGCTCTCATAGTTTTCTCTCCTATCTTCTGGGAGGATCATCCGCGTTTACCGCCAAATAGATACTGTCGATTAAATATGTGCCGGCGTTGTATTGTCCGAATATTATGCTGTTTATTCTTGCTCCGGCATTGGCTATGGGTATTGCTGACATCACCCATTGACCGGCAATTGACGATGACGGCACAGCCGCAATATTCGCGTTATCGCTCCATCCGGAATTGGATCCTGCGGGAGAGCGGTTAAAATTGATCCAGAACGAGTTGTTACCCGGATCTTTAAACACAATGATTAAATAGTTGTAACCTGCCGTTTCAAAAACACCGCCGCCTTCCGGCAGAATCGTTACAGACCGTTCCCCTGCGCCCGGCATACCAGGCCTCATAACAGTCATCGCCGCGGCCCTGCCGTTGAGCGAATATTCCCAGTCGGAAGCGGCAGCCGCGATCTGCGTCTCTTCGTTTGCCCTGACGCCGTTCAAGTCTCTGAATGTATGGTACGTTTTAGGAGGAGTTCCGAATTTATAAATCCGCGCCGATGATTCGGATTTACTCATACCGCTCCTTATTGCGTATGCAGTTACTGTTACGGAAGACGCGATATTAACGGGGCCTGAGTAGAGGGTAAAATCGCCGCCGTTTAGTGAATACCAAATTTCCGCGCCGGATTGCGCGCTGATGACAAGATTGAAAGGCGCTGACGGCCATGCCTCATTATTGCTGAAAGACGGGACTGACGTTTTTCCGACCGCGTAAGCGGCATATACCGTAGGAGCTGCGACGCCGTCATCGGTAAACGCCCGCGCCCTTATAATGACAGTTTGATCGGCAATCAATTCAACACTGAACGCTCCCGTATACCGGGGCGAATCCCGCGTTGGAGTTAAACCGTTTACAGTGTAATGAATAACGGCATCCGCAGCCGCGCCGGTAATTGTAACATTTTGCCTGCCCGCGGAATTAAAGGTTGAAGTCGCTGGATTGATAACCGGGACTGAGAGAGCGTTCCTTGAAACAGAGCCGTCCGTAACAAGACCGCTGCCCGTATCATTGTCATCAGCTAAAATCGGACCTGAAGCGCCGCCAAGCGGGAAACCGGATTGGTTTGAACTGTAAATAACTCCCGTTATTCTATGCCTCTGCCCCGAAGAATAAATATCATACATCTCCGTCTCGGAAAAATCATTTATAAGCGTATTTGTTCCCTGCCTGAATGTGCGAATCGAATCACCCCATCTTGATTTTCTGATTGTTTCAAAACTGTCGGTCATCGGATTGGCGTTTGATTTGTACGGCGACTGAAAAAGCGACCAGTTACCCATGTTCGCGCCGCCAATCTTATATGTCCACATATTCCAGTTGATTTTATTGTCATTGTAGAGCCTGTAAGCATCATACTGGTGTCCCTGACCGTCATTGTTAAATTCACCGATATGAACGCCGACACCCCAATTTTTACGCGCCTGTGTCAGCTCCCGTACGCGGCCTTCAAAACCTTCCCTGCTGCTGTCGTACACATGCATTGAGTAAACCAGGTTTTTATCCCACGGCACGGTTTTCCCGCTATAACGTACGTTAATATCAAGAGACCCGTTATGTACATACATGGGATCCGGCAGGTGCATATCCCAAATTGATTCCATAATGATGATGGTTTCAGGATCGATCATTCTGATCTCGCGGTAGAGGCGATCATAGACCCGGACTGTTTCATGGATAGCTCTGGTTGTACCGGGTGCCCAAATGCCCGGCCCCACATATCCGCCGTTATTCATCGGCTCATTTAAAAGGTCATATCCGGCAACTGTCGGTTCATTTTTATACCGTCCGGCAAGCGCAAGCCAAAGATCGACTGTAGCCTGCTCATATCCGGGATTCGTCCACAGCTCATTTTTACCTAACGTACCGCTGCAATGATCCGCCGACTGTCCGCCCGGCGCTCCGTGAAGATCAAGAATAACATACATGCCGCGTTTCTTTGCCTGTGTAACAGCCCAATCCAGCCGCCTGAAACCGGGATTTGCGGTTTCTGTTCTGCTCCCGTTGTCGTTATTGATCCATGTACCTTTCTCGTCTGTCATAAAATTCCGGTACCAGAAAGGAATGCGGATACTGTTTATTCCCCGCGATTTAAAAAAGTTAAAATCATCAATTGTGATCCAGTTATCATGGTATGTGTCGAACAATTCCTGTATCTGAGCCTGAGTCCAACCCCGCTCCTCCATTGCTTTAATGGTATCAAGGTTGGCCCATTCCCTGTCATGCCCGTAAACCGGGCACATCCACGATTCCTGTATCATCCAGCCGCCGGTATTAACACCGCGCAGAACTACTTCCTGTCCTTTACGGTTACGCAGATGACCGCTTGCGTCAACGAAAAGAGCGTCATCCGCTCCAATCCAGCCGCCGGGATCGTCTGGATTTCTTCCGGCGCTGTCCAAAGTGCATGTCATCAGATAAAGCATAACACTAAACAATATAATAATTGATTTTAAAAAAAATTTTATCTTCACAAAATAAGTATACACCTAAGTAAGACAAAATGGTAGCATCACGGGATTTACACAGGGATGAACCGATAAAAATCTACGTAATCAGTGTAATCCGCGGATAAATTCTTGTTTTTTGTACATCTCCTTGAACCACACGCAGGAAATGGTTTTTATACGAAAAACACACTCTTCATTCTTCATTTGCTACTCTCTGCTTAAAAGTTCCTATTACCCACAATAGTTCCCCCGGGCCTATCGTAATGGTGCCGGCTT
>Ga0209755_10006799_pt1 | contig 12539 bp, 11 predicted proteins | sample TergutCo191P1_FD_187301 | JGI IMG/M metagenome (GOLD analysis project Ga0209755, IMG submission 187301) | Cornitermes sp. P1 segment gut microbial communities from Petit-Saut dam, French Guiana - Co191P1 (SPAdes) (version 2) | ecosystem: Host-associated > Arthropoda: Insects > Digestive system... | reverse complement strand
GTTAATTTTAAGTTAGTGGTTACTTCAGTAAGTTTGAGTTTTATATTTCCAAGCATTGAAGTTACAGTGACATGCTAACTTATTGAGTATGTAAATCTTAATGGAAATATAGTGGCATTATAGTTCGTTAATTATAAATTCTTGTGTGTCTGGTGTAAAATGGGGTAGTTTTTGGACATGTATTTTTTGTTGGGCTGGATGAACTGTATTATTGTACTGTGCTGGTTGCTCTTGTGGGAGAAAGTATTATGTTTATGGAATTGCTGCTTAATATTACCTGCCAATGCCTAAGTGACTTCAAATGTGGTTCTATTCGGCATCTGTAACACTGGATGCCACCTTCTGTTTCTTATAATACAACTGTAATTTTTACTTGTACAGTGAAATCCCTATTTAATGAATCTTGAGGATTGAATGGATTTTCTTACATTAAATTGAGGTTTTCACTGAATGGCATTACACAGAATTAAAGGTAGGGTGAAGTTCACTCTAGAACAGACCACAGCATCCCAGAGGGGGAGTAGAGGTATAGCTATACTCCTTCTTTAACCTTGGCACTAGATGGGGATGGGTGGTCAGCACCATACCCTGGCTGCTTTACCCCCAGGAATGACTCAGTATCCATTTTATTGGGGGCTGGGTGGGCCCCAGGGCCAGTCTGGATGGGTGCAGAATGTCACACCACCACCGGGATTCAGTTCCTGGACCATGCAGCCCATAGTTAGTTGCTATACCGACTACGCTATCCTGGCCCATGTTACACAAAATAACATTAAGAAAGTGTTGGCTTCTTTTATGTCCTATTGTGTATAATTATTATAAAAAAAATTCTTTGCATAAGTAGTTAGACTGTTTCTTCTCTTTTTTACATAATACTAGAAATTTAATGTAGAAAATAATTAAAAGCTTTTAAAGTAAACATTGAGAGCTGGAAAATGTCTTTTAGTTACATAATCAGTAATATGAATTTGTTTCTGCACTAATTAATGATATGTTTGTGTGTGTGTGTGTATATATATAAAAGTGTCAAGATTTGAAAGTCTGTCATTATTTGTCCTCATGTAGCAAGTCACTCTATTTATGCATGCATACATACACCAAGAAGTAACTGAGAGATGTCTGTGCTTCAGTCATTACTGTATCCTTAGTATTCCCTGTTGGCAAATTATGTGTAGTATCACTGTTTATTCCATCAAGCTGTTTCTAAGGATCATCTCAATTTCCTGTCATGTATGTGCCATGAAATTGTGATTCTGTTAATCAAGATTTAATGTACCCAGTAATAATAGATAATTGGAGGTGTTTTTCATAGGAAGTATAGCTGGAGATGTAAATTTTTATGTCAGACGCTTTATATACCTTTGGAGGGCGAGGACCAGTAAATGTTGTAAGAGAAACAGCTGTATGGTATATTTCCACCCACTTGTTGCATTTTTGAGATCACTATAATAATGTGTGCAAGGGAAAGTAAAATGGTAGGCTGGTAATGTCAATAACAGCTGTTAATGAAATGTATAAAGCATCTCACAGTGTACACTTTGTGTCTGATGGCCAAATCACTCAGCCACTGACTCTTGTTGGTCAGGTTGTGACTGAAAGAAATGTGCCTTGTTTCTGTGGTATAATTTGAGGTTGGGTGTTTTTGAAAATATTTGTTTTTAATAATTTCCCATTTACATTTCAATAATCATTATGAAATAAACACTAAGAAATCCTCTTTTTAGAGTAATAAGTATAATGTCACAGACTGCATACTTCAGTTATGTTCTTGTATGTGATATTACATGCCAAAAATTAGGATTATGCGGTATTGATTTCTGGCAGAGGAAAAACATGAATATGGATTTGTGTTCTGGTAATAATTACATGAAATTGCTGTACAAGTTTTGGACAGTTGAAAATTTTGTATGCAAAATGTGGTCTACCTTTATATTGAAGTTCATTAAATTGTGGGAAAGTTATATATTCTTTATATCAGGCTTCAGCTGGGACCAGAAGGAATATTTACCAAGTGCAGATGCTAAATTGGGATTTCATTGTACCAGTAGTGATGTGAAAGCAATGAACAAGTTAAGTAACAAGTTTTAAAGACTTATTTCTTCAAAATATTTATCGCTTATGAACAGAGAGGCTTGAAAATAGTTACAAGTATTCAAGTTGCATCTATAAGGTGTCATGACATGCTTCTTGCGTGTCTTTTATGCCATGTACTTTACATGCACATATAATCATCTGTTCAAAAATGTACTTCATAATCTCTCAATCTGTACACACTAACAGAAATAATTTTAGATACATATACAATGCTGCTTGATGCATCAGAGAGCCAATAACTTTGATAGTTTTAATCTCTTATGCTTCCAGGGTGTGGTAAGTATTGACTGCTCATTTATTCTGTGTTACAGTTTTTATTTATCTTATTGTGTGTGCTTTGTGTGGATAAGCATCAGCAGTTTTCTTTGATAGTCCGATCAGACATTTTTATATCCAGTAACAGAAAATGATTTACATCGCCAAACAAGAATCCCATTTCAGTTCTTTCTACCTGATATGAGCTGTATAGAAACTGCACATTGTTTGATAGTACTGGTATTTCTTAATAATTTGTAATAATATTAAACAAACCACATTTATTCAGTCTAATACAACATAAGTTTATTTTAATTCAATTAATTACCCGTACATGTGCGCTACATGTTTCGGCCTGAACTTAGGCCATCTTCAGGCATGTCAATACCAAAACCATACAAGGGAAGATACTTTAAGATCTATGGGGCCCCTTCTGACAGTCACTATTTTTATAATGTTAAAACAAAATATACAATATAAAAGTATAAGACTTACATATTTAAAAAAAAATATGTATATAAAGACTTATTTAGATAGGTCCTCATGTGTTGTAATAAGAGGTCATATTGAAATTTTTCTATGACCTGGTGTATTTTAACTGATGCAGCATGGCCTCAGCATAGTTCAGTTTTTTTATAAAGCCCATCTTTGAAGAACTCAGTTTGTAAATTAAAGGTAGTGACTGTAAGAAGGGGCCACATAGATTATTCATGTATCTTGCCTTGTATGGTTTGTATATTGATGTGCCTGAAGATGACCTCAATACAGTCCAGAACATGGCCTAAGCACAGGACAGAACATGTAGCATACATGTAAGGGTAATTAGTTGAATTGAATTAAACTTGTGTTGTACTGAATAAATGTGGTTTGCTTAATAATAAAACAGTGGGATGGCTTCCATAAAGATTGTAATAATGTTACTTTGTGTACTCCTGGGCATGCATGGCATATTATAGGGAGACTTTTACTGTACTTGATTAGCAGTTATTTTGAGTAACTTTTTGTAATTTCTGAGTGTGGTTGAGAAAATATTCTGCTTATATCTGACATACTTTCAAAATTTATGTCAGAAGTTCAGGTTGGAGTGATATTGGGAGGTATATAAGATACTTTTGGGATACACAAACTAATTATGTTGGGACGACATCACAAGAGCTCTTCATTTTCCAGATAACAGACAACTGAATGAGTACAACCATATCTTACAGTGGCCTAGGACTGACCAAGTTATGTGATATGTGATATCTGGATTATCAGGGTCCTGATGTTACTGGTTTCATATTTTTGAAGTTGTTGTTTTTGGAATCTTACTGCCAAATAACAAGAGTAATAAAATAAATTAATAACTGGTGGTATTATGGACATTTGATGGTCAAGTGAAAGAGACATATACAAGTAGACATGAGATTTGTTCTGATTTCCCCCACAACTTTGGCCTTCATAAATACTTCTGACCTTATGTCTAAATATATTCCCACTAATTAATATGCCTGCACTTTCAAAAGTATATTTTATACATTTCATTATTGTGTTTATGACATTAAACATGATTTTAATGCGTTATGTAGAAATTCCCTGCCACTGTTAGTGATAGTGTTACTGTCATGTTAAAAGGAATAGTACTTACTCTCACACTGGATAAAGTGAGTGTGAAGTAGTTGTGTTTAGACTACTTTATACTCACTTCATACATTGTGATTTAATACGCAACAGGGATGTCGCACCTCAAAGTATTTACTCTCATCCTGATACATTTCATGTTAGGAAATAGAACGGTATCCCACCAGGATTCATTGTTCATAACAGTTTGAACCAGAATACACATGATAACCACACATTTTGCTAGTAATGAAGTGATAAATATTTTTGGCAGTATTTTCATGTTACATTTATTAAGTGGATGTTCTTGGTGACTTTGGAAAGTGTACACATAAGATGGCAAGAATTTTAAGTGTTTTAAATTGTTATAAGATTCTCTTCTGTTTTGGCTGATTTTTTTTTATATTTAAAGAGGACAAGTCTTTTATTTTGTAAATAGAAAATATGCTTTTAATTTATCTAGTCTTACGTATTCCATGTGTAATGTGATGTGTCATTGATGATGAAATAGATTTTGATTCTAAGCACTGGTACCCAATCTTTTCCCACACTTTTTTATTGCATCCGGAATTTGTGGGGATGCCAGAATCATAGAAACACAGAGGGCAGTGAGACAAGTGCCCACTGGCTGGAAAGAGAGAGAGAGAGAGAGAGAGTGGTGGAGACTCAGAAATATACTCATGATTTGCCCAGGTAATTAACCAAGACAGTGACAAGTGTGAAGATATTTATATGAAGCACAGTGTGATTGCTAGAACTGTTGGTATTGGAAGTGGTCTATGAATTTAAGACGTATTTGTGGATCTCTGTCTCTTATAGAAATACCTGAAGGAAACTGTGAAATTGTATGTGAATGGATTCTGTTAGTGGCCGCTAGACCCATGTATTTCTGGCACATTGTATGTAATTATATTTGCTGTTTTATTCCCATTTTCTGTCATTAACTTAATAAGTGGAAAATTTAGATTACTGATCACATTCCAAACCAGAAAGTGAAGCATCATGCATATTTATTTTTCACTTCTTATTCAGAAATATAAAAGGAAGAATTTGTTAAAAATGGGACCAAAATGTATAATAGATGAGCCAGGTGAGTTAAAAAACTATCACCTGCTGAGGGTTCAGGTGTATATGCTACTCATTCTATAGTTTCTCTTATGACAGGTCTGAAACCTCTTCCAGAGTGAGTTCACCACACAGTGTGATCTAGTGCTTCCTCTTTCAGTTTCCTCTCATTTCCTTCAAGTCATGCAGCAGCTGCTTGTGCCTTCCTCTTCATCTTTCTGTCAACTCTGACATCTTCCTTTCCTTCAGTAATGTGTTTTGGAAGGCATTTTCTATGCAAGATGTGACTTAACCAGTTATCCTTCCTTCCTTTTTATTGTAGGCAGCCTATTTCTTTCCTCCTCTATTCTATGTAATACTTCTTGATTTACCACATAATTGTTCCATCTGATCATCTTCATCCTTCTCCAGCACCCCATTTCAAAACTTTCCAGGTATTTCTAATCTACTTTCCAAAGTGTCCAACTTTCAGCACCATAGAAAGCCATGCTTCAGCGCTAGCTTTCTTCTATTTTGTTCCTTAAATTTAAGTCCAGTTTGCTGGTGAAAAAGAGTATTCTTGTTGAATTTTGCTTTTGCTGTGACAATCCTGGATGTAATTTCACAAGTATATCTTGCATTATTTGTTATAATGCTACCCAAGTAGTTGAAATATCCCACATTTTTCAGTTGTTTTTGATCAGTTATAACTGATACTTGGGATGGTTGCCTCAAGATTCCCATTACCTTTGTTTTTTTCACATCCTTTTCTCTTCCATAACACCTTCCAATTTCATTCATTGTATCAGTCGTGCACACCATTACAGTTTCTTCCTTAGCCATTAGCACAAAGTCATTTGCATATTTAACATTGAGAATTACCTGTCCTCCTATTTTTAAATCTCCAAACCCTTCAAGAGCTTTGTTTGTAAGGTCCTTGCTGTACCACTGGAATACAGTTTTTGACCAACAGCATCTATGTCTAATTCCTCTTCTGGTCTTCACACTTATTGTCTCATCTTGGTCCAGTTATACTTCAACGCACTGATCTATGTGTAGGTTACTGGTCAATCTTCTTTTCACCAGTTGAACTAGTTTCCTTTAGGACTTGCATTAATTTGGTCCATGTTATGTGGTCAAGTGCCATCTGCCAGTCTGTGAAGCAAATATACAATTTTTCGTCTGTATCCAAAGTTCAATCTGATATTTACAGCATCCTACTTGCTTCCCTAGTTCCTTTTCCTTTTCTAAATTCAAAGTAATGTTCTCCAAGTTCATCCTCAGTTTTCTGTTCAATTCTTGTACTAAGCACCCTCACTACTATCTTTGCTGTGCAAGTGACGCAGCTAATTGTGCGATGGTTTCTGCATTTCATAGCTTTTGGCATCTTTAAGGCAGTATTTGTAACTTCAGTGAAATCCTTGGGTCACTCTCCAGTTTCATTTATGTTGTTCAGTTGTGTCATTATTCTGAGATCATCTTCTCCCAACGGTTTGAGTACATCCACACATATGTCATCATCTCCTGTAGCCATCTTATCCCTCATGTCCTTCATAGCTTTTTCCACTTCACTGTGGAAGGGCCTGTCTTATCTGCACGTACTTCCTCTTCAGGTTTGACTTATAGGTTTTCTGTTCACTTAGCTTGGTTATAGACCTCTGTAACATAATTCTCACAAATTTTCAGTACTTCTCTCTTTTCACCTACTGTTATATTCACTGGAGAGTTTTTGATGCTAATATTCTGAATCCCATGGTTTTCTTTTCTACCTGGTTCCTTTGTATTATGTACATTAAATCATAATCTTTGAGATTACGTGATCTCATCACATATGCTGTCAAGATATTCCTTCTTGGCCTTGTCTGTGGCTCTTTACAGTTTGTTCTGCAATCTTCTGTAGTTATTCCTTCTTTTTTCATTGTTGACATTCTTCCACTTCCTTTGTTCATCCATTTTCCTGATCATTTCCTGTGTAATACATGACTTTCTTGCTCTCCTCTCATCTAAAAACACTCCTTCTTGGTGATCCAACTTGGGGAGTAGTTTACCTCGGATTTTTTTTTTTCTCCACGGGAAGCATTTCACAGTTGTCTCTGTTTTTTGAAAGACACTGTCCAGGAAAGATAGTGATGTGATATATGCTACTACTGAAAGCTAAATATTTTGCCCATTTTGATGAAGCAGAACAGGGTAGATAGTAGTATAATATACTCTATGTACTTGTACATATAAAAGCCAAAAGAGTACTAATTTTTCATTTGTATTCATACATACGTTTAAATTGAGAGAACTGTTTGCAGCTGTGTTGCATATTACTAGATCATGAGATGGGCTTTTCAAATGTGTGTGTGTGTATATGTGTATATATATATATATATATATATATATATATATATATACTGCATTCTTCCCTCTCCCCACTAAGGTAAATTACTGATCCACAACTTCTTCATTAAATTTTTGTGACTTAAGTGCTTTGTTTTGAAAGTTGTTGTTATTTGCAAAGCTGTCTCAATTGGTAGGTTGCTTATGACCACTTTTCTTTCCCCCACATTCTTGACAGTATGACAGAGTATTCATATGCCCTCGGGAATATTTTAAATTGTGAATGTTCAGTCTGGGTGATGATGGTGATGTCCACTTTTAAAACCACATAACAACAAATGCTCTGTAATGAAAACTGACATATTTTATACATGCTAGTGTTAAAAAGGTTTGTGGACTTTATGAAGTCGTATTTGTCACTGTGATGAGAACTTAGATTCTGGTCTTCTGGATTGTGATACCATGGTTACCACTGTTACAGATGAACCTACTACCTGCATCTTCATAGTGAACATGAAGGTGGCAGGTTCATCCAAAATATCGTCAGTAACCAACTGCTGGGGTGTCCAGTGTCATAACTCAGAAGATGATAATCTGGAGTTCTATTTATTTATTTATTTTTGTTGTATAGTGTGAGGCAGACCTAGTAGCATTCCTTAGAAAATTCACTGCTTTTCCATAAATTTGTGAATTAGAAAAGATTGGGAACCATGCTATAGAGAAATGTATGCTGGGAGATAAATTTATACTGATAATTCCCTTTTGGCACCTTGCAAGGATTGGTGCCAGCTTGTTCACAGCTTAGTGGAAACTAGTTGCAGCTGGAGTGCGGAACTGCAGGTGATTGTGCGCCACCAAACACTAAATTCCATTATCATTATTTATTATGCATGTCTTAATATAAATTCTCATTTTAGCAGTCCTTTGTCTGTTGTATGCTGAAGAGCGTAGTGCATCATATTTTATTATATAGTAAGCTGTATTGATTCTTGGCCATTTTTCTGGTTAAACTTGATTTTTATAACAGTGAGGAACTTGTTTAAAATACTGTTTTCACACTAAAAATGGTCAAAATGTATTTGTTGTTTTTACAGTTATTGAAAGTATTTGAGGTTTTTAGTCACTGAGAAAAATTGCATGCAGCTGTTTGGTTAGGAAATAAATCCTAGTGGAAATGACTGCTTGAGAATGTACACCTCAGTAATCAAGTAATGACTTGTAAAATATGTAAGTTGTGAAGATGCAAGCTTGATTGAACTGCCTCTTGGCTCAAAATTGGACAGTGGTTGGATTTTGTGAACGTGGAAATGAGTTGTTAGGTACCATTATAGAATGTGTCACTCACCTGATGGCTGTTCAAAGCAGACCATACTGTGTTACGTGGAATGAGTTAATTTTAATATTATAGTGGACTGGAGACAGAACATAAGATGGATGTTCATGAATTGGACTTAGTGGTGGGACTAGGTAAGGTGGTTCAAGCATTATCGCTTATGACTTGTGTTGGGGAGGTGTCTGGTTCAAATTTCTTAACGTGTTTGAGGGTTATGTTGGTTTTTACCTTCCAATTAGGAAAATGTAAGGATGGGACTTCAGATTAGGTCACAACCATGTCCTTCCTCTTTCTATGTAATTCATTTTTTCTCCTTCCTCTTTCTATGTAATTCATTTTTTCATAATCATCCTGTCCTTTAATGTCATAGTCTCATCCAGTGACAGCATTATTAAGTAAACCACAAATAAATCGGTACTGGTGTTTAATATTTTTGACATTTGTTCTCCTTCTGGGGATTTTTTTAATTTAGAGTCTAAATTAATTTAAATTAAACCCTGAATTTTAGACCCTTTTCAATTAAATAAAGTCCTTCTTAGATTTGGAAAAGTTATTTAATTTTACATGAACATTGTTGGAAAGTATGAAGGTGTATATTTTGCATGCTTTATTTTTAGGCTCTGAAATGCATTGTTCCAAATGTGATTGTTTTTAAGAGCTTGTAAAATAGCCATATTCCAATGAATACAACTGTACATGTCTAGTTTGAGGGTGGATCTTAAATACACAGAACCTGATCATGCATATCTGTTACTCTGTTTGCCAGTTCTTTGAAAGACAATCATATTCCTTTAAAATACATTGCATGTTTTCAAAGTTTCTGGTCATTATTATTCAATGACATCTCTGTTACCTCAGTTTGTTTGAGAAACACCCAGTCTTTGTGTCGCAGGATTTAGTGATATTAGCAGTTTATATGGAAGGTTGAAAGTGGCATGTGCTGAGGTGTGGTGGATGGTAACTTGTATGTAAAGTGTGATGTTTAACCAGAAATAGTAAGCAATGAAAGTGATGGCCTCAAAATATTTCAGTTCCTAAAATTTCTTGCAAACGTGCTGTAGGAAACTTCGTAGAGGCCCTCATGAGAGAAGCAAGATGTTTCTTTTATATGCTCCTGTGATTTTTGAATAGTACATTTCAGGAAAACCCTTACTAACATTCAAATGTGTCATATGGTGGTCATAAAAGTACAGTTGTCCATGTGCTTTGTTACTCACTCAGTCATGAAGGTGTATGGTGGAATGGGGCCATAACACCATGCCTTCTTAACCTTGCCAATTAATGGAGAACAACAGTAAGCTCAGGCCTGGTTCATTTTATTTTCTGGGAAAGGGTTTCCAGTACCCACTCTATAAGAGGCTGGGTGGACCCCAGAGCTAATCTGGACATTATGAAAGAAAGGAAAATCTCTTGCACCTGCTGGGAATTGAATCATGGTTGCTAAGTCTTCAGTCCATAGCTTAGACACTGCACTGACTGAATTGCCCCAGTGGTTTGGTTATGCAGTTATCTTAAAACATCAGTGACCTCCATTTACTGAAGAACATTGCTAGTTGGTGTGGTTGGTGCCAGAAAATTGGTCTTGAATCATTTGAGTGCTGTTATTTATCAACAGTTGCAACACATTTCTTTTCGTTGGTAAAAGAGATGCATGTGTTCCAGCTAGCACAAAGAAACATACATAATCTGCAGGCATCCAAAGTGCAGCAGCAGATGAATTTAGCTACTGCATTTTGACTTAATCCAGTCCATATGTAATGATTTTTATTTTGTTGTACTTCTAGGTGTTTTTTGCTAATTCATTGCATGATTACTTTATATTTGTAAAATTGTTTTGGTCATTCAGTATAAGTAGAAATAATTGTCTAAGTATTTTGTCACTTTTAATTAATTTATTCTTCATGAAAGCATAGACAAGTAGGTCTGTATATATGATTGTGAATGGTACTGGAATTGCCATAAATGATTGTAATGACCATATATGTGGAGCTTTATTTTTGTAAGGTGCCTGATTCTGATTGTTTTGTTCAACAACTGGTCAAAAACCTTGACATTTTTGTACACTGAGACATGGAAGTTCTGAGCGTTATGTTCATTTTGAAGAGGGGATAGAGAATCCACAAGGTTAATAAGTATTCGTATACCAAAACTTTATGTCTGTTAATCGTTAGAGTGGTTACTACCGTTCAGTTCAGAATCGTCTGTCTTAACATCTGCTTTCAAAAAATGTAAATGTTAAAATGTACAGAACTATAGTTTAGTGTTTTGTTTTGTGTGGGTTTAAAGCTTGGTCACTCATATTATGGGACAAACGCAGACCGAGATGTTCAAGAACAATTGCTAAGGAGAGTGTCTGGACCTAAGTGGTAAGAAATGACAGCAGGCTGCCAAAAACTGCATAGTGAGGAGCTTTGTGACTCTACTTCTTGCCAGATGTGAGTGGTGTGTTCAAATAGGTTCTGGTCTGACCGTGAGATGAACACTGCTGCTGCTAGCATGTACTGTACAACTAGGTGTAGGTAGAGCAGAGTCTGCTGAGTCATTTCTTGTTTGGAATAAGTCTGTAGCATGTTTGTTTGTTGCGTAATATCTTGTTGAGTGTGGCATACTAAGAAAATGGCAGACCTTAGAGAACAGCACATCAACATCATATTTGCTTTAAACAGGGGAAAAAATACTATGAAAGCTTATGAAATGTTGGATGTAGCTTTTGAAGACCAGACAACAGAAATAAAACAAGTTTTCCAAGTTCAGAAGAAGTGTGACCTCTGTTGAAGATGCCAAGTGCATAGGGTGTCCACCAGTGAGAAAAACAGATGAAAATGTGTATCAAGTGATGGAACCTCAACTCAGAAACAATCAGTGTCCATGAAGTTGCTGACTTGTTGGGAGTTTTATGTCAATTCACAATATTTTGACAGTCTGAACATGCCTTGGATTGCTTGAAATTCATGCACCATCTGCTGAGTGAAGAGCAGGAGATTCATGTCACCATATCCCAGGACCATTACAAGAGGCTTGAAGAATACCCAGAATACCTTTCATTGATAATTATGGGTGCTGAGATGTTGGTTTGTGGGTACAGTCCAGAAACCTTGGAATCTTAATATTACCACAACTTAAGCAAAATCGTGGGATGCACTTGTAGTGTTTCAAACAGCGCACTTCATGTAATGTGTCAAACAGTGGTGCAAATCTGGAATTGCTGTATAATGTCCCAAGGAGAGTACATTGGACAGGAGAGCATTGGTTAGAAGGTAAGTGTTGTTATGGAGAAATTAATTCTGTCTGGAAGCCATGTGATCAAACTGCATATTATTAGAATCATCCATTCAAGGAAGACAAGCTGTGCAGATTATGTAGCAGATATGGGAGAGAAGAGAAATGTACACAGTTTTTGTGGGAACACTGAAGGCAAGAAGCCATTTGGAAGATCTAGGCATAAATGGGAGGATAGTATTCAGTGGATCTTAAACGTACGCAGTGGGAGTGTGTGTAGACCAGATTAATTTAGTTCAATGAAACATAACTTCAGACTTCATAAAATGCTTGGAATTTTGTGAATATTTGAGTTACTGTTGGCTTTTCAAGGGCTATGGTTCATGATTTAGTCAATTTATGTTGGAAAGAGACAGAGAGGAGGTTTGAGGTTTTCAGAGCATTGAAGGTTTAGATTGTAGCCTTTTGGATTATAACACTGTTTACTCTGGTAGATGGTTACAAGTGTTTTTGAGAAATCTGCTGCCCCCATCTTCATGCTAGAAAATTGAGATGGTGGATTCCTTTGAAACAGTAAACCCTAAAAAGACTACACATTACCATAACCAACATCATCACTGTCTAAACAAGCTAGAAAATGTTTGCATAATGTGGCATTTTTGGCACTTCA